>Ga0247609_10003110_pt1 | contig 16969 bp, 15 predicted proteins | sample 172DNAGHGlowgp2_FD_193487 | JGI IMG/M metagenome (GOLD analysis project Ga0247609, IMG submission 193487) | Sheep rumen microbial communities from Palmerston North, Manawatu-Wanganui, New Zealand - 1728 DNA GHGlow gp2 | ecosystem: Host-associated > Mammals > Digestive system > Stomach > Rumen ...
ATCCATATTGTTCCATTTGAAAAGAACTAATAATCTTCCTAAAATGATAATTCCGGCAAAGATATAACTTAAGTTAGCAATCAGACCACCAAGTCGGTCCAGTTGTTCGTTAAGTGGTGTCTTGACCTTTCGTGTCACACGGTTGCGTTGCTGTAGTTTTATCGCTTTCTTTTGAGTTTCGTTGAGTGCCTCCTCCTGTATGTTGTCGGCATCATCGATTTCCACTCCCATAAGCGACTGCATTATGCGTCCGTTTTCCGTTTTGTCCCCTACAGCGAATACTTCAGCATATCCATGCCCTTCCATAATGTGTGTTCCTCGGTAAATCTTGTTGGAAGGATATGTAGTGTCGCTGGAAGCGTCTTCTTCCACGCTTTTGTTGTGCGCCGGCTCTCCTGTGAGAGATGATTCGTCAACCAGCAGACTTATTGCACGCAGGAGCTTTGCGTCGGCTGGTACTTCCTGCCCACTTTGCAATACAAGTATGTCGCCTACTACAATATCGCATTTTGGAATCTCTGTTGCTCTTCCGTTTCGCCTTACAATTACCTTTTCCTTGTCATTTTCCTGATTTAGTATGCTGAAATCTTTCTGCGCTTTAAATTCAAAACGAAAACTCAGCCCTGTAGCAAGAAAAATAGCGACGAAAATGCCAATCGGCTCTACAAAAGCCGATGATCCTTTTCCATCTATGTCCAAATATTCATAGGTGGCTACTCCCAAGGCAAAAATGCCGATGATCAGGAGTATAACGATAAGCGGGTCGGTGAATTTCTCCAAAAACAACTTCCAAGCCGACACTTTTTTTGGGGGTGTCAGCACATTGGAACCATGCAATCTTCTGCTTTTCAGCACTTCCGCATCAGTAAGACCTTTGAATTGTTGTTTTTTGGACATGCTTTTTGTTTTGTTGATAGTTGAGAAATTCAAGATATTTGGAAATTAAGGATACAAGAAGCCGTAAGGTTTGAGGAACCAGGGACTCAGTACAAACTGAAGGTAATTGCAGTTGGGTATTAGGGGATTAATTATTATTTGTGGGATTATGGGATTGAGGGTTGAAAAAGTAATGCAAAGTTACGAATAATTCAAATAATAATCTCTCTTTTGGAAATAATTTGTATATTTGTAATTCAAATGATACATATATAGAGTTAGTATTACGATTATATTACAAAACCTTTTAATCAAAATGATTATGAAACGCATTTTAATCTTTTTTTTGATGGTTGTTTCGTTTGCCATGAGTGCAAATGCCCAGAGGATTCAAGTTGGTTTAACAACCCGTGCTTTTACTGACGTGAACGGTGTGGTTTATGAACAAGGTCAGATGGTATATTACAAGAAGGGTAGAAACGGCAAGGTAGGGTTATTCAGTGATGCCGAGCAAAAGTATAATGTATGGGTTCCTTCAAGCAATATTAAATTCAGTGGGTATTATGTAGGTACATTAAAAGATTCAGACGGTTATGTGAATGTAAGAAAAGGTCCCGGAATGAATTATCCGGTTGTAAAGAAACTGTATCTTACTGGTGATGATGCCACTCCATGTGTGTTTTTTAAGACGACAAACACCAATTGGCATAAGGTTTATGAGTTTGACCAGAACGGCGAGCCTGGAATGTACTTGGGTTATATCTATTACAACAGGATAGTTGACAAGGTGGATTGATAAATTGAAATAGTATAATACTTATTTCTTAATTGTTATAATTAGTGCTGGCTTTAAAAATAAGTCAGCACTTTTTTATGAATATTCTGGATTACAATCAATAATCAACAATACAATTTAACCTTATTTTCTTGACGTGATGTGGAAGCAGTGTTGGTTTGTTTCGAATCTCACGTAACATTCTTTGTTTTCTCGTTTTTTCTCCAACACATCGCCTAAGATTTTCAGGTATTTGGTTGTATTCTGAATTTGTCCGATGGGGTAGAATCTCATATATGCTATGTCGAATGTCGTAGCATGGCAATGAGTAGATTTTGGGCTTGCATTAGCATTTACCTTCTGTAATTTCCTCACATCTTCTTTTGTTCGCAGTACTGATGTGACAATGATTTTGCATGGTTTTAAGTCGTTTGTTTCAACTTCTTTTTTAAAATCTTCTCCTATATTCTTGAGTAGTTTGGCTGCCTCGGGTGTGAGATATGGCACAGAATGGGTGAGTTTGTCAATCTTATATGCGTCGCAGTCTTCAATTTTTACCAATTTCTCATCGCTTTCGAAGTCGTAACTTCGGTCATCTACAGGTTCTATTCCAAACATTTCAGCAGCCTTCAGTTGTGTTGGGTTCATGTCATCAAATTGCTTGTTGTATGTTTTTATCATCTCATCAAACGAGACTTTCTTTTCTGAACAACTATTATGAATAAGGCACCATGTGGATGCCGCAACTACAACAATGCTTGCTATTGTAAAAAATAACAGTCGTTGATTCTTTTTTCTTCTTTTGCGTGACATAGATATATAATAGTTATAGATTTGAACAAAAATAGGCATTATTATTAAAACGACCTAAAAAAATGTGTAATATTTACACAAATTAATAAATATTTGCAATTATCTATGAAAAAATTTTTTTTGGAAATAATATTTTGTTACGCAAATAGTTTGCGCTGTGGGTTTGTAACTTTGCATCGTCAAAACAGAAAAGGAGTGTTCATATCATCACTTCTTGTAGTTCTTAGAAAAAATACTTGGGCGGTTGTCAGAACGAATTATGTGATGGTCTGCAAAACCATTTAAGGCGGTTTGACTCCGCCACCGCCATCTTGGTTCTTGAATGCAAATATAAATGATATTCATGTTGGTCAGAGCAGAAGGCCGTTAATCTTCGGGTTGTCGGTTAGGCTCTAACCAGTAACTTAAACAAACTCTGGTAGCTCAGTTGGTTAGAGCGAGACTCTTATACAGTCAAGGTCGCAGGTTCAAGTCCGGCCCAGAGTACACAAGGCATGAAAACTATGGGGTATAGGTCAAACGGTTAAGATGTCGCCCTGTCACGGCGTTCGGAGCGGGTTCAACTCCCGCATATCCCGCAAACAGACAGCCTCTTTTTCTAATACTTGTGCGTTATACATGCCTTTGTTATTTATTTCTTCGTGTTGAAAAACAAATTGAAAAAGTCACGAACTAATTTTATGTCGCTTGTAGTTAGAAAAACGAGTATTTATCATTATTTACTTGTTTTATATAAATATTTTTTGGATAATGCCCTAATACTGCTAAAGTAACTGGACACAACCAAAGTTGTTTGCGACGAATGGCAGTTTGTCTTTCCCATCCTTTTAAAGGAGTTTCAATTACATAAAAAGCTCCTTTTGTTAAAGCAGAATGAACTTTCTTTAATTGGATACTATCTTTTTGTGGCCTCTTCAAATCTATTTCTAAAAAAACTTTATTAGTTTTTTAATTATTAAGTAAGTCTAATAAATCATCAGCACCAGCAACCATTTCAAGATTATCATGTGATAAAGGCCATTCTGGAAAGTCCACATACCAACGATTATCCTTCTCTTTTGTAAAAGAAATAGAATAATTTGTTTTATGCAATATAAATGTCTTGCATATAAGCAGGAACCATTTTAGATATTTTATCATGAATATACAAATTTAATTAATGCCTTAAAATATTCTTCTGGATCATCACGTTTTGAATACACTTCTTGTACAAATTGTTTAGTAAAGACCAAATGATCATCGATTTTATAATATAAATCGAAAAGAAATTTCTCTAATAGATTAAATTCTGGATGTTTTTTATAACAATACACATTAATTTTTAATTATTAAATATTTATATTGTTTTACTATTATATACCCAAACAATTAAAAAGGTAAACATTTTTTGTTTCCCTTGTAAATGGTTGATTATGTATGTGTTTGTGAAACGATATTTTTGTAATTGCACTTGTTTTTTTAAATTTTGTTGCAAAATTAAGTTTATTTTTGTGCTTTCCATTTTTTTTGCAAGCCTTGCAATAGCCAAATGCTTTTCTTTATGGATGTAAACTTTCTGTTATGTTTTTATATACAGTGGCGTGTTGCCGGAAAAAGACCTGGATCTCTGTGTGAAGCGTATCTTGGAATATATAGTGAAGACTCCTGCTTTCAGAGGTTATGAATATTCCAACAAGCCCGATTTGGAAGCCCATGCAGCTATAACCCGCAGAAGTGCGACAGAAGGTATGGTGTTGCTCAAGAATGACGGCGATGTGCTTCCTATTCAAAATGTCAAAACAGTGTCTGTTTTCGGAGTTACATCCTATGACTTCATAGCCGGTGGCAGCGGTTCCAACCAACAATCAGTGAAATGTCATGATGTGATGAAGCCGAGTATGGAGTTGTGAGAGGGGTATCGATGCGCTCATTTTAGTTGAAAGTTGAGAGTTGAAAGATGAGCGAGGGTCATGCGGAGTGGGTATTGGTGCGATGGAGTGGAGTGTATCAAAATGTCAAAGAGCGATATTTTCCGGGCGTTTTTCTTTGCCCGCAGGTTATGGAGGGTCAAGGTCTAAAATAGACAAAAATAGACTAATTTGCTGAAGCGAAGAAATCACTGTACTTCTTGTTCGGAAGTATTTCCATATGGGGTTGGTATAGGTGCAATGGAGTGGGGTGCAAATATAGGTAAAAGAATGATTGGTTTTTGATGTTTTCGGTTTTTTTCAGTTAAAAAATTAAGTCCAAATGTTTCATTAGACAGAAAAGGATCAAAACTCAGTCCAAAGCACATGAAATGGCCTTTTCAGCTCATTATGCAAGCCTGGTTCGTTGGGTGTGTATGGTCCGTCATCTTCTGGATTCTTAGGTTTCAAAAGTGAAAATGTTGAGAAAACAGGTTGCACGTATGCTAAATCAGGGTTCTTCTCGTATCCCCACATAGCCTGTCCTGTAGCACGGTACACGCGGTAGCGAACCAGTGGAATGCCCAATGTCTTGTCGATAAGTTCAGGTGTGAGCGAAGACACAAGTAGTGAGTCGGTATAAGAATACATTTGCTGGTCATTGCTGAATATTTCTGTGCCGATAATGTCGAAATCTTTCTCTTTTCCTGTCATAGACCTCTCGATGATAAATTGGTCACCATCAACCACATCCTTGAATCCCAGATCGCTAATCTTCCATTTCAGTTCCACAGCTCCGTCATCGGTCGTTGTGGTGTTAAGCCACTGAGGTCCATGTAACATAGCCACATCGCCAACGTTTATAGTTGTATTTCCAGAAAAACTCGTAGGAGAACCATATGGAAGCACCTCTGTCATGACAGTGGTGGTGAAGTTTGCCGTGATGGTCACGTTCTTATGAGCTTCATAACTTGGAAGAGGAATAAAGTCATTATAGTTAGAATTACCTGTATAGTTGATACGTGGAATCTCGTGCTTTATCCCCAAGGAGTCTTGATAAGACACTTCAATCCAGTTGATGTTGCGGTCGCTCACAATAGGTAGTAACAATGTTCCGTAACTGTCTTCATCATAACTAGGAACGGGGTCGTATGCATCCAGTCCTACACGCGGGAATTCAATGGTGCATATATTGGATCTGGAATAATCCACGGTTCTGCTGTTGCCGACCCATATCTAACCCTTGACCGATAGAGTAAACTTGTGCCCTGCAAACTTGTAAGGGTAGTACCAGTCAATCTCCACATATGAGTCCGGATGTGCTACCCCTCCGGCGTTCTTCACTTGGTAAATGATTTTATTATCCTTTCCCTCGATGTAGTATTGTACACCCCCCTTTTCGTTGGTGAGATAAGCGAGTGACTCATCGCTCATTCTGTTTTCGATATAGCCTTTAGCCGAGCCGTTATCCGTTCCCGTTTCGTTCAGATAGAAGATGTCATAAGACTTGCCATCCTCGTCTGTTAGGGTGAAAACAGTCTCTTTCAGGTCCCGATAGCTGGAGCCGTCAAGTGTTGAAGTAAGCTGCAGCTTGAGATGCACGCATCCCTGACTCTTTGATGACCATGTGAACGCGGAACTAGGGTTGTCATAGTTGCCAATGTCCTCATCAGCCAATGCACTTACTGGAAAAAGCATAGTCAGCATGAGAAACACTAATCCGATTCTCCACACCCCTCGCAGTTTCTGTGCTGGGCATATTTGTGGCAGTTTTTTCCTGGTTAATTCCATATGGGTAATAAAAAGTTAGGTCTCATTAATAAAAAAATGGTTGTTGGTTGATACCTTTGTCCAATTTTCATGATTAAATGTGAAAAGAATCAATTAACACTCTTTGGATGTAAAGTTAAATATATTTTGAAAAATATACAAAAAAATAGGGTTCCTTTAAAAAAAAAGAGCTGTTTTTTCCTCAATAGTCAACCATCAGTGCATGAATAACATACAAATTCAGTTAAAAAGAATATGCAAATGAATAGGAATTTTTAGGAAGTTATCGCTGACACTCGGAGGTTACATTCGCTACGCTCATTCTAGTTGAAAGTTGAAGGTTGAAAGTTGAAAGAGGTCCATGCGGGGTGGGGAGCGCTTCGCTCAAATTAGGAATTAGGAGTTAGGAATTAGGAGTTGGGAATTCTTTAGTTGAATGTTGAAAGTTGAAAGTTGAATATTGAGAGTTGAATGTTGAGAGTTGAAAGTTGAAAAAATTTTTGTTATAAAAGTCATACGGTTTGCTGAAAAGTTGATAAATTTGCATAAAAAAGTATGAGCGAAAAGGAGAAAAGTAAGGGAAGTGACATATTGGCGCATATAGTTGCACTGTCGGTGGTGTTGATATGGGGTTCCACCTTTGTGTTTACCAAATTGTTGCTGATCAACGGTATCACTGCAGCGCAAATATTCGCGTTGAGGTTTATCCTTGCTTATATCACCTTGTTGGTCTATTCCCTTATCATCAGAAAACACCGTTGGTTTTCGAAGAACATTCGTGACGAGTTGAAGATGCTATTACTGGGTATTTCCGGCGGTTCGCTCTATTTTCTGGCTGAAAACTCCGCGATGAACTATACTACAGCCACAAACACGTCGCTCATCGTTTGTGCGTGTCCCCTCTTCACCACCTTTATCATAGCTTTTTTCTACAAGTCGGAGCATATCAGCAGACAGCAGGTTTTCGGCACGATAATTGCATTGCTCGGCATGGTTGTGGTTGTGATGAACGGTCAGTTTCTCTTGCAACTCTCCCCCAAAGGTGACATGCTGGCATTTACAGCGTGCATGTGCTGGGTGGTATATTCATTGATTATGATTAATGTCGGTAAACGATACACCACGCTCTTCATCACACGAAAAGTGTTCTTCTATGGTGTGCTTACCATCATACCTTATTTCATCATCTACCCGGAAATGCCACCAGTGAAGGTGCTCATGCGTGGAGACATACTGACAAACCTGTTGTATTTGAGTCTGGTGGCAAGCACCCTCTGCTTCGTGTTATGGAACTGGGCTCTGAAACGGATTGGGGTGGTTGTTACAACCAACTATGTGTATCTCAATCCAGTTGCCACCATCCTCTTTGCCTGGTGGATTATCAACGAACCAATAACGCCATGGCTCCTCTTAGGTACAGTCCTACTTCTTTGGGGTCTCTACATGGTCAACAAATGGTAAGAGGAAGGTTCGTTTTAGTTGAAAGTTGAGAGAGCCATGCGGTGTTGGGAGCGCTTTACTTAAATTGGGAATTTTTTCCGTGCAGGATGGGTAGTGGTGCAACGTCGGGAAGTTTATGGTGCAAAGGTAGGTATAAAAATGGTTGGTTTTTGACGTTTTCGGATTTTTTCGGTTGAAAAAAAATAAATAATTTGGTTGAAGAAATAAATATTATCATATTTGTAAAAAATAAGTTTTTTGTAAAGTATTATGGCAAAAAAGAAAAAGTCCCATAGTGGGTCACAACCAAAGGTTTTATCAGACAAGAACTTCATCAAACAAAAAATGCGTTTGTTGCCTATAGGTCGTTGTTTTTGCTCTTCGACATTCGAATTATTTGGTATTGGTTATGTAATAGTGACCAGACAACATGAAAGCGGTAAAATCAGTTTTGCATGTTATTTAATAGACAGTTATTGCTTAGGCGTAAAAGACACCTTTTATCGTTTGCGTATTGATGATTATGAATTTGATGATTTCATGTCTTCCATGCCTGAGACCGTTGGTCCATGTACATACGAAACGGCACATAATTGGGTTTATGGAGCGGTAGAATTTGCAGAAGAGGCAGGAATCAAACCATATAGCAATTTTGTTTATACCCAATATTTTATGGATGAAGATACAGATGATATTCCACTAATAGAATTTCCGTTTGGAAAGCATGGTGTCCATTACTTAGTTGCAAATAATAGGCTTGAGGCTAGCAAGTACCTTCCTATTTTGAAGGAACATCTTGGGGAAGACTTTGATTTCATAATCCAGTCAGATGACTATGATGATGAGGATGATTATGATGACAGTTATGACGATGTTGACTATGATGATTATGATGAAGATGAAAGTGAAGAAACTCCGGGTTCGTTTAAATTGAAGGACATGTTGAATGATATTCAGAACAGTAAAATGTTTCGTCACTATGGTCCTGAAACAGAATACGCATATAAACATCCTGAGTATCCGTCAACTTACACAACTAAATCTTCAGACTGGTTGATTGACGAATTGAAGCGTAAGCCTCAAAAGAAAAACAACAAAGAATGGTTAGATAAGCTTTTGTCGTTACCTCATGATTTGCTACGACAAGACTTGGAGAGTTATCTTTGGTATGTTCTGGGCCGCGACTGTGATAAATTGGATGAAGATTATAATGATTATCCAGACGAAGAATGTTGGGCTTTTATAAACGCCTTGTTATTGTTGTCCGATATTGGTGACGAAAGTTCGCTGGATGTGGTTTTGGAGATCATGAGGCAGTCTGAAATATTTTCTGATTTCTATTTGTCTGATATATCAAGCGAGGTTGTCGGTTCAGCTGTTTACAAGTTGGGTCGTCGTCAGCTCGACAAGCTGCAGTCTTTTATGAAGGAGAGCGGGTTGTTTCATTGCAATAAGATTGATGTGATGTCAGCTGTAAAGTATTTTGCCTTATATGACAGCAATCGAAGAGAAGAAATTATAGAATGGTATCATGAACTTATAAGGTTTGCAATTGAAACCCTTCCTCAAACTCGGTATATAGATAGCTGCATGGCAGGTTTTATAGTGAGTGATGTAATGGATTTGAAGGGTTGGGAACTGATTAATGATGTTACTGACCTATTTGCTACAAATTTGGTGGATGAAGGTGTGTGCGGTGACTTTGATGATTTTATGAAAGCAATTGATGAAGAATCAGATTATGAAAGTTACCATAAATTAATAGTTGATTTATATGAAATATATGAACGTATTAGCAGATAAAAGTATTATTTTAGTTGAAAGTTGAAAGTTGAAAGTTTTTTTTACGAGGATTATTAGGATTTAAAGGATTCTATTTTTAACGGGAAGAACACAGAGAAAACAGAGAATATTATACCACGAATGACACGAGTAAAAACAAATTAATATAAGGGGGAGAATGCTTTTATAAAATTAGGAATGAGGAGTTAGGAATGAGGAATTGCCCCCCTTTGTGCTTTTCATCAGTTGCTTCGGCGTCATTCTTAGCCTTGCACCTGCTGAGCACTGCACCTCCTTGTTGAGAAAATAATACTTAATTATTTTCGCACCAAGTTCCATGCGGAACAGGAATTATTAAAGAGGATTATTAGGATTTTATAAATTAACGGGAAGAATGCAGAGAACGCAGAGAGTTACTACTGGTTGTTGTGATAACAAAATGGTTATCAAGGTTGATGGAATTATTAATTATGGTCTAGTAGATGTTTTATGAATTTTATCTTTTTCATTTATGAGTTTTTTCCCATTGGAATGTTTGTTTGCGATGTAAAGAGACAAGGCTATCATTATAACTCCCAAAGCCAAGTAAAGCAAATCTTTTGTGTTTTCATAGTTAATTTCAATGGAATGTTTGAAAAAAGAAACAATTAAAATCATAAGAATTACTTTTCCCAATGACGATTTGAGTTCATCGATGCTGGTGATTTGTAACCATGATGGGCGTGCGTCAGTTTTTCGTTCTACAGGGTCTATCTTGTTGATAAAAAGTTCGTAAATTCCCATTCCGAATATTATCAGGACCATAGCAAAAAGATATAAATCAACCGAAGTGACGAAGTCCGCCAGTAGTTTTTCATATTCTTCCCCATCTGTAAAATTAAGTCTTTCGTAGAATTTAATAAGTGTTTGGATTACCAAATATGAGCCTTTCAGAAATAATGCAATTGAGGATAAAATCGAACCAATAACAGCCAATATGGTTAAATATCTTGATATGTATAAGACTGATTCAAATGCTCTTGATGCTTTGTTCTTGTGGTTAAGGATTTCAGGAAAATTGATTGCCTTCTTTTTCAGGTTCTCAATAAGTTTTCTGTCGATTTTGTCATAAAACCCTTTTTTCTGAATTTTGGCGCGTAACCATTTAGCTTCCTTGTCGTCAATTTCTCCCGGACTGTCTTCGTCTTCAAGAAGGTAAGAAGATATTGCTTCAATAAATAGTTCGGCAAAATCCGGTACCACCCGGTCTTTATTTACCATATCTTTGAAATCGAAAAGAAAATCACTTTTCTCTCGTGTAATCTTTCCGTCTTCATATAGTGCTGCACGAAGCAAGTTAACATCTTCAACACTTAATACCCCATTAGCAACTATTTGCTTTTTGATTTTTTTTAAATTATCAATCATAGTTGTTTTTTAGATTAATATTTAACAAAATAAAAGTTCTCTGATTATGAGAATTTCTTAATCAGAGTCCTTTTTCTTGTTTTCATGTGAAGTTAATATGTTGAAGTCTATTTTGTTGAATGTGATACTTTCAAAAGCGTCAAAATCATATGAGATGACATCGGGCAATAGATAATCTTCCTTGTCGGGAAATTCTGCTAAAATCTCATCGTCGGTGAGTGATAGCAAATTACGAATCTTCTTGAAGAATTTTACTTCAGAATATTGAATAATATCCTCGGCCTCAATCATTTCAATGGCAATTCTTACGATATCCATTTCTTGTTCTTTAGAAAGATCTGCAATTCTTAATTCATTCAGAAAATTCTTAAGGAATAAAGCTCCGTTATCGTTTATTGCATCGATATACTTGTTGATTGTTTCTTCTATTGGAATATCTTTAAACAATTCATTGTTCTCAGAATAATGTTTTATCAGCATGACTTCTTCATCTGCAATGTCTCCATCACAAGCCATACAGCAGAATGCCGTCTTAAGATATAATTCGTTTGTTTCCATAATATTAAAGTTAATTGAAACCGATTTTAGAACGATTTGTTTTCTTACCTATGAAATTGTCTCTTATTTTTTCAGCCTCTCTAATTTTTTCAATAGAAACTGTTGGTGGAACATCCTCTATTGCCTTCTCAAGTATTTCTTGTGTGATTTTGTTTAATTTTTGTCTAAAAACATATCTGGCAGCAGTATCTATGATAAGTTTTATGTCTGCTGACACACGGTTTTCTGTAAGTTCAGCAAGCTTATCGTAATCAATATTTACATCAGTGTTCCTTTCTTTCAGACCAATTTGAAAGATTTCTTTTCTCATTTCGGTGTTAGGCTGAGGTATATAGTATTTTAATTCAAGCCTTCCTGCCCTGAGCGCAGCCGGATCTATAATTTCCGGTTCATTTGTTGCAGCAATAACCAATACACCATCTTCTCCGCAATTATTCAACTGGCCAAGAAATTCGTTAACTTCCCCTTGTTCACTGACATTGTTATGCCTCCGCCTATCGGTTATCATGGCTTCAACCTCATCCAAAACTAAGATGGTGGGAGCGTTTTTCTTTGCTTCTTCAAAAATACTTGCAATCTTTTCCTGCCCACCATGAATATATGGAGATGCAACATCAGAGCACAAAACATACATATAATTACAACCAAGTTCTTCTGCGAATTTTTCTGCAAAGAAGGTCTTACCACATCCTGGTGGGCCATAAAATAATAGTCCGTTTGGGATAGAAATTCCTAATTCTTTAGCTCTTTCGGGATCTCTCAGAACGTCTATAACATCAGATTGTAATTGTTCCTTAAGTTCTGTCATTCCAGCAACGTCTTTAAAACCATTTCCGGTTTTTTTGTTTGATTTTACTGTCTTTTCTTTTTCTTTAGGGCTAGTTCTGGCTTGAAATTTATCGGAGTTAATAGTTCTTTGTGTTCTATTAACTCTATCAATTTGAATTTCACCGTTAATCGCTTTGATAAATTCATCAGCCGACCTGAAACGATCATTTGGATCCATAGCCGTTGCTTTGGCTATTATGTCCATAATACTTTCATCATATTCTATGACATTGCTGTTTGGGATGAGCAGCGGTTGAAGTCTTGCTTCCATTAGTGCTGCAATCATAGCGTTCTTGTCGTCTTTATATTGAGAAATCTCCGTGTAATATGGGTACATTCCAAAAAGAAGATAATACATCATAACCCCAACTGAATATAAATCCGATTGAACAGAATAAATACCACTGAGAGCTTCGGGAGCAAGATAAAAAGGATTAAGGCCGTTCTTCATGAAAGAGCTAACTCCTTGACTTTGATATCTGGCATATCCAAGGTCGATAATCTTAGGTGTTGATGAACTGGTAGACATGTCAATCATTATATTCTGTGCAGTAATTTCATTATGAATTACGGGTTTCTCTAAATTGTGCATGTAACTCAGTCCATTTAATACACCTTTTGCAATGGTTTTTGCCTCATATACAGAGCCCCTTTGATTCCTCTCTGCTTGTTGTAACAAAGTTTCTCCAGAAATAAAATCAAAGACAATATAAACATAGTGTTTATTGTTTATATTTATTTTTCCTGAATCATGATAGGATGTGATGTTTGGATGCTTTAATTGTTTTGCAATTTCAAGTTCCAAAATATTCCCCTCATCATCAAATTGTGTGTGATGCAGTTTGGTTACATCAATAAGCTTTAAGAAATAATTCTTACCAACTTCGTCTTTAACCCTATATGTTTCAGCATAAGCCCCCTCCTTAATAGGAAATGCTATAGTATATGGACCTATAATTTCTTTCTTTTGTAGCATAATGATAATATATTAAGTAAGATTTGAATCCAGAATAAATAAACTTAATAAATTTATTTTTGTGGAATAGGAGGTCCTGCAGTGTCGTCATTGAGTAAATCATATATATCACATACTAATGGATGTAATTTTTCAACAGATGGATTGGTTGCAATTATATCTTGTCCTTTATTGAGTAATTGTCTTGCCAGGTTTTCATCTTTCCATGAGTGTTTTGCAAAATTAGTGCTATAATGGCGTATAAATCCAAATAGCTGGTATATAAAAGTAACCTTTATAAATAATGAGTTGATATCTTCAAGAACTTGTCTTCCAAGTTTGACATCTTGTTTATTTATAACCTGCTCTTTCTGACGTTTAAGTTCTGCCACTTGCAAATCATATTTATTACCAAGGTCGTTATTTGCCTTTTCCAGCCTGTCATACTCGTCATTAAGTTCGCTTTCAAGAGCCTCCCATTCATGAGCTTTTTCAATTTCCTCAATTTTCAAGAACCCTCTTCTCAAGTCAGCCAACAGATGCATTTTACCATCTTCAGAATTTTTTTCATTCTCATATCTATTTTCCACCTCTTCAATCACGGATTTAGCTTGAGACAATTCTTCATTGGTTACACCAGGTGTTTTTTTAAGACTATTAAGCTTTCTTTTAGCCTCTTCAAGCCTTTTGCTTAAATCTAGTTCGTTGACTCCTGAGCGTTGTTCAACATTTATTTCTTTAACTATTGTTTCTCCTATTATGGGGAATGTGGCTTCAAGAATCATTGATTGTGAATTATTTACTTTTACAGTAATATCAATGTCGCTATCTGCCGGTATGAATTCTGGTACATCATCTCCAGTTATGATTACATCAAAAACATGGTCATTGTATATTGCACTTGACCCCTCCGAGCTAAATTCTCCTTGGTAAATAGGTATTACTAATCTATCGTCACTAATTCCGGGTCTTAGTTGCTTTTGTATTTTCAATTCGTTACGCACACCTACAGCAGGAAGAGGCTTGTTCTTCTCCAATCCCTTTAAAGGAGCAAATGTGTCTTTGTTCAAACCTGTATCATGAATTTCTATTCCTATGTGGTATGGAATTACAGCGCTTCCTACTACAATACCTTGCATTATATTAATTTCATTGGGGAAGCATGGAATTGTCATTCCATTATTGTCATATGTTGTAATAGTAAATGCGTTAGCTTTACCTTCCATAAGTTGACATTCTATAACATCACCGATTTCGTTTATTTCAATTTTTCCACTTGACCATCCTTTGTCGTTTCTTGTTAATTCAACAAACACTTTATCCGGGATATTTCCGGTGCATTCATCTTTCAACAATTTAACCGATACAAATTCCAATGTTTCTACTGTGTTAGATTCAAATGCCAAATCTAATGCTATTGTTCCAGATTTAATGTCTTCTTTTACTTCACTGTCAATGCCTGACGCATAAAGAGCAGCTCCACGTGCCACAGCGGTCATTGGGTCAATGTCTGTTTTAACATTCTCAGTTATCTGCTCTTTCAGCATAGAACGAAGAATAGGAGAATATGTTGGACCTCCAACTAAGATAAGAGAGTCAAGATCAGTTCCTTTAAGGTTGTTTCTGTTCAGCAACTCCTTACATATATTAACGGCTTTCTGGAATATTGGAGACAAAACCGGTTTGATTTGCTCTTTAGTAATAATCATGTCAAGTACAAGTTCTTCTCCATTGTCGTCATTTCCAAATTCATCTAATTGTGACATTACATCCCATTTTTCTTTGAAAGACAGTTGATTCTTGGCTTGCTCGGCATAAAATTTCATTGCGTCTCGAAGTATTTTTCTCTTGTTTTCATCTTTAAGAATTTCGTCTATTGTGAAATTGTCTTTCAAATAAGGAACTATTATTTCATCAACAATTGCGTAATCCAGATTCTTGCCGCCAAGGTAGTTGTCGCCCTCGGTATCTTTTACCTGCATAATACCTTCTTCAACTTTCATAAGTGCTGCATCGAATGTACCTCCTCCAAAGTCAAAAACAAGCCAAATTCCTTCTTTTTTATTTGTGGTTAACCCATAGGCCATAGAAGCAGCTATTGGTTCTTGAAGTAATTCGCAATGTTCTATACCTGCTAATTTTGCCGCTCTCTTTGTGGCTTCTATTTGATCAACCTTAAATTTTGCAGGGATTGTTATAACACATGCGTTGATGTTATCGTCTGATACAAAAGATTTCAGTGTTTTTAGAACCTCAGCAGATAGTTCTTCAGAATTATAAGATTGTTCCATGTTTTTACTTTTGTACAGAGTGTTAAGTCCCATAGTGCGTTTGAACTCAATAAACACATTTTCATTATCATTATTCCAATTCCTTGTAGCTCTAGATCTGTCTTGTCTAAGATCGTTATACGCATTATCTCCAACTTTAATAATTCTTCTTCTTGTAAATGAAATACATGAAGGCAATGTGTCCTTTAGGGTATCAGTTTTTTTTATGACAGGCTCCCCGTTTTCCATTTTACATATTGCGGAATTGGTTGTGCCAAGGTCAATTCCATACTTCATCTTAATTTGTGCCATAATATTGGATTTTATGTGTTATTATTAATTTTGACTTACTGTTATTTGTGCGGCCTGTATCATCTCTCCATTATAATTTATTTGAGGCTTAATTATTCCTGTTATTATCTGTGATCCTGGTTCTAAATTATCATCTTCTTTAAAATTTGCAATAACTTTCATTCCGTCATGATATGGCTTTCCAAGCATATCTACTATTTCATATCCATTAGCAAGAAAGTTGTCTTTCATTTGTTGAATAGAACGTGATAATTGGTTATAACCTCTAACTTTAGGATCCATTCTGTAAAGAGTCATCTCCATAAATGTTATCCTATCGGCTAATGTTTTAATTAGTGAATGATCTGTTTCCGATTTATTCCCATTTTGTTCAGATGATTCAGATAGTGTTTTCAAAGATTGAGAAATCTTCTGCATTTCTACAATTTCCAATGATAGCTGATTTAGAATGTCTTCGTTAATCTTTTCAGCCTTTTCTTTTAATGCTTCAACATTTGCATTACCCGTTTTTATTCTCTTATGAAGCAAGAAATACGTTAAAAGTCCAATAAGAATTAGTATCGTCATGGCGATGATACCCCATAATGTTTTACTTTTAACTTCAGATTCATCAGCTTTTGTTGTGAGGTTTTCATTTGTTTTGTCTATCTTTCCCCTTAATTGCTCTTCGGTTTTGTTGATAGCATCAGAATTTAGCTTTACCTCATTTTTTAGGGAATCAATGACAGTTTTTTGTTCTGAAATGATAACTTTTGCATCATTAAGTTCTTCTTGCAGTCTTATTCGAGCTGAAGATTCAGATTGGAGTTTTTGCTCAAGACTATTAGTCTTAGTGTATACTTCGTTGATTGTTACAGCATGTGTGTTTTGCAGTAAAGTGAAAAGGGTGATTGTAAAAATAATCCTTTTTGTTTTCATGACTATGTTTGTTTGGTTTTTTTATAGATTTAATTACATAATAAGACTAATAATTGTGAGTATTACTATAGAGCATAAAGCCACCATACATCCACTTGATGATTGTTGCTTTGGTCTATTATAGTTATTATAATAATTAACCATAGCAGAACCAAGTTGATTCTTCATTGATACAAGAGTTGATTTTTGTGAATTGAAATGGCTCCTAAAGTCCTCTTTCATTCCAAATGACGCAAGTCGTTCCATAAGTGAAATAGAACTATTTAATAAAGATGAAAGATCTGTTATTGTCAAACGTCTGTTAAAATTACTATAAGAATCAAAAGGGCTTCCAAAGGAACTACTATAATGGTCATTTAGTGATTTTTGACTGGAATTT
>Ga0247609_10003113_pt1 | contig 16966 bp, 21 predicted proteins | sample 172DNAGHGlowgp2_FD_193487 | JGI IMG/M metagenome (GOLD analysis project Ga0247609, IMG submission 193487) | Sheep rumen microbial communities from Palmerston North, Manawatu-Wanganui, New Zealand - 1728 DNA GHGlow gp2 | ecosystem: Host-associated > Mammals > Digestive system > Stomach > Rumen ...
GGAACCGAAACCGGTCGTAGTTTTTACCGTTCCCCACTCGAAAGGCTTCCGGGGATACAAGCGGATCAAGCTCGCAACGTATAAGGATGAGATCGCCCAGGAAGGTCTCAGGAGGATCTCCGCGGCGGACTCGATCGGCCGGATCTCGCTCTCGGTCTATGAGCTCCAGGACACTCCCCCGTTCGTTCGTGTCGAAGCTGACGGGAACCGGGCCGGCACGATGTGGAACGATTCCTGGAAGGAATACATCGACCTGATCCGTGCCGGACGGTGTTCTTCCGCTCATCTTAACGTATCGGACGACAATGCTTATCTATTCGTAAAATTCGATTGAAATTTCAAGGATAAATACATCGACCGCCCCTGAAAAAATCGCTTAAAACCGAAATTATGCGGGCGGTTTTTTACCCAATACGAGCATAATAAAAAGCCCTTCGGATCTACCCGGAGGGCTCTTGTTTTGGACCGATTCGGCCCGGTGCGAAATCAAATGACAGCGTTTCGGAGGCTGCCGGTATCATTATAGACCATAACGGAACGGAAGACCACGCAAAAAGGCCGGAGCGGTCTGCCCCGGTCTCGTTGCGTATCAATATTAAAAGGAGGTGATCTGTCTCCTGAGAGACCGTGATCCGCATCAGACCGGCTCCGTATCAGAACCCGGCGCGATCCGATAAGAAAACGCCCGGAAGAGCACGGATGCCCTTCCGAGTAAAAAGACCCATTTCTTTTTTATCTTGATCCGATGCTATTCGATGGTAACCTCTACCTCATCGACTGGCGTAAACTCTCCCTTGAAATAGTCGCCCAGTATCTTCCCTGTACTGTCCACGACATGCCAGCCGTCAATCTTGCCCGGTGACAGAGCTGTTTCGGAGCGACCGCCATCGTAGCGGAGAAGGTCGAGGACACCGTCCTTGTTGTAATCGAACTTGACTGTCTCGCCCTTCTTGGTGACATATCCGCTCGTATAGACAGCGAAGTCAGCCGTTTCGAGGAAGACTACCCTGTGTTCGAGGTCGATTATCTTCTGATACAAATCTATCTGATAGCTGTCCCTTACCGATTCGGTGGCGAGGTTGATGAGTTCGTCTCGCTCCGATTCTGTCAGCTTCGATTCGAGGTAGAACTTGTCTATCTTCGTAATCAACTCATCGAGGTTATATGTTGCCGTTTTGATATAGTTCTTGATTATCTCATACATATTCGTTTCCCCCTTATATCAGAGCGTTGATTTTCTTATCGATATACCCCTGTATATCAGCCTTATATGTGACCTCGGTGTCGCCTGTATCTGCCCACACATTGTTCTGTCCTTGGAGCAGAGCGATGTCGGTAGGTGTGAGTTGGTAGGTCTGCGGTTCAATATCGTAGCAGATAGCGATTTTTCCGTCTGTTGCCATCTGCTGAAAATCTGCAAGTGTCAGAGAGCCGATGTTCTTGAATCCGAAATTTTGCGATGATGTACCTCTCCACCTACAGTAAAAGCCACTTGAGTATTCTGCCTCTGCAATGGAACAAGCTAACCCTGCATACGAGTCGTCATAAAACTTCCTATCAAAGTATTCGTTATATACCACATCGGTAACACCGCTTGACGATACCCACTTGCTTGCATCGTTCAGTAAAGCATAAGCCTTTGTCACCGTCAGCCTACCGCCGACAATCTCCCCATTTCCACCATAGACGGTAAGCGTGTTGTCGTTCTCGTCCTTGAATTCAATGACCTTGGTTTCGCCTTCGTATGGTTCGTAGGCGGTTGCGGTTGAGCCGAGTTCGAGTTGAATATCGCCAAATTTGACTTGTGCGCCGTTGGTGCTATACGGAGCGACAATCAAATAGCAGTCAAAGTCCTCGCTGATGGTCTTGCTCGTTCCGTATCTGCCCAAGGCGGTAATTGAGCCGTTATTAACATAGCCTTGGCTTGCGTTGTCCCACGAATTAGGCTTCTTGAACATTATATTCATTCCGCAAGCCACGCCCGCCAAATCCTTGACATCTGCCGATATATAATATGTACCCGCCTTGAATGTCCCAACGAATACATATCCTGTACCGCCCCAACCGAGTGGTCTTGTTTCGGTATAAGTGCCATCGCCATTATCGGTCAATCCTATCCAATACTGTTGTGTTGAGTAAGATGGCTTCTCGGTGCTGAACTGTGACGGATTGGCGAGGTTCTTTCCGCTGACATTCACTTCTGTCCCCATCCAACCGCTGATAGGTATGATGTTGTCACGACTCGGTGTACCGCTACCGCTCTGTATCGGCTCGATTCCGATGACAACCGACTTTGCAGGGACGAGGTCTGTTCCGTCTGGGAACGATGCGATAGAACCTGATGCCGTGTCGGTCGGAAGTATCGAGTCCCACGGGATGACGGGAGTAACTCCGTCCATCACATCAAACGTCTGTGTCTGTTCCGCATCCTCGATGCTGACAGAATGACCGCCTGTGATTTCGGTTACTGTGACTATTGGGGAGAAGCCGTCTGCACCGCTTTCGCCTCGCTCTCCCGTTGCTCCCGTGTCGCCTTTGTCACCTTTGTCGCCCTTTTCTCCATTGGTCACGGTGAAGGTCGAGGTGGTTCCGTTCGTGTATGTGACGGTATATGTATCTACGAGACCCGCTGTCGATGTTTTCTCTATCGAAGTGATTCCGTTACCCGTATCGCCCTTTGCTCCGTTCGTGACGGTAAATGTCGCTGTCTGTCCGTCCGTGAATGTTACCGTGTAGGTGTCGACAAGTCCGCTTGTTCCCGTCTTGGAAATCGAAGCGATGCCGTTGCCGTCCGCACCCGTTGCACCTGTATTGCCTCTCGGGATTCCGAACGAAAGCACTCCGTCCTGATAAGAAGCGGTCGCATCGGAGCCGGCCGGTAATGTGGTCGCTTCCGCTGACATTCCGGTGACTTCCGAAACGGCATCGTTCACGATGTCCACGAACTGTTCGAACTGGCTTGGTGTTATCGGTGAGGTTTCGGAGCCGGTTATCTGCGCTACGCAATCGACCACGACCGCAACGATAGGATACGAGGTCAGGCGGTCCGTAAGCACATCGCCATCGGATATGCTTCCTACGAGATTTACCTTGATGCTCCCTTTCCTCTTCATGACCTCGAACGGAACGAGACATTTCCCATTCGCATCGAGGACGGTGCTGATACACTGAAAATCGTTAAACCACACCGCGCGGACCGAATCGTAACCGCTCCAGTTCGTTCTGAGATCGAAACGAGCCTCGATGTAGCTTACCTTGTTAGTTGAGATGTGAATCGGATTCGATACCGATAAAATCTGCTCATTGGCCGTAATGTTCAAAATCTGTCTGTCCATATTACTCCTTGCGTTCGAACCAATCCGGTTCGAGTCCGTGCTCATCGCACCACTTAGCGAAGATGCTGGTCATATACCAGTTGCCTTTTAAATCGACAAAATAACGCTGCGCGATAGTCAGTATCTCGCTCACCTCTTCGGGCTTCATCAGTATCAGAAGAAGCAGCTGTGTTCTCAGTCCGTCCTTTTCGAGCTTCTTGAGTGTCCCCTGAATATGCTCTTTTTCCTTGTCCTCGGCCTTCTCGACTTTCTTGTCGTGCCGTTCTATCAGGAACTTAATGAATAGGATCAGGTTCCCGCCTCCGAGGATTCCGAGAATAATGTTTTCCATCATACCCGCACCCCCTGTTCGTTCAGATAGGTCTGAAGCGCCTTGACGGTCGCCTTGTCCATCTCGCCGGTCTGCGTGACATTAAGGAACATCTGCAGCCCTTTGGTGGTCAGCGGTCCGAGGACTCCGTCAACAACGAGAGGCTTCGGTTCTGACTTCGGCAGCTTCGCACACCAGCAGTCTACGACGCAGCCCCGCATCGAATCTTCATAGCACCACCAGCCGTTGTGCCTGGACTTCACTCGCTTGCCGTTGATATTGACGTGATATGACTTCCGCCCTGATGAATCTTTCAGATAGAACCAGTGCTTGCCGTTCACTACCTTGTAACCGCAGAAGCCTATATAGTGACCGCCGCCCGTCCATTGGGTCTTGTCCGGTCCCAATTTGGAACTGAACAGGAACACTCCCACTGATGCACCGTTGTTGCACCTCTTGAAGATCTCCGACATCGGTTTCTTCTCCGCGCGGTATACTTCTTTGAGTCCGTAATGTTTGAGCCCGTCAGTGATTCCGATGCGCTTCGTTCCGTCTCCGCAGAGTGCCCATTTCTTCATATAAGGCTGTACATCGGCCGGAGTGTAGTTTGCGTACTTTGGGATCTCGATGATAGCGTGAGTCACCGCGCAGCATCCGCAGCCTGATCCGCGCATCTTGTATCCCTTGCCAGGGTAAGGCAGATCCGCCCAGCGCTCGTCTGTCTGCATATAGAAATTCTTATTCATCGAGATCACCGTCCTCGAGCGCCTCATCATCGTCGTAGATTGCGGCGCCGTCGTTGTAGCTCTTGTCGCTGATGCCCAGCATATAGGCCATGAACGCGCCGATTGCCGCAACGAGCGTGATGGTCTCTTCTCCGTAAGGGAAGCTGAATGTCGTCACGATCACGCCCAGGAATGTCGTAATCCCAGACCATTTGATGACGATGTTCTTCAGTCTGTCATACTGTTCGTTCGAGAGCCTTACGCCGTGCAGAGTCACGAATATGACTGCGACGGCGAGGACGGCAAGTGTTGTGATTAAAAATGCATACTGTCTCATGTTATATCCTCCTCATTATTTCCAAGCACCTATACAATAAAATTGAAATGTTATAGCCCTCTGATTGCCCGATAACGATGCGTTCCTGTGTCCGTACCACGACCCCACGGCTACGGCTGTCGGATTAACGGACGGAACACTATAGAACCCTCTTTCTCTGCCCCTTATCGTGCAATCAACAATCGGTGTGTCTATAAACAAATCTGTAGGGAAGTTTGGCGGGGTCAGCACGAATCTTTCCGATGTTGTGCCTGTATCATATCCACCACCGTCGGAATACTGTCCCTGTATCGCTCCGACATCAGCTTTGTACCAACATTCTGCGATGCCAGAATTCCACTTGCGGTATAGCCAGCCGTTGCTTGTGTTCGTTTCGACGATATAATCGACGCTTTCGCCTGAAGCCCCGCCCGATCCGTTGCCGTCCAGGCTCGTCTCGATGCCCAGAGCCTCGGACAGCGTCGTCGATAGTGTTCCCAGCTCAAGGCTCACATATCTCTCCAGGAGCACATCATAGACTGTCTTGACAATCTTCATATATGCGCTCGTTCCGTACTGCGGGAAGATTATCCTGACGGAGTCGCAGAGCTTGCATTTGAGCAAAGGCGCGAGCGCTTCGTATTCGTTCGTATTCTCCAGCTGAACGAAACTCACCGAAACGGAACTGCTCGGGAGTGCCGTCTCGTGACTGTTCATGTACGAGAGCGCAGCTGCTTCGAGTTCGGCCGTTGTCGGCTGGTTCTCGAACTTGTCGGTTAAGTCGAGCGGTATCGCGTTCGGATGCCCGTCATACGATGTATTACCGGAATCGACCACCGAGCCGACTATAATCGAGTCGCCACCGTTCCAGTACGGAACGACCGCCGTATATGTCCCGCTATAGTCCGTGTCCTCGTTGTATTCGGTCATATTCACTCCGTAACGGACCGAGAGGCTTCGTCTCGTGCCTCGTTCCTTGTGGAGAATGACCCGGAACCTGTCCCATTCGTATTCGCCCCCGTAGGTGTCCAGGATTGAGCCCTCTACCCCTCCGAGGAACTGACGGACGCTCCGAGGCGTACCGTCTGCCGATGCCATATAAGCAGTCGATTCTATATCCGTCTCGTAACTGAACGGATTCTCAGGCAGAGCCGAACCGAGCATCGTAAAGGCCGAAGCGAGGCTGTTTATATTCGTTCCGACCGCCGTTATTTTCGACTGCCTGTAGCTGATATGAACGGCGTGGAACGTGACCACTCCGTTTATCGGCTTCGAATAGCTTACGATGTCGAACGGCTGAAGGTCGTTTGTGTCATCGTGCTCAACCGCTATGATTCGTCCCAGCCGGATCTTGTCGTAATTCGCGCCGGTGATGGGATATTCGAAATCACATTCGTATATCCCGTTGCGCTCCTCGGTGACTACGCAGCTGATACAGTCACGGAGACGGCCGAGACCGTTCGAAGTGAAAGCGGTCTCATTCGATTCGTATAATATAGGCCTCATAATACCCACCACCTCGGAACGACCTTGAGCGATGTAATCGTGCTGTCAAACGTGATCGCCGTACCCGTTAGCGGTTTCAGGACCGGAAGATCCACCGGAATCGTAACGGCATTATTGACAGATACGACCGCACCGTTCTCGATCTTGTAAGCCTCGCCGATCTCCAGGTCGAAATAAAGCGGAGCACCGAGAGCGGACTTTGTCGAGTTGCCGGCCATCTTGAACGGATCTATGTATCCGTAGCCGTGGTTTGATATCCAGGCAATGCCCTCAACGAACTGATAAATATCAATCGTGAGCGCATTCGCCCCATTGTAAGACCAGTTGACCGTCATCGTCGGAGTTGCGGTGTATGCGGTGCTTCCGTCCTGGGCTCCGATGGTTATAGGCTCGCCCCCGCTGGAACCTGATGCGCTCGTGCCGTAGCGGAACGCGATGTCATTTACATATGACACGCCCACCATGTTGTTCGCATAAACATTGGCCGCGAATTTGTCCCTATGAGCCGGGACTGCGCTGACTACATCGTAAGCGGAGTCGAATCTGCATACGGCCGTCAGTCCCTTCACGGCTATCCTGTCGGAACTGTTGAGAAGCGAGCCGTCGAACGTGATTGCATAGGTCGCCTGAAGCCCGCCGTGATTCGGGATCTCCGTATACGTTACGGACTGGGTCGTGCTGAGCGGGACCTCACCGATGAGAACCGCCTGGATCTGTATCAGTGAATTGTCGATATTGATCCCGCCGTATCCGTCCACCTCAAGAAGCGGTTTTGCCTCGTAACGTGTCGGATTGATCAGAGTGTCACCGCTGTCGACCGAGATCGAGGTCTCTCCTGATGTAAGCCATCGCTGAGGCTTGCAGTTGAATTTCAGCGAAATGCTCGCGGCCGTATTGTGTTTGATCACGTTCGTTTCGAATCCCTCGATAAACGTGGCCATTCTGTATTCGTCCGTGTGGATCGTGTCGGTCAGTCTCTGATATCCGACCTGTGAGCTCAGAGCATTACGGAACGCCCTGAGCTGGGACGAGAACGAGCCGAGGCTGCTCTCTACGATGTATGCCGGATATTCGACCGTTATGTTCTCGTAATGGCCGAGGTCGATGATGATATCACCGTTTCGCCCCGGAACCGTTACCGTCTCAACGGCTCTTTTAGGTGCATCAAATACACCCTCGCCGCTGATATAAATACCAAAATCGGCGGAGTTAATTCCGCCGAAGTTGATGCTATGTCTCATTATTGCCACGCGAGTCGCCTCCTGTTCTCCTCGTTTATGAGGGCTCTCTTGACTTCCTGAGCGATCTCTTTCACGCTCTGCCCTTCTGCTCCGTATACGTTGATCACGATCGGAGAATCATTCCTCTGATTGAGTGTCTTGTCGAGCTTGTCCCAAAAAGGATTAAGCGGGAGGATCGCTTCAGGGCCGGCTTCTCCTCCGGCCATACCGAACAGGGTCGGGGTGTCCATGATACCGCCCTGAGCGTACCACTTGACGCTAAGCGACGGCTTCGTTCCTTTGAGAAGGTCCGCGATCTTCCAACCCGCCGGCGATATGCTGAAGTGTGGGAGCGGAATATGAGGCGCTGAGACCTTGAATTTAAAGAAGCCTTTGATCTTGTCTATGATCGCTTTTACCTTGTCTCTGAGGGCATTTATCGGCCTCATAAAGCGGTCTTTGATGCCGTTCGCCGCCGCGGTTACCTTGGCCCATAATGCCGAGCCGAGGCCCTTGACGATGGCGAGCCCGATCTTGCCTATAGCGAGAACGATCTTGCCGATGTTCTGAAGCAGTCCTTTAGCGAAGTTGCCCAGGAGCGTCCCGGCCGTTGAGAGGATCTTGGGCAGCATCGTTGTCGCCCATTTCTGAACACCCTCGGAAGAGAAATTGCTCGCGAATTTAACGACTGATGTCGCTATGTTCTTGACGACATCCGAGATCCCGCTGAGGAGCATCGGAATGCCTTGCCTGATAAATGTCACGATCGCGCCCGGAAGCGCCTTGATGATCGTTCCGAGCATTGGGATAAGATTGTTAAAAAAGAACGTGCTCACCGATGACATGAGCTGGCTGAGGGAATCGTTCACGCCCTCACCTATCGCCAGCGAGCCTATAAAGTTCATCGCCGAGGCCTTCATAGCATTGAACGATCCGCTGAAGGTCTCGCTCGCTTCTTTCGCCGCCACTCCGGTCAGACCGAGATTATCCTGGATAACGTGAATGCCCTCGTAAACATCGCCGAGGTTGTCTATATCGTAATGGACCCCGGTGAGCTTCTCAGCATCTGCCAGGAGTCGCTCCATTTCTGTTTTTGTGCCGCCATATCCGAGCTTGAGGTTATCGAGCATCGTATAGTTTTGCTTCGCGAAGCCCTGATAGGCCATCTGTACCGAATTGATATCGGTGCCCATCTTCGCGGAGTTGTCGGCCATATCCATGATGGCCCTGTCCGCTGCTTTGGCCGCCTTGGTCACATCGCCGCCGTATGCGGATTTGAGCGCAGCTCCGAACGATACGGCCTGTTCAGCATAATCATTCATCGAGATACCGGCAGAAGCGGCCGCTCTTGCGTATTCTCTCGCACCGTCCGCAGCCTCGCCGTATAACGTGTCAAGACCGCCGAAATAGGACTGCTGGAGCTTACCGCCCTCGGAGAGCACCGCCTTGATCGTTGCACCGACCGCAGCCGCTCCGATGGCCTTCTTCAGGAACACGCCGAATTTAGATCCGGTCGCAGTTCCGGCCGCCTGAGCTTCGCCTCCGAGCTGTTGCGTTATCGCCCCGGAGATCCCTTCAGCTGACGGGACTATCTGAATATATGCGGTTCCTAATGTTGCACCCGCCATATTTATTCTCCTTCGAATAATTTAAGAGCCGCGTTGAGCTCATCGACCGAGCGGAACGCGACCACCTTGTTTTTCTCTCTTTTCGGTTCTTTGCCTCGCAGAATGTCAACGAGCGAATCCGGAACATTCCGCTTCTTTGTTGAGTCCTCGCTGAACCCGTACCGGAACGCCTCGATCCGGTCCGCAATAACTGCGAGCAGAAACGTGTCGATGCCAACGGGAATGTCGGCCATCTTTAATTTGATCCTTGAATCGTCCCTCAAACCAGCCGATAAGGTCGCCACCGTCTGAAGCGGTAACGACCTATAATCGTATATCTGATATGTTTCGGCGAGGTCGCATATAAGCGCGTCCTCGTCGAGGTTTACCATGCTGGCGAGGGTGATCAGTTTTTTAACTCATTGACGGAAGTCATCAGCTCAGTCAGAGCCGCGACCATATCCGTTACGCTCGGATCTCCGTTCGGGTCGAGATGCTTCATAAGTGTATCGAGTCCCTCTTCGCCGAGAAGGTCCTCGGATACATCTACGATCAGTGCCTCTTCGCCCTTGTCGATCTTGCGAAGTACCGTGAGGAATTTCCACGAACCGAAATATTTCTCATTCAGTTCGACCTCGAATCCGTCGCTAAGTTTTGCCTTCATGATATCGCCCTCCTTCCGGTCAGCCCTTATTAAGCTGACTTAATGTACTCGTAGTGAGTATTGCCGTTTTCGTCCGGCAGCGCTGTGATTGTTACCTCATAGCCGACCGCATCGGAATCCGTATAAGAGATGTCGCCGATCTCGGAGATCTTGCCGTGTGGGATTACGACTCTCTTTTTGACATTGCCGTTCATGATCATATCAACGACCCATACGCCCTCCTCAGGCTCTTTTGCGTTCGCTGTGATGGTCATTCCGGTTGAGAGTGCTCCGGTTACGTTGGTCGAGCCGTAGACAGCCTTGAGGACTTCTTCGTTCAGGACCTCGATGAGAGTTACCTGGAATGTGTCCGGCTTCTCTTCCTGAATATTCAGAACGGTGTCGCCGCCCCATGCTTTGATGTCTGTAGTGGACGGAGAGTTGCTGTTAACGAGCCCGTCCTCGCTACAGTATCCGAGCGCCTTGAAGTCGGCAGCGAGGGCTGTTGTAGCGTCAGTCGGTGCAGTTGTTCCCGCTACCGCTCTCCATATAGCTCCACCGAGCGCCGGCTTTCCAGCGCTTACATTTGCTACTGTGTTTGCCATTTATGTTCTCCTTAGTAATGAGTAATCTGATACACGGCTTGCCAGCGATATTGCTTTGTTTCCGTGTTCGTAAAGTTATAGTCTGTTTCGAGCTCGACCCTTGCGACCTCAGGAAGTGCCGCGAATCCCGGCATCGCCTCTTTGACCTCGTCATTGAGAAGCATCGCCCCGTAGAGGCTCGCCCCGTATGACTGGATCGCAATCGTTGTGGTCGTAACGTGATTACTCACGCTGCTCCCGGTCTGATCTAAAAGCACATAGTCGGCCGTTTCTTCAGGCGATTCCATATAAACGCCAACAGAGAGGTTTTCGCCGAGATAGTCGAGCAGCAGTTTTGAAATGATCGTCATTCGTTATACTCCTCTCGCTTTGAGCAAGGTGTTGTTCTCGTAGTTGTCGCGCCGGGCCTCATATGTTGCCGCGTGGACTGATGCGTTGGCTCGAGTCTTTCCGATGTAGGTCGTAACCTCATAGCCGTCGCCCGCTCTCGCCTGGATCTCGTTGGCTTGTTCCAGGCACACGTTGAGCGCCTCCTGGGACTGAAGCATTTGACGGATACCCTGGCGATTCAGCTTGAATTTAACCTTGCTCATATCTTTCGACCTTGACCTTCTTGTTCCAGCTGAGCGGGATCAGATACTCGAGCCCTTCCTGAGGGATCTCGATAATTCTCCAATCCTCACCGAAGAACGTGACCTTGCTGCCAGCCATCCAGTCATGGTTATCGCCTTTAGGGATTCCGAGCTGAAAGACCGCTTTCCTTCCCGTGAGGTTATACGTTTCGAGGACCTCGTCAGCCGATACCGGAGCGACAAGAACATTGTCGACCGGTTCGAGCGTTTCGATATAAAGCGGGTGATTAAGCGCATCGTCTCCGACCTTGACCCGCTTATGCAGAGTAACGGTTATTCCTCTCATAAGCAGCACCCGCCTCCCGGAATATTCTCGATCGGACTTCTTGAGCCGATTTTGTTACCGACCCCGAGCAGCTTCTTGTCGAGCTTTCCGAGGTAGAGTTCGCCGACGACTCCGCCGCTGATGGTCCAGCTCTGAGAATATCCGAGCGCAGACATTGAGCCCTGGGTCGCTCCGATCGGAGTCCCGGACTCGGTTCCGTCGCCGAGCGCCCTTACGACCATACGGCACGAAACGAGCTCCTTGACCTCGAGATCCGCATTGCTGTTGTACGCATCGATTATCATTGCCGCATCGGTCAGCATCGTCTCGCAGATTGTTCTCTCTTCCGCGCTCAATGTTCGTTTTATCCTGGACTGGATCTCGTCGACAGTCGCGTACTTTGGATAGTCCATTAACCCCACCTCACTTTTTCTTTGTGGTTTTCTTGCTCTTCGGCTTCTCTTTAGGCTCAGGAGTGTCGGCCAGCTTGTGACCAGCCGACACATATTCGTTAACCCTGTCTTCCGCGACCAACATCTCGTTGCCGAAGTGCTTGTTGATCATCTTGACCATTAACTTATGGAGTAACGGTCAGTCTGTTGAAGCAGCTTGTATCGGCGCGGAATCCGATCTCGATCTCTGCTCTGACAGCGAACATGTTCTGCTGGAAGAGGTTGATTACGTTGCCGCTTCCGAGGTCGAGTGTAGCGTCGCTTGAATAGTCGATAACTACGCCCTCAACTGTTCCGTACATAGCCTGGCTCCAGTCGCCGGCAATACCGACAACGTGGTTTGTGCTGTCGTAGATGCCCTTATTCAGGACTGTCTTGGCGCCGAGCACCATAGGAACAGCGCCTTCTGCTACGGAATTGATGAACAGTGGTCTTGAATCGCCGTCAACTGCTCCGAGAAGAACGCCCTTGCCCTGTGGCGAAAGTGCGATGCCGTTCATGATGCCGCCGTGTGCAGCGATATCGGTGTCAGCAGCAACGAGGCTGGAGTAAGTGTTAGGATTTGTGATGTTCTGAGCTGTAGCAGCTGCGAATGTGTCGAAGTTGCTTCCAGGAGCCTGCACAGCGCCGACTACTGTCGCGTCGAACTTCTGAGCGAGTGCGAGCGGCAGTCTTCTTACGAGCTCGTCATAGAGAGCGGCGGCATCTCTTCTGAACTCGTTGGAGAACGGAACGATAACGGCGAGCTTATATGGCTCCATGACCTTTGTTCCGAGTGTTGGGTTAGCTACCGGCTTTGCTTCGGTCTCGCCTACCCATGCAGCCTGAGGATCGCCAGTAATAACCGGGATCGAAACGCCTCTGCCTGGGAGCTGGATCTGTCTTGCGAGAGACATTACAGCGGATGCCTCCTGAGTCTTAGCGAGGATCTCGCTTGCTACTTCTGGAGGGAGTGAAATGTTGGTTCTGTTTGTTGGGATACCTGACATTTTTGTAATTCCTTTCTAATTCTGTTCATTAAACCAATCCGCGAACTGATCGCGGGTGGCTTTCTTCATAGGCCCGGTCGGTTCCCCGCCGTCCCTGACTTTCGGATAACTGTTCGGCTTTGCGAATTCGAGGATCTCCGTCGCCTGTTTCTCGCAGTCTTCTTTTGTTGTTCCTGTGAGAAGGTGCTGCGGGACTCCCTTCGCTTTTGCCACCTCTTCGCGCATCGCCCTGAGCTCTTCCGCGCCCTTAAGCGCATCGAGTTCCTTCTGTAGGCTGTCCGCTCGCTCTGTCGCCTTTTGCAGATCGGTCTTGTTCGCCTCGACCTGTTCGTCGTATTTCGCCGCTTTTTCCTTGAGCTCTTCATAGTCGGCGTACTTTGCGACTCTTTTAGCGACGATGTGATTGACATCTTCCTGAGTGAATGTTTTCGGCTCGCCTCCTGTTGGCGCTGTGCTCTGAGTTTCGAGTACCTGGTTAGGATTGCCAGTGTCCATGTTTTACCTCCTGTGAGTACGACCTCGTTTAAGGTACGAGTTACCATGTTGTATGAAAAAAGAGGCCCTATTGCCTCTTAATCACCTAAATCAATCTCTTCTGCCTTCGAGCTGTTTCGCTCGATTCTTTTGGCATACGCGCTCCGTTTTTGCTCGTTGATGATTTCCTTATTCTCGGCATAAAACTCCCGTCTGAGGGCATTTATTCGCTCTGTAGGGGTATTGCCATCGGCATTGTAATACATCTCTAAATACTTGTTCGGAGTGTATCCTTCGACATCGAGGTTCGGCTTGAACCGGACCGCATAAGTGCAGTCGCAATTCGCGTGAACGTGTTCAGCGTGTCCGTTCCTGATCGCTTCCCTCGAGGCCGGTTGCCATCCGTTCGAGGCGAGGGTCAGACAAAAAGCGCAAGTATCGCCCCGAGGAATCCACGCCCATTCAGCGCCGTCCCTCAGAGCGTTCTGCTGCATTGTGTCCACTCCGACCATTTTCACGAGTCGCCCGGTAGCATCTGCCACGATCGTAGCGTTTCCGGTCTTGAGTGTACCGACTACCGCCTTGGCCGTTTCGGACATTGTCGCAGTTGGCGCGGGTATCGCCGGAGGAACGTTCGCACCCTGAAGCTCGGCGATCGCGTCATACATCTCACACGCGGCAGAACCGGCTCCCTCGCCGTATTTCGTTACCAGCGCATAAGCATACTCGATCAGCGCGTTCTCGTATTCCTCCATGGTGATCTCGCCGGCATGGTACCTGTTGCCGAAGCTCAATACCATCGCGTTCATTTCTTTCGCCGCCCGGTCGCTGAGTCTTCTGAGGAGCTTGATGTAGTTATTCCACGCCCTGTCCGTTATCCTCATAAGCTACCTCGCTAAGGACCTGAAGCCCTCGCTCTCTCTGTTCCTGTGCCTTTACTCGCCTGATATCAGCCTGTCCGAATCCGATCATCTCGAGGAAGATATCTGTTCCGGCGAATTCAGGACGCACTGAAGCAATCTTGATGGCCGCGTCTGCCGTTACCGCTACGGAAGGCATCGCCGGATTTTTGAAATGAGCGACGATGTTCTTCTGCGTATCGGTCAGCTTCTCGATCGTTGTGTTGTTTGCGATCGCGAGCGCCATCAGTGCGATATTCCTCAGAGAGTCGCCGTTCCTCGCGTTGAGCTGTTCGGCCATGCTTACGAGTGTCTGAGACTGTGCCAGGATCGCGTCGGAGCTGGTCGGATTTGCATCGTTGACAACTCCCGTATCGGTCACAGTCAGGCCTGTTGCGGCGCTGAATTGAGTCGCAAGGATACGGAGCATCTCAACATGCGGCGAGATGTTGCCCTGTGAGAGCTGTCCGAATGTCGGCTTCTCTCCTGTCTCCGGGTTGACCGTAGCGGCGAGGATATTGCCGACATACTGACGGAACTTCTGATTTATGACCGTATCGTATTGATCATCGGTCACACCGAGCAGATATTTCTGCGGAGCGGTTGCGAATTCGAGTCCGATAGTAGCATTGGCGATAGTTCTGACATATCCCTGAATGAGCCGGCGAATCGGCTCTTTGATCCTGGACTGTCCGAACGGCTTAGTGCTGGTCGGATTGTGAATGAGCGGCTCCATTAATGGTCTGCCCATATTGTGAGGATGCTCTTCTGCCTCCCAATAATCTAAATTGACGCGCCTGAGCTCCCATATCGCATCGTCCGTGTATAGGTTGATCGCGGTCGGAATCCTGTTCACGCCGTTCTTATCCGTTGCCGTGTCGACAACAGCGAAGCCGTAAGCGATGCGGCCCTTCTCTCCGTCCCATACGGCAGCGGCTGAATTGGCCGAGTGGAATCTGATCCGGCATTTAAGAACCTCGTCTGCGGATAGGGTGGCGAATGAGCAGCCTATCTTCAGCTCGTCTCTGCAAGCCTTCGGGTATTCCGCGATAAGGTTGTTCGCCTTGACGATGTTCGTGAGCTCTTCCACCTCAGTTCCGTTGTCGCCGACGAATCCGTCGAACATTGAACGGCTCGCAAGAACATCGACGGTCTTCGCCCCCCATGCACAGCCTATTTCCAACCCGCTCATGCCCTGAGGAAGCGCGATGCCGAGATTGACCTCGCTGAGCGAGATATTCCCGTTATAGTAGCGTTCCTTCTTGGCGTTCTTGGCCGATGCGCTTCTGTACACATCGATCAGGTGCGTGAGCATCTCGGCTTCTCTCTCGCCGAGACCTTTTACTCTGTTTGCTGATATAAATAATTCCATCTACCCAATCCTCATTCTTTTGTTTGGATCTCGTTTGCTGTTCTGCGCTCCCCATAACGCAAGAGACGCGGCCTCGATCGGTACGGAATTGTCACCGCCGAAGCCCCAGCCGCCTCCGAGCGGTCTCTTCGTTGATGTGGTCGCGCTCTCGTTTAACGCTTCTTGCTGATAAAACCACGTTACCGACCCTTCATTGACCGCATTGGTCAGAGTGCCGGTCGCGGCGATCACATCCTTTGTTGACGGCCTTATAACGGAGCCCTTCATCTTCCAGGTGTCCGCGATTCGTTCGACGAGCACATCGACCCCGTTCCGTCCGTCTATGACGACACACGATGCCTTCTGATATCGTGCGTTGAGCCATTCCGCGAGCCAGCCTATTCCGTGTCCGGTCGGTCTCAGCTCGATCAGTGAGATCCTCGACGGGCCGTCCTTCGGAATGACCGCGCCGCATAACGCAACGGTCGAACCGTCCGAGGAGAATTTGATCCCGTAAGCGGTCTTGCCCTCAGGCTTCGGCTCTTCGGATCTGCACCGTTCCCAGGCGCTCCGGTCGAGTGCGTATTCGATCCGGTGCTCTGCGACAGGTGTCCACCAGCCGAGGCGCTCACGGGCGAATGTATCCGCTGGCATCTGTTCAAGTTCTCCCTCGATGGTCGTTGTCAGTATTCTTCTGCCGAGAGCCGGGTTCGTTTCAGCCCACCTCTCGCGGTTTGTGACATCACCTATCTCCGGGACGGAATACTCGAACCACGCCGTATTTTGCGTTTTGCCGGCGATGGCCTTATCTCGGATTCCTCTGAAAACGGAACCGTCCGAACTCGGATCAGGTGGAGTCCCGGCATATATCGTTTGAGGGTTGATGCTCGCGGATATCGCCGGAATGAATGAGGCCTGAGCCTCTACGCTCAGTTCCTGAGCCTCGTCGAATATAAGAAGATCTCCGTGCTGACCTCGGCCACCGTTTCGCGTCCTGGCTAAGAATTTAGCCCTCGCGCCGGACTTTAGTATTATCTGTTCACGACCGAGTGCGGTCTTGATGTCCTTTAGGAACTTCCGCAGTTTCGGTGTATCAAAAAACGAAGCCATCTCTTCGAATGTCTCCGTCGCTGTTTTCTGCAAATGAGCCGTATAGATCACTTGCTCGTTATACATGATCATACCGGCTTCGGCTCGTGCTTCGACCAATCCGGTCTTTCCGTTCTGCCTCGGAACGGAACCGCCGCAGGTCCGGCACAGCCATTTTTTATTCGGAGCGATTGCCATCCAGTCGCAAAGAACCAAACTCTGCCACGGGTCGAGAATCATTTCTCCGCTTCGAAGAATCCGCTCCGCATCGAGGCCGTCCGTCTCGTTGTAAATTGGCGCGACCCTAACGCACGGCTCCTGACTTCCCAGCAGCAGCCCGCTCTGATAGGATCTCCGAGATGTCGTCGTCATTCTGTTCAGCTCCTTCAATCTCCTCGATCTCTTTCAGCGTTTCCCGGTACTGACGCGCCAGGGACGCAACCTCCTTGACTTCTGCCTCTTCGAGAGCCGCCGAAAGCTGTGATTCCAAAATCCTTAATTTCTCCAGTCGGCCCATTTGAAAAACTCCTTGTGTGTAAATCGGCGCT
>Ga0247609_10003114_pt1 | contig 16965 bp, 18 predicted proteins | sample 172DNAGHGlowgp2_FD_193487 | JGI IMG/M metagenome (GOLD analysis project Ga0247609, IMG submission 193487) | Sheep rumen microbial communities from Palmerston North, Manawatu-Wanganui, New Zealand - 1728 DNA GHGlow gp2 | ecosystem: Host-associated > Mammals > Digestive system > Stomach > Rumen ...
GATGGCGGAACCATCGAGCACAATGACGAAGAATGAGTGAGAGGGTGAGTCAAGGAATTGACCGCCCTCTTGCTCATTTTGAAGAAAAAGCGGACGGAATGTGTGATTTTTGTCATTAGGTTTGGAAGGGAATGGTTTTTTTAGTATATTTGCGGTGGAAAGGCTCTTGTAGACATAAGGGCTGAGTTGCGAAAAACAGAACTAAGAAGAAAAAGAAACATATGATAGCATATAAATATAGATCTGGAAGGGGAACGAAGGATGATGATGGAAAGGATATCTTTGAAAGAGATATAGAACTCCTGTCACAAGATACCATATACATTCCAACTATTGAGCAGTTGAATGATCCTGCTGAGGCTTTGTTTGATGACAGCCTTTTCGATCTGCAGATGAAACTGTTCAAGCCATTTGCTTCTAGCGGTTCCATGGATCGAGTGAAGGATAGTGTGCGTGATTTGTATAATAAAGTGCGTTCGTCGGGTATATATTCTCTGAGTACGGAACCCGCCAATGAATTGATGTGGGCCTATTATGCTAGTGACCATTGTGGATATGCCATCATTTTTGATACTGAGGTGCTTTCACGGTTGTTCAGGGAAGTGAAATATGATAATATGTATGAGATAGATGTAGTCTATTCCACAAAGTTGCCGCAATTTGATATAACTAAGATTAGTAGGCAAAAAATTGAAGATACGCTGAAGTGCTTTGTTGGGAATAAGTCGAAGGCTTGGAAACATGAGGCGGAGCATAGGCTTGTGCTCGATAAAGGAGGTAGGAAACTGAAGATTGACTATCGGGCAATTAAGGGATTTGTGTTTGGAAGTAGGATGCCTGAAGATGATATAGACTTCATCATGAAAACCTTTTCTGGCCGGAATTTGGATTATTTCAAAATTGAGTTGAAGGCCAATTCGTACGAACTGTCGTTGAAGAAGCTAAAGGATAGGTATCCAACGGATGAAAAATATTGTCCAAATAAGGTGGAATATGACATAGAAGAGCTTCTTAAGAATGATAAGCTTATAGAAGGTGTAGGATACAAATACAGATCTTTTGTGGAGGCGGCCTTGAAGGAAGTGAGTAGAGAGCCATTTGTGATAGGCATCGATCATATCGTAGTGACTGACGACCAGCAATACCCGAACATTTTAATATGGACGAAAATAAATCAGGAAGATACGTATAGGCCTTATAGAAAGTTTGAATATGACGTGGTAGGTGGAAAACTCGTCGCGAGGTAGTTTTGCGCTAGTGAATAAGAAACGTTTTAATATTAGAACCTCGGTTTTACTTAGATGACATATTATGACACAGGAAGAGAAATGGATGTCAAACTACAATGAGGTGAAGGCCTTCATAGAAACGAATCGCAGGAATCTTTCCAAATATGATTTGGAGGAAAGGCGACTGTATACGTGGCTCAAACATAACCGGAAGATATTGAATGCTGACGGGATGAGTGAGCCACGTTTGAGTTTGTTTAGGGAGTTGCTGGAGTTGAGCGAGAGGTGTAGGAGGGTGAATCAGTGGAAGTAGTTTAGGCCACGGAACTAAGGATTAACGGAACATAGAGTACACGGGTAATTAATGAAAGAGAACTGATAGATTTGCAATAATTGACAGATTTTGTCTATTTTCGCAAATGGAATAGTAAAAACCTATGCGCAAAGAATAACATAGGGGAGAAGAAAAAAGGCTGGTTTCTGGTAGAAATTAGCCTTTTTTGTAAGAAATGTGTTAAAAAGGTTGTAGGATTACAACCATTTCAAAAATATTTTTTATATTTGCCAGAAAATTGGCGAGCTCGGGCTGCACCTCGGCAATTGAAATTCATTTCATTGCGCTCGGTTTGCACCGACCTTCGCACCCGAAATGACAAAGATTCGAACGGTATGAAGTATCTGAATATCAAAAAAGCACTGGCTGCTTGGCAGGAGTTGCAACCTCTATCGGAGAAGGATAGGGAGAGGTTGAGCCGCAGGTTTACCGTGGACTTTAACTATAACAGCAACCATATAGAGGGTAATACACTGACGTATGGACAGACGGAGATTCTGCTGCTGTTTGGTAAGGTGATTGGAGAGGCTGACGTGCGGGATGTGCAGGAGATGACGGCCAGCAACGTGGGGCTGAAGATGATGACTGAGGAGGCTCGCGTGAAGGAGATGCCGCTGACACAGAACTTCATCCGTACACTGCACAAGACGCTGTTGAGGGAGGATTATACGGTATATCGTAATCTGCCAGGTGGTGTGCAGACAAGCTATACGGTACATGCGGGACAGTACAAGACACGACCGAATAGTGTAATTACCCGATATGGCGATAGATTCGAGTATGCTTCGCCAGAAGAGACGCCAGGGCTGATGACAGATCTGGTGGATTGGTACAATGCTGCTGAGCAGGAAGGGAAGTTGTCGCCTATCGAACTGGCGGCTCTGTTTCATTATCGCTACATCCGCATCCACCCGTTTGAGGACGGCAATGGGCGCATAGCCCGCCTGATGGTGAACTTTATCCTTTCGCGACATGACTATCCGATGATAGTGGTAAGGAGCAGAAAGAAGAGTGAATATTTGGAGGCTCTGCATCAGGCTGATATTGAAGTTGGGCCTGTACCCAGTGACGGTGCCCATGCTGAAATAAAGGACATCAGACCTTTCTTGAAGTACTTTAATGAGCTGGTGGCTACGGAGGTGTATAACGACGTGCTGTTTGTGAGCGAGAAGGATGAGAACGTGTGGTGGTATGATGGGGAGCGGATAGCTTTCCGCACACCGAATTACACGAAGATACTGAACGCTATGCGGACGCAGCCAACGCTGACGCTGGCAGATATGCGAGACGAGACGGGCATCAGCATTGCCGCGATACAGAAGTTGCTGGACCAATTGCTCCAGAAGAAATATGTGGAGCGGGGCGAGAAAGTTGGCAGCTGGCGGGTGTTTGTGACACAATAAAGATTTAGGAATGGACACTGGGAAAGCCGAGCCCGAGTTTAAGAAGCAGGACTTTATGGTGCTGGCGACGATAAGGGAGAACCGCAAGGCTATTGAGGGAATGACTACATCAAGACGCATCCCGGCAGTTCGGTTCCTGTGATTGCTGAAAGCACTGGGATACCTGCCAAATCGGTAGAGCGCCATGTGGGTGTATTGACGACAAAGGGACTGATAGTACACAAAGGTTCGAAGAGAACTGGCGGGTATTATCAGGTGTGAGAGTTTTCTTGTCGGGCTAATTCTGCCTGCTCCTCGTCAGAGGGCTTGTGCTCTCGGAAAATGTTGATGTACTCATTTTGCGGATCGATGTCAACGGATACGATGACATTCTCGTCTACACCGTATCCCATTCCGTCATCAACGAGGATTCTGGGGTAGATGTCCATCAGTGGGGCATCAGATGGGAACTTGATGAAATCGCCATCCTGCTGACCGCCAAGTGCTAGCAGGATTTCACGGAGGTTCATCTTATACTCCGGCCAGCCCTGAAAGTCGTAACAGACTATGTCTTTGGTTTTTCTCATTGTTTATGTTTTTTAAAAGCTCTACTTGCTTGTTGATTTTTTATGCATAAAAGAACACCACTCGGACTTTGGCGGGATCGTAGTAGAAATCGACTTCGCTAATAAGGAAGTGGATCTTGAATACTTCGGCCATGACGCTTATGTAATCTTCGAGATAGTCATCAAAGGTAGCTCTTGGGGAACGGTAATAATCGTCTTCCTCGACCTCGGTCGGTTTGGAAGCGTTGGTGGCATTGGCCAACATCTTGATGATTAACTGCATGTTACGGTCGTGAAAGGCATCGGCAAGATGGGAATAGACTTGCTCCTGACATTTGTCGGCAAACGCTTCGAGTTCGGACAGCAGGAAGCATTCGGTACGGACGGGCCAGTCGTAGTGCTCGATATAGGCTCTGGTCTCATCGCTTAGCTCGCTTTGGACTATCGGGTGACTGATATCGTCGACCGAATACAATGATCCGGGGGAATAAAAACCAGAGGATGAACGACGCAAGAAGCAATGATGCTTGGTGAGTTTCAGATCATCGGTAACCAGATCGGGCTGGCTGTAACTACTTTCTTTGTACTTGCTCCATAGTGGTAGCAAGTGCCAATGGTTGTCCTTGTCGAGGACTTCTATAAAACGGTGTGCATATACGCCCATAGTTTATTCCTTTCTGTTTGATTCGTTAATATTATCCTCAACAATATACTCCTCATTGATGGACCAGGCAGCCCATGGCTCGATACGGAATTTGTCGAGGGGACGCTTGACTTTTTTGTATTTCAGTTTACCTTCGCCAGAGTAATCGTATTGCCAAGCATCGAAGTAGGGGATGAGCTCCTCTTGATCATTGAAGAGAGTGCGACAGACCTTGTGACAAGGCGGGTAGAAGAAGGAGGCGAGGGCATCCCAGCCCAAGTAGTCATCGATGCTCATCATGGGCCAGAAATGGGTCTCCTTCTTATCGTCATCGTCTCTCAATGATGTGGCGTATTCGATATGGCCATCGTTGTTGATGACAACTTCGATGCGCTTGTACTGCAGTAGTTTTTCCACGGTGTCGATGTCGCTCTCGGTGATGAAGGTGAGGAACAGGTCCATTGGGCTGTGGGTCTCTTCCATATAGTGAGGGATGCAGAAGTTGAAATTCTGGAACTGCAGGTGCATGGCTATTTCGCGTCGGATGTCCAAAGCGTTGTGCTTCTTTTGGGCTTCGGTAAGCACATCCTGACTGTAGCGAACGATGTCCTGCCAATGGGCTGCGGCATAACTGTGTCGGCCCATCGCGTAGTTCTTTGAGAGCCAGATGAGGTCTTGTTCCAAGTAGGTCTCTTTGAGGGTGATAACATCTTTGATTTTCTTCCGTTTGAGGAAGGCACAAAAGGCGTTTACGAGGGCACGGAATTCATAGGAACCGAACTCAATATCCATGAACTGGTGGTAGCGTTCGAGTTCGCTATAGCCTTTTCTGCTGACGTAATCGGTCATGCCCATGGCATAGCGGTATGACATCCAGGCAAGGGCCTCTTTATATAGGCCGTCTTTCTTTGTAACTGGTTTATTCATAATGCGTTTGATATTGATTTGGCGTTAAAGAATTGCATCATTTGACTGAAGATTCGGGCGAAGAAGATGTCGATTTCTTCATATCTGGGCTGGCGGGTTAGGTATTCTTCAAGCGTCACCCAACGGCTGAAAGGAGTCTCATCGTGTGGTAAGTCTTCTGGCCCTAAAAGAAAACCGTATTTGACATCTTGCAAGCGATATATGTCTCCACGTTCCTTGATGCAGAGGACTAGTGCGCCATTATTGTTGTCACAATGGTGGAGCACCTTCTGGCAGTCTTCAAGTCGCGTGAAATCGAAACAGGAATAGTCCCGTTGCAGCTCAAATAAGTCATCCGTTTTGGGGACGACTGAAGTGAAGAAGTTCTGCTTCTCTTTACCAACACCGATGTGCTGTCCTGAGAGGATGTTGAGCAGCATAACAGGCATTACTTTTCCGTAGCCCCATTGGAGGTGATACACTTTGTTGAGACGAGCGCCAGCTTTGTTCTCCGTAGAAAGGAGAAGGTTAGTTCTTTGTCCCATGATTATTTTGTTTTTTCTCATTGCAAATTTCCAAAATTCATCTAATCCCACCACCCAAAGAGTTTGTATTCCCTAATCATGTGATATAGGTGAAGTGCCTTTTGCTGGCGGAGACTGATCTTTACATGTATCGAATACTCACGCCTGTCTTCAGCCAGTGCATCTTTGATTGGAGTGTTACGAAAGAATCGCTTTTCGTTCCTGGTATTCACATAAACAGGAATGTCAGGTAACGGTTCTTTATCATCGTCGACCATCTCATAGTTTCCATCATCAAGTTTACGAAATTGTATGTTTGTACTAGAGTAGGCTCGGTCGAGCCAAGTATTGTGTACACCATCATTCTCCATGAAGATATCGATTAGCTTCAAACAAATACCTAAATCACGTGTCGTATACTTATTATCCTCCGCAATATCACTTATTTTGAAATAATCATGCATGCGCTGGAGTTTCTTCTTCTCCAACGCGATGAGATAGCCATAATCCCAATCATAATCTTTGGCCAACAGATGCTTATAAGCATGAATCGGGTTTCTTCGTTTCTTTTTCATAACTCTATCACTTTATTTGGTTCAAATCCGTTTGTGAGATGTTCGTTGTAATAAATGTAACCGAGCTGGTTACACACAATTCGAGTGTTACCAATCGTGGTGTCGATATTCGTATGCGAGTGACCATAAATCCAGACGTCAATTCGACTGTCAGCAATATAGTTGCCCAGTTCTGTGGCGAAGGCTCCGTTTAGGACGGAACCCATGTGCTGGGCTGCCACCACTGATAATGTCGGCAGATGATGAGTGACCACAACGATATGCTTGGCAGAACTTTCTTCTAATGCCTGCTTCAAGAACTTCAGGCATTTCTCATGCTCCAAATTGAAATCATCAGGTGTGAACCGTCTGCCATCATACATAATCTGGCGGAAATCATTCATGCCTCGCTGAACGAGATACATATCTGGCTCTGGTATTTTGAACCACAGGGTAGTAAGGATAAAGTCCGTATCGTCTATGCGCACCACCTTATTATAATAATAGCCCACATTCTCACGAAACATCCATTGCCAACTATCACCTCGTGCAGTTACATCGCCATCACTATAAAATTCATGATTGCCAGGTACCAGCAACACCTGCCGGAAGTTCTTTGATGCCCAGTTCCAAAATTTCTTTTGTGGTGCGACGGTATCCCGCAGGTAGAACGTGTCACCAGCGAGCACCAAAACGTCACCCACGACCTCAAACTCATTCGCACGAATATACCGCGAATTATCCCACAATTCCATATGGAGGTCACTCATGTATTGTATCCTCATTGCCTATATTATTTTATTTCGTTCGACTTTCTACCTATAAGTAGGGGAAAAGGGGAAATGTTACGGCTTTGGAGCATAAAAAATGCAAAATGTTTGCTTTTTGCATCTTTAACTGTAATTTTGAACAAAATTTGAAAAAGAATTCGTAACTTTGCGGCCAAAGGCCGCGAAGCTGCTCACGCTCGGCCATCAATGCATTGCAACGCCACACTCTGTACCTTCAGGTCAGAGAAGTATCATGCCCCTCGCTTAACAGCAGCTTTGTCAGTCGTAAATGACAGTCGAAGACAAAAGAAAGTAGCGTATGACTGAAATTCACAAACGATATCGTCTGACTTCTAACGAGGAGCCTACCGACGAAATGCTACAGGCTCTGATGGAGGATGTGGCTCAGGCTGCTCGCGAGTCAAGCGCGAAAGCTGAGGCAGAAAAGAAACGCAGGCTTCAGGCTGTAGCCAAGGAAATTGAAGAGTGGAAATATACGGCAGGACTATGACAGGAAGAAGGCCTACACTCTGCGTTGTTGCCGGCCCCAATGGTTCGGGCAAGACGACAACTACCATTCAGTTGCTCAACAACGAGTGGGCTGCTTTTGCACATCTGATCCTACCATCAACGTTGCCCGCATCACACAGCGTTATCTGAACGGTGGTCATGAGGTTCCCATCTCCAAGATTATCTCCCGCTACTACAAGTCGCTCGTTAATGCTAACAAGGCCATCACCTTTGTTGACCGTGCCTACATTTATGACAACTCTATTGATAATCAGCTTCCACGTTTGTTATTTCGTACTACTGATGGCCAGCTATTCAAGCAGTACACTGACGATATTCCCGAATGGGCTAAGACGTTGATATAAGATGAGAAAAGCATTTGCCTTATGAAATATTCAAAATTGACTATTGCTGGTGTTCCAAAGTCTTTTGAAATTTGGGACGTAGTGGACTATGTTCAACCCCTTCAGGAAGATGCAAGTCCTGATGATGTGCAGTATGATTTTTATTCGTTGGAATGTGACGAGGAAAAAGGGGAGGAGGCTTGTGTGTTGTTCAAGTATGATGAGTCGGCCACAGGGATATTCGTGACTCACACTCCACATCTGCAGACCCTGTCCATTGAACTGTCTCCGTGGGCAGTGGAGACCGATGTGCAGTTGTATGCTTTATTTGTGAATGCGTTTCTTGCCAAGCATAAAAAGGCCCGACTTTATGACAAATATGCTCCGCTAAAGAGTCTGACCGATGATGATGTCCAGAAAATGATAGAAGAGCGGAAACGGTATCTCAAACGTCTGCTCACTACGAAAGATGGTTTTACGATGGAAGGGATTAACGCAGATTTTACGCTCAAGGTGGCCCATCTGAAACCTGCAGTATCAGTGGATACACAGATTCAGGAGTTACAACAACAGTTCGTAAAAATGCAGTGGGAGACAGAGTAGGTTAAGCTCTAACTATTATCAAAATTTGTCATAGCAAATTGTCTTACTTAATCTGAAATGTCTGGTGTCTTTGAAGTTGAGTGAGAGAATAGCCTTGGCATCGGTCTGAATAGCCCGAAGTAAGTCGTGATTATCAAAAAAGGCTGTTTCTGATTTTGCAACGGTCTCAATGCTTTTTGTAAGTTGCTCCATGAGCATAGCGACAATGATGATTATCTGACCGTAATCGTGAGCCTCGACCATTTCTAAGACCTTGTGCAATTCTCTATCTGCGAAAGTGACAGGACGAAATTGGCCGTCATCTCCCATCGTATAGGCAGTTATTTCCTTGCCACTGACCTTTTGTAGTATATCAATGACAGAAACGCGCGAATTGGCTTCGATGGCATTGATGAAAGGGGCTAGGTCTGTAGGCTTGGTATCTTGAACGATGTCGACACAATCGTGATAGAGGTCTGAAAATACCGTGTGATATTTCAGTTGTTCTTGAGTAATACCTGTGGTCTTTATGCTGCCATCAGGATTGTAATCCTCGTCATCGTCGGTTCCAAACTCATCAATAAACTCGAGACGTTTTGAGAGGGCGTAATACTCCCAACTGCCATTGAACTCATCGAAATATTCATCGATGGTAGTAATCCATTCTTGCAGACGTTGCACAACCTCATGCAGCCATTTCTCCCAAAGAAGAATCTGGTAGTAAGTAATCATCTTAAAGGCAGCTTCTTCGCCTTTGGTGTCATCGAATATTCGTGGCCGAGTCATAATCCAAAGAGTGGTAATCTTCGAGATGACCTTGTTAAAAGCGATAGCTAAATGCTGCTCACTTTCGATGGACTGTATCATATGCTCCATATCGTTCTTTATAATCGCATTACGGTGATTGGTTTCTGATGCTCGTTGTGTTGACTTGGAAAGAGCATTTGTTTCCAATGGTCGCTGAAATCCCGGTCGTTGTAAAGTATCCGCACGATGCGGTTTTGGATGATGTATGTCATAAATATCCTTTTTTCGTTCGACTTTCTACTCTTAAGTAGGGGAAAACGGGAAATGTTACATGGAAAATGAAGATATTTTTATGTTTTTGATAAGAATTGTGGAAAAATGATTATCTTTACACCGTGAATCCAAAACAAAATGAGATATGAAGAAGTTCGAATTGATGGCGCTACCGTATGCGATCGATGCATTGGAGCCGGTAATCAGCAAGCAGACGCTGGAGTTTCATCATGGGAAGCATCTGGCGGGGTATGTGAATAACTTGAACGGGCTAGCCTCACCCCCTAACCCCTCTCCAAAGGGCGAGGGGAGCCTTGGAGAATATGAGACGTTGAAAGAGCTTGTGCTTCATAGTGAGGGAGCAATCTTGAATAACGCGGGGCAGATACTGAACCATGAGTTGTATTTTGGGCAGTTCTCGGGTGAGCCGACGAAATCGGCTCCTACGGGAAAACTCGCTGAAGCAATCGAGCGAGACTTCGGGTCGTTTGAGGCGTTCAAGGAGGCATTCCAGAAGGGTGGGGCAACGCTCTTTGGTTCTGGATGGGTGTGGCTGTCGGCTGATAAGGATGGCAAACTGGTGATTACACAAGAGGCAAATGCTGCGAATCCCATTCAGAAGGGCCTGAAGCCGCTGCTGACCTTTGACGTGTGGGAGCATGCATACTACCTGGACTATCAGAACCGTAGGCCCGACCACCTGGCCGCCCTCTGGCAGATTATCGATTGGAACGTGATAGAAAGTAGACTCTCTAAGTGAAGAATGAAGAGTGAAGAATTATAATAACCAATAAACATTATATAATTATGAAAGAACTGAAAGGAACGAAGACCGAGCAGAACCTCAAGGAGGCTTTTGCAGGCGAGAGTATGGCACGCAACAAGTACACGTATTTTGCTTCTAAGGCCAAGAAGGATGGCTACGTGCAGATAGCGGCGATTTTCGAGGAGACTGCTGCCAACGAGAAGGAGCACGCGAAGATGTGGTATAAGTACCTGAACGGCGGTAGCGTGAGCGATACAAAAACAAACCTGGCGGATGCTGCCAATGGCGAGAACTTCGAGTGGACAGATATGTATGCGCGAATGGCCAAGGAGGCTCGTGAGGAGGGTTTTGACGAGATTGCTGCAAAGTTTGAACTCGTTGGGGCTATCGAGAAGCACCACGAGGAGCGCTATCGCAAGTTGCTGAAGAATATCGAGGATGCTGTGGTCTTCTCTCGCGAGGGTGATGTCATCTGGCAATGCAGCAACTGCGGCCATATCGTTATCGGCAAGAAGGCTCCCGAGGTGTGTCCAGTGTGTGACCATCCGCAGAGCTACTTCCAGATCAAGGCGGAAAACTTTTAGAGCAGCGAGAGCCAAATGATGCTTGCATCAATTTGGCCGAGTCGCGATAAAAAGTCATCGAAGATAATTACTAATGCACGACTACCCAGACAGGATGTCGCCAGAGCAGGCACGGGCGTTTCGCGATGCCGTGCTGAATATCGTCAGCCAGATACCTTGCGGACGAGTGACTACCTATGGTCATATCGCTGCCTTGGCAGGCTGGCCTAGCCATTCGCGCATGGTGGGCCGCACGCTTCGTTATACGCCTGGAGCAGAGTCTTTGCCCTGTCATCGTGTGGTCAACAAGGAAGGCCGCACAGCCCCTGGCTGGAGCCGCCAACGCACCCTGCTTGAGGAAGAGGGTGTCCGCTTCAAGTCCAATGGTCATGTGGATATGAGTCGGCATCTGTGGGAACCGCCAATGGAATAAAATCGCTATTCGAATGCTTTTTTTCTGGTACACGTAGCCGCACTTTTTCCTACGTGTACCAGTATTTTTTTGTATGTATGGGCGCAAAATTTAGATAATTTGACAAGAATTTTTACTTGGTAATGGGGCGTATTTGCCGATTTTGTAGCAAGGTCGTTGGAAGGTCGTAGCAAGGTCGTTGGTAGGGGGAAGGAAGGGACTAGGCTTTTGTAATAAAAAAGGAAATATAATACACCAAGAAGAGGGGTAGAAGAGGGAAAGAAGACTCCTCCTATGGTGTTCCTTTAGTCTTCCTTATGTGCTAATTCCTCCTCTTTTTTCATTTTCGTTGCATTTCCCTGCCTTTCCATGTAATACAGAAACAGTTCCCAGGCTGCATCGAATTGCTCGTCTGTGGCGTTAGAATAAGTGTATCAAATTTACACAAAACCGAACTTTCGTGTGTATAAAGTCTGTGTTAAAGCATAGGTTTGACGGGGTGTTGCGTCGGAGATGGCAGGCTCTACTCATACTCTACCCATACTGTTTGAGTATGCCTAGAGTATGCTTAGAGTATGGCTAGAAGCAGGCTAGAGTATGGCTACAGTATGGGTAAAGCCTCATTTTCTTGAAGATGATGGGCAGTTGGAGAACGTTGTTTTCATGAACATATGTTCGTGGGGCTTTCCAGATATGTTCATATGGGGTGGGAACCTATGTTCGTGAGGCAATGAACATAGGTTGGGCGGGAAAAGGCACTATTTTGCAAAAAAAAGCATAAAAAGTGGCTGATATTTTCGATTATTTCATTATTTCGTGAAGAAATTGAGAATAAATCACTACCTTTGTGCAATAAACTATTGAATATGGAAGATATTAACCGAATAAAAATGGTCTTGTTCGAGAAGAAACGGACTGCACGTTGGCTTGCAGGACAGTTGGGGGTTACTCCGTCAACGGTCAGTAAATGGTGTACTAACACTTCGCAGCCAGATTTGGCTTGTCTGCTGAAGATTGCAGACTTGCTCGAAGTGGATATCAAGGAACTACTTCTTAGGGAGTATAAACAGTTTCTCCTGTTGCAGAATGATAAGTGATAAGGAAGTTATGAAAGTTGACGTTAAAAATACAATGCAGATACACTCAAGGGCTAAAGTCGATTTCTATAAGACTTACCTTGAGAGGTATGTGGCCATTTTGTGTCAATCCCCATATATTCGGCACATTAGAATTTACGATGTGTTCTGCGGTATGGGTATATATGAAGATGGCGGCAAAGGCAGTCCTGTTGTCGCCTATGATACGATTAAGGCAATTTATGAAGCCCACAAGATTACAAACGATACAGAAATTACCTTAGTTGTTAATGACAAGTCGGAAGCGAGAATAGCAAGAGTCCAGCAATATATTAATGCGAACAAGCATTCGTATTGCATGGTTCGTCCTTACAACCTTGAGATTGACCAGTTGTTAGAGATAATCGTACCAGAAATCAATAATACGCCAACGGATACTCGAAATCTGGTTTTTATTGATCCTTATGGATATAAAGACATAAAGAAAGAATTACTTCTCGACTTAATGAAGAACGGGCGTACTGAAGTAATATTGTTCCTGCCCATTTCTCATATGCAAAGATTCACAAACGCTGCCGTTCAAGACGAAGAATCAATCATACAATATGAACCTCTACGGGAATTCGTTTATAGTTTCTTCCCAGACACGAATCATCCTATCAGGCAGAGCACGGTTAAAGCTAAGGAATATATTAGTTACGTTGCCGACGCATTAAAGTTCGGCAACCAATACTTTGCTACTTCGTATTTTATTGAAAGAGATAAGGCAAACTATTTTGCTTTATTCTTCATAAGCTCTAACATCTTTGGTTTTGAAAAGATTCTTGAAACTAAATGGACGCTTGACGAAGAACATGGAGGTGGATTTAAGTTACCAGAATCTACCGGTAATTTATTTGCTGAAGAATTTGCGCTTGAGGCAAAAAATGATAATGCAAATAGACTTAAAAAGATTTTGGAAGAGACACTCAGGACACCACATACCAATAACGAAATATACGAAATCGTTTTGAGAAATGAGTTCCTTCCCAAACATGCCAATGAGGTTCTGAGGGAAATGCAACAAGGTAATCCTCGCTTTTCCGTAATAAACATTGCAACAGGTAAAAACGCGCGAAAGAACTCTTTCTATTTGTCATATCAGCATTATAAAGAAAATCCGATTGTAAAAATGTGTATTGAATTATGAAGACAACAAAGATAGAATGGACAGACAAGACTTGGAATCCAATAACGGGATGTACTAAGAAATCTGCGGGCTGTGCACATTGCTATGCCGAAGTGATGGCACGACGGTTGAAAGCTATGGGCCTGGAAAAATATCAGAATGGCTTCGGATTGACGTTGCATGAGGATGACTTGGAGGAACCGCTGCAATGGAAGAAGCCGCACAACATATTTGTTTGTTCGATGAGTGACATTTTTCACGAAGACGTCCCGTTTGATTTCGTTGACAGGATTATGCAGACCATTATAAAAACACCTCAGCACCGCTATCAGATATTGACTAAACGGGCTGATCGGATGAGTGAATATTTTGCATCAAGGCAAATTCCAAGCAATGTCTGGTTAGGTGTGACGGTTGAGTGCGAGGCGACAAAAAATCGTATGGACTACCTTAGAAAACTAGATGCCAGTATTAAGTTCCTATCATGCGAACCGCTGATAGAAGATTTGGGCGGCATGAATCTTAATGGCATTGACTGGGTTATCGTTGGAGGTGAAAGTGGCCCCAAAGCCCGCCCCATGAAATTGGAGTGGGTCGTCAATATTAAGCAACAGGTTGAGCAGCAAGGAGCCGCTTTCTTTTTCAAACAATGGGGAACTTGGGGCAGCGATGGCGTGAAACGCAATAAACATGCTAACGGAAAACTGCTCCTGGGAAAGGTGATTCAGCAGATGCCGGAGAAGATTGCCATATAATGAATAACGAGCATAAAGATAATATGTAGAACGAATGAGAATATGTCAGCAATAGATCAATATATCAATCGGATTCCAAATGCGGAACTGCAACAGCAGCTGCGGGAGGAGGTTGAACGGTTAACGAAAAAGAAGCGGTTCGGGTTGGTGTATGAGAATCACCTGCCAGACAATGTGGTGATGCCAGAAGTGAAAATACGGCGAGGGACGAAGGTGGCTCTACGCGACCAGACTCCAAACGATGTGTATGAAGTGCAGAATCTTACAGAGACTGAAGCCACATGTATTCATCTTTCTAGTATGGAAGAGAAGACGCTGGCTTTGGCAGACTTGATTGTTGTTGCTCAACGTGGTGATATTATCTACCCATACCTCAAGCAGATGGACAGCGTACAGAATGCGCCTGATAGCGACTTGTGGCATACGCTGATTGAGGCTGACAACTACCATGCGCTGCAACTGTTGGCATACCTCTATCCTGGCATGTTCGATTGTATCTATATTGATCCGCCTTATAACAAGCCAGACTCGCACGATTGGAAGTATAATTGTGACTATGTGGACGGTACTGACTCTTATCGTCATAGCAAGTGGCTTTCTATGATGGAGGCAAGGCTGAAGATTGCAAAGAAACTGCTGAATCCGAACGATTCTGTGATGATTGTCACTATTGACGAGCTAGAATACCATCATCTTGGATGTTTGTTGGAACAGATGTTTCCAGAGGCAAGGATTCAAATGATAAGTAGCGTGATTAATCCAGCTGGAGTAAGCAGAAATAACCAGTTTTCAAGAACTAATGAATATCTCTATATTGTATTCTTGGGAGTAAGTGCTCCTGTTGCTATGCAGCTTGACGAAAAGTGGATTGGCGATATTAAAAGTTTAAAACGAAAGAAAGGTTTACGATGGAATACTTTATTACGAAGCGGCTCTCACTTCCGTCGTTCCGATAGTCCCAATCAATTCTATCCTATTTTTGTATCAAAAGACGGGAAAAAGATTGTCTCTATTGGCGATAGCTATTATGGAGATAAGCGTGATGAAATCTTAGCTCCAGAAGGATGTGTTGCTATTTGGCCGATACGTTCAAATGGAGAAGAAGGAAACTGGCAGGTCTCCAATTCTACTCTTGAGAATCTCAACAATAAGGGATATATAAAGTTGGGAAGATTCAATGATAGAGGGACAATGGCCATTGATTATCTAAAAAGAGGAGAAATAGAGAAAATCAACAATGGAACATTTACAATAATTGGGTATACCCCAGAAGGCTATGTAATTGTTGACGATTCTGACTATACGCCTACTTTTATTCCGGGTTGTCAATGGAATATACCTTCACATGATGCTACACAACAAGGAACGAAATTATTAGACGCATTTATTGGCAAACGATTCGAATATCCCAAATCCCTTTATGCCGTTCATGATGTGCTTCGTTTCTTTGTTGCCAACAAGCCTAACGCTCTGATCTTGGATTTCTTTGCTGGAAGTGGAACTACGCTTCATGCAGTAAATCTGCTTAACGCAGAAGATGGTGGACATCGCCGCTGTGTTATGGTGACGAACAATGAGATTGGGGAACCCAAAGAAAAGGAACTTTTGCCTCAGGGAATACGCCCAGGTGATGAGGAATGGGAACGTTGGGGGATAGCCCGTTATGTGAATTGGCCTCGTACCAAGTGCAGCATATTGGGCAAGGACATAAACGACGAACCTATCGAAGGTGATTATATCACTTCGCTGACAGAGACGAAGAAAACAGAGCGTAAGTTCACACAAATCAATTTCTTTCCAGCGGGAGCAAACCAGAAGCAAAAAAAAACTTTGGTGACACTCATCAATAAGCAGAAAGATGTGAAGCTGCCAACGATGACTTCAGATGCAGATTACATGGTATCAGAAGATGACAGCTACAACGCTTCCATTCTCTTCGATATTGCCAAAATTGACGAATGGCTTGAAGCATTGGAAGGCAACGACCACATTACCAACTTCTATATCGTGGCTGAAAAGGACTCTGTCTATAAAAAAGTGAAGGAAGAAGTGAATGAACTGATGGGAAAGATTGAGGAAACGGTTCCTGTGAAGATGCCAATGAAGGACGGTTTCAAGGCTAATGCGGTATTCTTTAAACTAGGTTTCCTCGACAAACGTAGTGTGGCACGAGGCCGCCAGTTACAGGAACTGTTACCATTGCTTTGGATGAAAGCTGGAGCCAAAGGCGAATGTCCTTCTGAGGTCGCAGGTGATTATGTTATCTGGCCTAATAACCACATGGCACTACTGAAAGATGAGGCAAATTTCCGTAACTTCTATAAAGAGATAGAGAAGCATCCGGAGGTAGAAACGGTGTTCCTCATCACAGATAGCCAGAGTGCCTACTTAAGCATGATAGCTGAGCTGAAGGGCGTGAAAACCTATCAGCTCTACCGTGACTATTTAGAAAACTTCAGAATTAATTATGCTGCGAAATAAGGATTGATATTATGAATATTACGTTAAAGACCTTCCAGAAACAACGTGCACGTGAATTGCGCAAGACATTTGCAATGGCTCAAATGAGTTGGCAGCATTTCGGGCAAAAGCAGATTATTTCGCTGACAGCTCCGACAGGTGCCGGCAAAACCATATTGATGGCTCGGTTCATAGAAGACCTGCTGTGTGGTGATGAAGAGGGAATGTTTGCTGAAATACCACAAAGCATCGTGGTATGGTTGAGTGACGCACCAGAACTGAACGAACAGAGCAAGAAGAAAATAGAACGCTATTGTGACCGTATTGTGTTTGGACAGTGCAAGGCACTGGACGAATCATTCCGTGGCGAAAAGCTGGAACCAGGAAAAATTTATTTCCTC
>Ga0247609_10003116_pt1 | contig 16956 bp, 17 predicted proteins | sample 172DNAGHGlowgp2_FD_193487 | JGI IMG/M metagenome (GOLD analysis project Ga0247609, IMG submission 193487) | Sheep rumen microbial communities from Palmerston North, Manawatu-Wanganui, New Zealand - 1728 DNA GHGlow gp2 | ecosystem: Host-associated > Mammals > Digestive system > Stomach > Rumen ...
CCCGCTGCCGACGACAACTCTGCCGCCCTGGAAAAGATTTTCAAGGCCGGAAACGACGGCCGTGCAAGCCTGTTCGCCCCGGGCCGTAACGCCGCCTCCGCATTCTTCGAGATTACGGTCCAGCTGAAGGACAAGCCCGGTGCGCTGCTCAGCGTGCTGGAACCGCTGGCACAAGAAGGTATCAACGTCCGTGACGTGGAACTCATGAAGGTCCGGGAAAACGTGGCGGGCACGCTCCTGCTCGCCTTCAAGACCGAAGACGAGGCCGCCCGCGCCCTCAAGCTTTTGAAGTACCTGGATTACGAGGTGAAGGAACGGTAATGGAATTCTTTTTGAACCCCGACCGCGAACGGACGAACTTGACTCTGGTCATGGCGCTGCTGGTCAACGGCCGCACCGTGCTGGAGGATTTCTCCTGGTCGGCGGAAGGCCGTGGTTTTGCCAAGGTCCTGGAGGAATTCGGGCTTTCCTATTCCCAGCAGGGGCATGCCCTGGTGCTTACCGGCAAGGGATTCCAGTATCCCGTCCCGTCGCTATTTCCCATAAACTTCGGGGAGCGGGACTGTGTGCTTCTGTGGACTCTCGCAAGCCGCGACACGGAGCAGGTCTTTACCTTCGCCGCCGAAGAGGGCGAGGCGGGCGTTGCCGCCGTGGCCCTTGCCAAGGAACGGCTCCAGTCCTATTTCAAGATTCATGTAGAATCCGACGAACCCTGCTGTTTCAAGTTCCGCTTCGACACCGCCGAGCCCGCCCTCAAGAAAGATTCCCTGGGGAGCGTTCCCTATATCATGCGGGCAAGGCTTCTGATTCGGGCCCTTGTCCGTGGTGAATTTTTGAGTTTCGAAGAAAAGACCGTGGTCCGCGACCAGTGGACCCGCATGCTCCAGTATTTCGGCGTGCCCCTCCGTTACGAGGGCCGCGGCGTGGAACAGCTCAGCGAATTTGAACGCCGCCTGCTCATGGCCCAGGGCAAGAAAGTGGAACGCACCCAGTTCACCGAAATGTCCGAGACCAAGGTAATTACGGGCCGCGACTACTACGTGCCCGGCGACTTTACCGAGGCCTGCGCGCTGGTTTTGCTCTCTACCATCGGGGCGGTGCCCAAGGGCAACCGCATTCTCATCAAGAACGTGGAACTGAACACCAGCAGGGTGGGGGCCATCAACTGCCTCAAGCGCATGGGCGCAAACATCGAGATTGTGACCCGCCGCGAAAAGTATGGCGACGTGTTTGGCGACCTGGAAGTTTTCCCCGTGGATGCGGGCAAGCGCCTGCAGGGCCGCCGCTTTGGCGAAGATACCGTGGCCACCTCCATCGAGGAATTTCCTCTGTTGGCCGTGGCCGCCTGCTTTGCCGAGGGCGAAACCATTTTGCGGCTGCCCAAAGAACAGCGCAAGCATTGGCGCCCAGTGAACGAGGCCCTGGCCGAAAACCTGCGCAAGACCGGCGTAGAGGTGGGCGTCTATGACGACGGCCTGGTGGTCCGCGGTCTCGAGAACATCACGGCGGTTCCGGAATTCGACGGCGGCAAGAATCCCCAGGTAGGCCTTGCGCTGAACGTGCTGGCCCTCGCTCTCGGCTGCGACGAGCCCGTAGGCCACACCGAAGTGGTGGAAGAACATTTCCCGGGAATCCTCAAGAAACTTTCCGACGCCATGGTGGACGAAAACGTGGAAGAACCTGGAACGGTCCCCGATGGAGCCGAGGCGCAAAAAGGGTAGGGGGAGAGCATGAAAAAGTTTTTCGAGAAAATCGGTATCGTCGGCTTCAAGGACAAGAGCGCTGATTTGGTGTCTGCCCTGGAACAGATTTCGGCGTGGGCCGAAAGCCACCCGAAGGTCTGCTTTTACGCCCTGGATTCCCTGAAGGGCCTGGTGAAAAAGCCAATCCGCGTAGTGAAGGAATCGGGACTTTCGAACATGGACCTGCTCTTGGCCATCGGCGGCGATGGCACGGTGCTTTCGGCGGCCCACATCGCCCTCGGGCACGGCATTCCCATTTTGGGAGTGAATGCGGGTCGTGTGGGATTCCTGGCGGAGTCCCGCGTAGAGGGCCTCTCCAAGACTCTCGACGACTTGCTTGCGGGGGAGTTCTCTACCCGCGAACGTATGATGATCGATGCCGCCGTTTATAACGGACGCAAGTGCCTGTGCAAGCAGACGGTGCTGAACGAGGTCCATATTCGGGCCCACGCACCAGACCGCATGGTGAACGTGAACGTGGTCTATAACGGCACGAACCTGACGGAATACTGGGCGGACTCCCTTTTGATTTCGACCCCTACGGGTTCTACGGCCTACAACTTGGCGGCAGGCGGGCCCATTATCCACCCGGCGACCCCTGCGGTGGTGCTTACCCCGGTGGCGCCCAGTAGCCTTTCGGTGCGGCCCCTGGTGCTGTCCCTCACCTCCAAGAAACTCCAGATCGCCTCGGCGGTGGACCGCCCCCTGGACCTGGTGTTCGACGGGCGTTTTACCTACCAGATGAACCCCGGACAGCATGTGGTTCTTGCCGAAAGCAAGGCGGTGACCACCTTTATCCGCATGAGACACACCGGATTCGTGGGAGCCCTCCGCGAAAAGCTGGGCTGGACCGGCAAGCCCAAGCTGGCTTAGAGTCTAGACTGCTTTCCTGACAAGTTCCCCGTTCAGGAACATATGTAGTACGGAATTAATGAGCGTCTGGTAAGGAATCCCTTCCGCTTTTGCACGTTTTTTCACATTCTGAATATAGCCTCTTGTATATACGATGTCAATACATATCACCTACTTTGGGTCGTAAGACTGCCAAATCTACAAACGAAAAACGCAAAAAGCGATTTTTCCCTCAATTTGGCAAACAGTAGTTAACAGAATCGTGCATTATGCAACAATTGTTTGCAAAGTGTTCCGGGGCGACGCCCTGGCTTATTTCAGCAGTTTGTTCTCTCCGATGGATTCCAGTACGGTCATTTGAGAAATCGCAATTTGGTTCAGCTTTTGCAATCGTTCTGGCTGCGGCAAGCCTTCCTTAATCAGGACGGAATTCAATGATTCCATGTTCGAAAGGCATATAAGTTGGTTTACTGTCGCGTAATCGCGGACATTTCCCAGCAAATCGACGTGTGCATCGCGCCATTCCTTAGCGGTAAATCCGAATAAGGCAACATTTAGAACATCAGCTTCGTTTGCATAAACCATGCTCATTTGCTGTTTTGTAAGTGTTGCAGGAATCAGGTTCTGTTTGATTGCGTCCGTATGGATACGGTAATTGATTTTAGAAAGTTCCCGCCGCACGGACCAGCCTATTTTTGCCTGCTCCGCTTCTTTGAGTCGCTGGTATTCGCGAATGAGGTAATACTTAAATTTTGGACTTAGCCAAGAACCAAATTCAAAGGCTATGTCCCTATGGGCGTATGTTCCTCCATAACGACCGGCACTCGAAATAAGCCCAATTGCGTTTGTCCGCTCAATCCACTGCTTGGCGGAAAGAACGTAACCATTGCTACCGGCATTGAATCTAATGTTACTGAATTCCGTAACATTAAAATCGGGGTTATTAACTTGCTCCCATATCCCCAAGAATTCGACCGCGTAGCGCGTACTAAGCCAATGTGAAATGACCAGACCCGTTGATTCGGCATTCTTGTGCTTTGCCATGTCTGTCAAGCTGATATAATCGTCGTGGTTCCTTTGCATAAAGGAGATACTGTTATTGTCAAAGACAATCTTCTTCATCGACCCCTCCCTGCGGACAAGCGAAAAACCGCAGAGTCTGAAATTTTGAGCACTAGAACATTTGTTCACTATCAAATATAATCTTTCTAGGTGCGGCTGTCAAGATTTTTTTTGAAAAAAAACGAATTTTTCCCTCGAACAGGGGCAGGGGTCGTCTTTTGCCGTTCCAATAATCTATATTACGGTTGACATAGCTCTGCACTTTGCGGTGTAGGGCGCAAGTTTAACGATGAGTTAGCTTTTATTCTCGTTATCGAAATCTGGTAAATTTTGAATTCTGCGGGAGTAAGGCGAACACTCACGTCCAGCAATGGGCGTGGGTCGTTTGTTCTTATTGCAGAATAGGTTTACCAGAACCTCGATAACGATAAGTACATTCGGCACCACGCTTTTTTGTTGTTTGTACAAGTATAGGAGCTAGAAGGAGTCCTTGTGAGTCAGTTCGACGTGTATAAAGTCAAGACGGAAAATGCAGATTGGCGGGGAATCTGTTCCTTGAACGGAATCGACTTTGATTCTTTTTGGACCAAGCAGGAATTTACCTCGTTAGCCAAATTGTTGAAACCTGGTGAATCGGTTCTTGGTTTTACTGCCGGAATGGTGCGGGTTACGGTATCGGGAAAGACAACTTTGTTAGGGAAAGACTCTTGGCTTGTTGCCCTGACCGATATGAGACTTCTTTTGGTAACGACAACGCCGCTGAAAGGAACGGTCAAAAGCAAAAGTATCGATATAAAGAAAGTGTCGGGAATGGTTGCTTCGCAGAACAGGGCCTTGGGCCAATTGGTGATTGTGTCAAATGGTGGAATAGTCACTATTGAAAATGCCATGGTGAATACGGTCAAGAGCATAGAAAGCCTATTCAACAAAATAAAGGACATCGTCAAACCGCCTGAAACGACAAATCAGAAAGAAATAGTCCCTAATACAGAAACTCTTAATTCGCAGGAACAGGCGGTTCAAGAGCCCAGGCAAATGAAAGTGCATGCGAAGAAAGAGCCAGTAGCGAATCCTTTTTCCGATGAATTGGACGAATACGAAGAAATGGCCGAATCAGATGTAAATTCAGTGGTTGCCGTTTTGGTGGCTTTTTTCTTTGGAGGTGTTGGAGTCCACGATTTTGTTTGGGGACGAGGCATTTTTGGAATAGAGAAAATTGCTTTTACTATTGCTGCGTGGCGGTCTGCTGCTAACGGGCATGAAATCATTTCGGCTTTGTTAGTCTTAGGGCTGACAGTTTGGGTTTTTATTGACATATTACGAATGCTGAATGGAAAGTATTTTAAAGGACGGACTTGCTCACGGATACCTCAAATTTTTCGTATAATAACCTTTATTTTGTGTGGTGCTGGATTATTGTTTAGTGTAGGGTCGCTTCTTTCGGAAATTAGTGATAATTCAAAAAAAGATTATGGTGGGCATGTTTACCATGATGACATAGTTGTGGCATATAATCAGAATGCGGCTCAGGCTAAGGTGAGATATGAAAATAGACGTTTCAGTATCATAGGACAGGTCGGCTCTGTAGAAAAAAATGTTTGGGGTGATTATTTGATAAAACTGGAGTCGGGCGGCCTTGGATACGCAAATCCTACGAACAAGGTTAAGGAAATGGACCTCTACTTTTCAAGTAGGCAGTCAAGAGAAATTTTGCGATTGCAAAAGGGGAACCGTTTTGCTGCGAGTTGTATCGGCCGTGGCTTGACTTTTGGAACATATACGGCAGAAAAATGTATTTTGAAACATGTTGTTCAGTATAAATAGATGAATTACTTGATGCAATATATCGCTTTTTTGCTCGGTGTCTTCGCATTATTTGCGTTTTCTGCTTGCTCCGAATATCCCGAGATGGAAAATGATATTTTGGCTTATCATGTATTCAATGAAGGACAACTGGATGAAGCGAATGACGACAGTTCCTATGTGGACTTGGTCGCTCGTTCCTTTGGGATTAGCCCCAAAGAAGTTCGCAAAGTTCAGAAGTATATCGTAAAAAAGGGGGCGGAGACAAACTTGCGCTTTGCTTACGAGGCGATGCTACATGCTAAGGTCGTGGAATTACTTGATAGGACTGGAAATGGCGCTAGAAAAGATTATGTGGTGAATGTACTTGCTCCGTACTTGAATTCCCTGACAAAAAATGAGCCTTATAAATCGGGAATTGATCGGGAAATATTTGAAAATGATTTGATTTGCCTGTTTGGAAAATTCTTTGGAAGTCCACATGTGCTTAGGGACTTTGTTGATGATTTGCACCGTTACAACAATGGTGACGTTTCCAGTACGGATAATCTCAATGCCCTAAATAAGGTTCTTGTGGAATACAATCTTTTTGTGGTGCTGAATCAGCGGAGCAACCTGAATGTATTAAAGGTTGATGATGTTATTTTGCCTCCATCTGAATACAAATGGAAAAGTATTTCTGTACTGAACCTAAAACGGATTATGCCGGGATTGTTGCCTCCTCTGCAAGGTTTTTACACGGCGGGAGAAAATCGTGTTGTCGTAATGGACGATATGGTAAAAACGAATGTTGAAGAAATTGCCGCCGAGATAGAACAAGGCAAGTTCTTTTCAAAGTACGAAGACAGGCGATTTGATAAATTCTGGCATTCTATAGGGCTGAATTTAAATGTGGAAAAGGCCAGTAAAATATATAAGTCCCTGATGAAAAAAGATTTCGCAGGACATACGAAAACATATATCAAGACGGCGCTTTCTATGGAAATCGCGATTCACGAGGCGAAACATCTTGTGGACCAGATTGAACATCCTGAATTGACATTGAATTTGGATGCGGAGTTCTCTGCACATGTAACATCGGCGATATTCAATCCAGCTCCACGGGCTGCCTTGCTTTCCGCAATACGTCGTATGGAAAATTATGCCATGTACCATCGGCTTTCACGCATGAACGAGGTCGCGCGTAAACTATGGGAAATGGCCATGCGTTCTGCTGGGGAAGAAATCTATACAGAGGATTCCCTAAGGCGTGATTTAATCCACTTGTACAATGACTACCGAACTGTACGAGAAAATGCTTTTTTTGAACCTTTGGGCGATTTTAATGAAAAAATTGTGAGAAAAATCGCGGAACATTATGGTGTTGCAAACCCCGGTGATTCCATTGATTTAAGTTCTCCAAACGAGTCCATGGTTAAGGCTCCTTCAAAACTCTTTGCCCCCTTACAAATCCCGTCTCAACAAATCACGAATAGGTATATGCCAGAAATCCAGGTTAAGGGTGATGCTGATTCTAACCGTAACTCCAAGAAGTTTGACAATGCCTATTATGGAGGAGTCAAGTCTATCGAGAGTGGAAATTCACCAGGAATAGTCATTCGCGAAAGTGATTCTAAGAAAATTGTGGTTCAGGACGCTCCTATTTCGTATTGAATAATATATATTAACGAGCAACGTAGCTCTGAATCGCAAGTCGGAAGGGCTAGAAGGGGTTTTTATGCGCAAGGCGTTATTTGCAATCTTCGGAATGGCGGCAATGTTTGCCGCCTGCTCCCAGACGGTGTCGGCGTCTTCTAACGATGACGAAGAAAAAGCTTCTGCCACGGACAGTTCGGATAGCAAGGGGACTGGCGACGGCTCGTCGGGTTCGGGTAGTTCAGAAGACGTGCTGGACAAGGACTGCGTTGGGGAACCGGGCAAGCCCTGGGACGGCACAACGGCAAAGGAATTCGCCTGCGGTTCTGGAACCAAGCTGAGTCCCTATATCATCTTGACTGCCGAGCAGCTGGCAAAACTCGCCTTTATCGTCGGGGCAAACGAGAAGGAATACGAGGGCAAGTATTACAAGCTGGCCGCCGACATCAAGTTGAACGATGGCAAGGTCATTGACGACAAGGGCGCCCTGGTCGCAGATTCCGCAAAACTACACAAGTGGACGCCCATAGGTAATTCCAGCGTCGCCTTTACGGGCAATTTTGACGGCAACGGGCATACGGTCAGTGGTATGTTCATCAATACCACGAGTTCCCATAACGGGTTGTTCGGGAATTCAAGCGGAACAGTGCAGAACGTGACGGTGGCGGATTCCTGGGTGACGGGAGGAAAGCAGACTGGTGGTATTGTTGGTTATAATGTCGGCACAGTTCAAAAAGTGACTAACTACGGCAGTGTGTCTGGCGTTGAAGATTGTGTTGGCGGAGTTGTAGGAAATTCTAATCGAAAAGACTATAGAGATAACTCTATCTTGAAGAATCTTTTGAATAAGGGTATAGTTTCAGGTAAAAATAATGTTGGTGGAATAGCTGGCTGTGCCGTATATGTCACCGCAGACTCGCTGAAAAATACCGCCTCAATTGATGGATTCGGTTATGTTGGTGGTATAATTGGAGGAATTGGAAGTTCATCAAAAAATGAGGTTAGATATTTAAGTAATACGGGAAAAATAAATGGCTCTCATTTTGTAGGAGGTGTTTCAGGGAGTTGTGGCGGTAATCCCTACATTAATAACCATAGCAATACCTCGTCTTATAGTTGTTTGGAAAATGGTTTTCAATGTGGATCTTTAAGCAAATCTCAAAATGAGGGTCTTGTAAAGGGTCTCTATTATGTAGGTGGAGTTTTAGGGATGGCTTGTTCTGGAACAATTTCGTTATTAGGTAATGTTGCGAATGTTGAAGGAGAATATGGGGTTGCTGGAGTTGTCGGATCTGTCGCTTACATTAAATCAAGTGCTTTATACAATAGAAGCGATATTTATGGAAAAACCTATGTTGGAGGCATTTTTAGTTACAACAAAGAAGGCGTAACCAATTCCGCCTATTCCACCGGCAAAGTCGATGGCGATTCCCTTGTGGGCTTAATGATTGGCTACAATTACAATACCACCATGGCGGATTACTATTACCTGAAACAAGGCGACCAGGAGCCCTTCGGCCAGAACAACGGCGGGGGCGTGGCAACTCCCAAGACCGAGACCGAAATGAAATCTGCCGACTTTGCCAAACTCCTCGGCGACGACTTTGTCTATGACAGCGGCCTGAACGGCGGCTATCCCGTCCTTGCCTGGGAGAAGGAATGATATGAAATACTGTTTAAGATGTGCAAGAGAAATCGGTGAAGGACATGAAACTTGTCCTTTTTGTGGTACTCCGCAAAAAGAATTAAGGAAACAGCACATGCATTTACCAGAAGAAAAATCATCAGCAAAGGTCTATATATGTGCTGGAATCGTTGTATTTTTGATTCTCTTGCTTGTCTTGGCTGCAATTATAGAAAAGAACTCTTTTGCATTAAATTCGCAGTCCAAACCCATTCAAACAGAAGTGTTAATGCAATCAAAGACACCTGTAACTAGCATAAGTGCTAAGCAAATCTTATCAGAATACAAAAACAACGAAATTAGAGCAGGTGAGATGTACAATGGAAAAAGAATTGAAATTTCTGGTTGCGTTGCGAATATAGACAATACATTAGGAATTCTTTCTGTTTATATTAATTCGTGTGGTGGTCCTTTGGATATCATTGACTTTGTTCATGCTATCTTTCCCGAAAAGGAAAAGAAACACCTGTCCATGTTAAATAAAGGCCAACGAGTTTCTGTCATTTGTACAATAAATGATGGGGGTAATATAATGGGTGTCCAAGGCGACAATTGTCTGATAAAGTAGAGGAGGTTACAATGCAAGAAGAATATGAATTGGAATATGTTGGTTTTTGGGCTCGTTTTGGGGCGACCCTAGTAGATGGTATTCTTGAATGTTTGATTACTTTTCCCATACTAACGCTTTTTTACGGATCCGACTATTGGATTAGTGAAGATTTTATTGCTGGGCCTGTGGACTTTGTAATGAGCTATGTTTTTCCTCCTGTAGCCGTTATATTGTTTTGGTGTCTTAAGCAAGCGACTCCTGGGAAAATGCTGTTGTCTGCAAAAATTGTTGACGCAAAAAACGGGAAAGCACCGACGACAGGACAATTAGTTTTAAGGTATTTTGCATACTTTATATCCATAATTCCTTTATGTTTAGGATTTGTTTGGGTTGCGTTTGATTCAAAAAAACAGGGCTGGCACGATAAAATTGCGGGCACGGTTGTGGTGCGTCCCCGAAAGCATACGGAAGACGTGAAGTTTGAAAAATGAATTATAATTAAAAATACTTTACCCTAAGCCGCATTTTTACAATGAACAGAAAACAACATTTTAGAACCCATGTGCAAGGGGAATCTCTTGAGAATCAAATAAATCTGTTGTATGATAAAATTACAGAAATACTTTTATTACCAATAGTAATTTTTGTTGCAACGATTTTTATTTGTATGATTTATATTGGAGTTCTGAAGGTTGAGCTTCTTACGGTTGTTTTTCTCTTAATCCTACTAGTCGTATTCTCCATTAGAGCTTTTTTCAAAATCAAGAAGCTGCATCGACAAATTTGGCATTACAGAAAAGGCTTGGATGGTGAAAGATATGTAGGGTCCATGTTGGAGAAATTTTCCTCTAACAAGACATTTGTTTTCCACGACATAGTTTGTGAAAAACAGAATAATGGCAAAATTGTGAAATTTAACATAGATCATGTTGTCATAAGCACAAAGGGAATATTCACCATTGATTCTAAAAATTGGTCTTTGCCCGACCGAGAATACAACCAAGCAGATTTCGTATTTAAGGATGGAGAACTCTTTGATAGTACAGGGGTACTTCAAAAAGACCTAATGGACAAGATAGATTCCCAAGGAAAATGGCTAGAAGATAAAATCCACGAATGGATTAATCAACGAATTCCCGTTTACAGGGTAGGCATAATGATTGGCGCTTATGTAAAAAACGTAAATAAAGATTTTTCAAAATTTTGGATTGTTAATGACAGCGCGTTTGCTGGATTGTTTGACAGGGAAAAAGAAAAAATGCCTATGCAAGATGTGTTGCGGATTTCTGATTCCATTCGTCGATTTGTGGAAAAACCGATAAAGTAAAAGTTTAGGGTTAAAAACGTTTAATATGCAACAGTTGTTTGCAAAATAATCGAAAAACGGGCCGACCTCTTGTTTTTGCAAAGAGGATAAAGTATATTTTAGGTAGGAACCACTAGGGGTTGCCACCCAGGCCTACGCCTGTTACCATATGGACAAAGCAAAAGAGGAACTATGGCTCGCGAAATTCGAGAGACTCCGATTTTGTACGGTGAGGATGCTCGCCGTTTTTTAGCCCGTATGCAGGAACGGCGCACCGAACCTCCAGAAATTCGTGAACGTCGTCTTCGCAACTACGAGTTCATGAAAAAAGCCTATGAGCGAGGCATGGCTAAAATGCGTGCCCGCGAAGCGGCCAATGGAGGTGATGATCCGTGTTTCAGAACGGTATAGACAAGAATAGGCTTGATTTTATTAGGCTCCGCGAGGCCAAGGCTATTAGTCATTTTGATTGCGGTGATGCCGACTTAAACGATTTCATTCTCAACCGAGCCTCGGCTTACCAAAAGCAAAAGCTTGCCGTTAGTTATGCTTGCGTTGATTCCAACGATGCAAGCAAGGTTTATGCCTATTGCAGCCTTGCAAACGACAAGGTGGCTTTGGACGATTTCAAGGACAAAACGGAATTCAATCGTTTCCGCAAGAAACGAGGGTTTCCAAACGAGAAACGGCTTAAAAGCTATCCTGCGGTCAAGTTGTGCAGGCTGGGCGTAGAAAATTCCGTCAAGGGAAAGCAAATTGGAACGACTGTCATTGATTTTATCAAGTCTATGTCTGCATTAGACAGCAATGCTGGCTGTAGGTTCCTGACGGTAGATGCCAACCTGAATGCCGTTCCTTTCTATGAAAAGAACGGTTTTGTCCGTATGAATGCCAAAGACGACAACCCGCACACTCGCCTTATGTATTTTGACCTGAATGATATTGCGGGAGACCCTGTTTGAACCTTTGTATAGGGGGAGTCTTCCCCCTTTTATGTTATAATAACTATATTTCTCGTAAACCAAGGAGTTTATATGGCTGAAATCGGTACACCTCTTAGTTCTAGCGCCACCAAGGTCCTTTTTTGCGGTGCGGGCGAGCTGGGCAAGGAAGTCATCATCGAGATGATGCGTCTCGGCGTCGAAGTGGTCGCCGTGGACCGCTACGCTAACGCCCCGGGCATGCAGGTGGCCCACCGTTCCTACGTCATCAACATGCTGGACGGTGCCGAACTGCGTCGCGTGATCGAGCTGGAAAAACCCGACTTTATCGTGCCGGAGGTGGAGGCCATCGCTACCGACACGCTGGTGGAACTGGAGAAGGAAGGTTTCCACGTGATTCCCACGGCCAAGGCCACCAAGCTGACCATGAACCGCGAGGGCATCCGGCGCCTGGCCGCCGAGGAACTGGGCCTCGCTACCAGCCCCTACCGTTTTGCCGACAGTTACGAGGATTTCAAGAAGGCCGTCGCCGAGATCGGCATCCCCTGCGTGGTGAAGCCGGTGATGAGTTCTTCGGGCCACGGCCAGAGCACGGTGAAGACCGAGGCCGACGTGGACAAGGCCTGGGAGATTTCCCAGACGGGTGGCCGCACGGGTGCGGCGAGCCGCGTGATTGTGGAAGGCTTTGTGCCTTTCGACTACGAGATTACCCTTTTGACGGTGCGCCACGTGGGCGGCACCAGTTTCTTGCTGCCGGTGGGTCACCATCAGGTGGGCGGCGACTACCAGGAATCCTGGCAGCCCCAGCCCATGAAGCCCGAACTGCTGGAGCAGGCGAAGGAAATCGCGAAGAAGGTCACCGACGCCCTGGGCGGCCGCGGCATCTTCGGCGTGGAACTGTTCGTGTGCAAGGACAAGGTGCTGTTCAGCGAAGTGTCCCCGCGCCCCCACGACACCGGCATGGTCACCATGATTTCTCAGGACCTTTCGGAGTTTGCACTGCATGCCCGCGCAATACTTGGCCTGCCTATCCCCAACATCGCCTTCCACGGCCCCAGCGCTTCCAAGGCTATCGTGGTGGAGGGCGAGTCCGACCACGTGAAGTTCAGCGGCCTGGAAGATGTGCTTGCCGAACCGGATACCGCCCTTCGTTTGTTCGGAAAGCCCGAACTGAAGGGCCACCGCCGCATGGGTGTGCTCCTTGCCCGCCGCGACACGGTGGAAGAGGCCAAGGCCTGCGTCATGGCCATGCGCGAGAAGGTGAAGGTCACGCTGTAGTTACACTTCTAGTGTGCTGCGTTGCGCCCTTTAATGCCCAACCTCTCTGAAGTTTACGAATCCTCCCTTGCGGAGGATTTTTTGATGGGTGGGGGAGGCTTCCCCCTCGGCGAAGCCTGTAGTCTTCGCCTACCCCCTCTGCGGGGACACCCCGCAACGCCCCGTAAATAATCCGAGTCTCAAGGGCACAGTCGCCTGCAAAAAAGACCGTCGGTCGCAACTTCACTTTGTTCGTCGCTACCCTCCGGATTTTTTGCCTAGCAACTATGCCCTCTCGCCTCGAAAAATAGGTTCGCGACGCAGGAAGTTGCTCGGTCACGGTGTTCCCTCGCAACCGAAGTGTAAAGATACTACCAATATTTTATGATTTTTTCATCTTTTTTGTCATAGATGTAGTTACTCACGAAATCACTAATTCGTAATGGCCGATATTGCTCTATTTCTTTAAGCTGTTCTATGTCATTTTTTGCAATAGGGTCGTTACTCTTTCTAATGATGTATCGATCGTTTTCTTTGTATCCGTCTAACTGTTCATCAAAGGGAACGGTTATATCCGAAGAAAGATCTCCGTTTGTAGTTGGCGTTCCACCAATGAAATGGAGTTGATTGTCATCAAGAAGATTGCTTGCGTCATGACCATCAACTAAATGATATCCATGGTTTTCTGTTGTTAATTTTTCTAAATCGGAATCCATTAGAGATTATCCCTTTTGATTGATTAAGAGAAAGGTTAAATTACTCAATGATTGTGCATTCTGTATATGTTGGCATACCATTATCAACTGCGTGTTGTATTGATAAGTGCTTTGGATTGTAATTTTTGTGGAAAGGATGGTTTAGGGGCATTTCTTTGGAAGATTTTATTTCTCCATCTAGATATTCTTCAATATGTCCATAGTACTCAATTTTACAATGTGCAGAATCGTAAAAATCGTAAATGGAAAACCAGGTCCCTTGCTTTAGCCCCTTTTTATACAAACCCGTTTCGCGTTGATGGCTGAATTGATCTGTTTCGTCATATATCTCTTCGTAATCATATTCGCCATCATAGATGTCTTCATGATATATGGCTGTATTGCGAAATACGTGTAATGTACTTATATTTTCGTTTTTTTTGTTTGTTGTCCATTTCCCCTCTTTTCTCCCATTGACATATTCACCCACTGTAAATAGACTTCCATCATCATTATAACTTTCATATCGACCATGTTTAATACCGTTCTCATATGTAGTACGGGATATTATTTTCCCATTTTGCCATTTTTCAAACACCCCTGTTTTTTTCTTTCTTTTCCTGGCAATTTTGTTTTTTTCTTTTGTTGGCAAATGAGGAATATCCACTTTGAAAGATGGGGTCTTTTTAGGAAGAGGAATATCTGAGGCCATTTGTACGAGAATCCGCAAAATGGGGATTTTTGAGCAAAGAGATTCGTACTCCACATCGTTCAAATAGTACTTTATCAATAGTAATGCATTAATTGCTTTGGGAGACAGTTGCCTTACAAACTGTTCTATTTTTGATATTTCATCTATGTTGCGATTAGAATATTCAATGGTGCGGAGTGATGGATTTTCTGCGTCCCACCAGAAATGACAATCACAGTCAATGGATATATGATGAGATATGGAATCATTGTATTCGTAATTAAAAAGACATATGCTCCATTTTTTGTTTTCTAATTTCCAATGATATTCTGTAATTAAATCATTATCACGACCAATATCAATGAAAATATGCCTGTCGTAATCCCCCAAAGAGACGATTTTGTTGTCTTTGTTCCATCTTGCAAACACTCCGACTTTAGTTCCGTTTTTCCAATTTGCATAAGAAGTTCCTGAGACACTTGTAATATATTGTTCTCCATCTTTATGGGCTCGACCCTCTGTGCACAATTTTTGGTAGTATTTATTTATCTCTTCGGCTTTGTCAATTACATCTTTTTCAGAAACAGTTTTTAAGTCGATGACTTGAAACATCAAGCAGAAAGCGGTTTCCATTTGATTTTTTATTGATTCAAGAGCACATTGGCTAAGGTAATAGTGGGCTAATAAATGCCTTGCTTTGCTTAGTTTTACAAGGTTTGCGGGGTTCATGTCAGGCGAGCGATTTTTCCTAACGTCGCCTTCTTGTAAAACATCACGAAAGTATGCTACAGGAACAATATGATGGATTTCTGTATATTGGTCTGTGTCTTCAGAAGAAACTAGTGTTAGGTATTTTTGAGCAAACTCATTATTCATGTCAATGCAATTGACCAAATCAGGCAGGCGAGAAATCATGTTGTTCAAAATATCAGACATCTTGAAAGCCTTGTGAAAAGATAATGAGTGCTATACGTAATATATATTTTTTTTGAAGACATTTAGTGACATTATTCAAGTTTTCTAGAAAATTTAGGGGGCGTTGCGGGGGAGTCCCCCGCTAGAGAGGGTAGGTTGGGCGTTGCCCAACCGAGGGGGAGGCTTCCCCCTATCCCAATAGGAAATATGTAAACTATAGTTGCATAATGCACTAAAATGACAACAGTAGTTTGCCATTTTGAGGGAAAAGTCGCTTTTCCCTCTTTTCGTTTGTAGATTTGCCACTTCAAATCGGAAAAAGAGGTGCTTATGAACAAGCTTTTGTGTAATTTGAATATGTTGACAAAATCAAATCTTTTAACTAAATTCTGATATGAAGTTCTCTGTAGAAAAGTTGCCGGCGGCTGAAAATGAAATTAAGTCCTTGGAGCAATCTCAACAGGACCTTCTCAACAAGGAGTATGAAACCATTGAAAGACAGGGTATCGAGTTTGTTCGAGTGAGACCGATTCAAAGAGAAATCTTTGAAATCAAGTCTAACGAACTCCGTTCCCTGTTCAAATACAAGGCGGGTGCGATTGTCGTTATCGGAGTTGTTTTCGTTAAGAAGACGCAAAAGACACCGAAGGATAAAATCAAACTTGCCAAGCAGCGTTTGAAGGAGATTTGAGTATGCCGTCCGTCTATGTCAAAGATTCCGAGGGTTTTGTTTTCAAGAAAAAGGAATCGGAAGTCGCCAAGGGCGAAAAGGTTATTTCCGAAAGGGAGTATCGGAAAAGGTCGGGCCTTGCCCTGTACGAGAAGAAGTTCGGACATGGTGGTGCTCGTGAAAACGCAGGGCGCAAGACGAAATTTGCTTCACCTTTAAAATTTCAGATTCGCGTTACGAAAGAGGAAAAGGAGTTTTTGTCCTATGCGCGCGACAAGAAATTGGACCTTGCGGCCCTGATGAAAATCGCCATCAGCGCAAATTTGTGAGAATAGCCCCTTTTTGTGGCGAAAATTGGGCTTTTTTACCCCCTTTTTTGTATTTTTCGCCTATGAAATTTCATCCTTTTGTAAAGCTGTTCCTCTGTGCGGCCTTGCTCGCCCCTGCGGCTTTTGCCCAGGAGACGGTGGAGTCCGTCCGTCGCCAGATCAAGGCGGTGGAGGCGGAAACCGCCCGCGAAAAGTCGCTCCATGACACCGAGAAAAAACGCCACGCCGAATTCGTGGAGGTGGGCCGCAAAAAAGTCCAGGCCCTGGCCGCCCAGAACAAGACCCTGAAGGCGGAAATCGACTCCTTGAAGGCGGAACTGTCCCACCTTGCCGAGGCCCGCCAGAAAACTGCAGGTACTGTCCGCTGGTTCGAGGGCCGCAAGGCCAAGTACGGCGAGACCCTCGCAAAAGTTATCGACTCCCTGGCCCCCGTCTTTGAATCCGACTTCCCCTACCGCAACGAAGAAGCCGTCAAGAGCGTCCAGGAAATCGCGGGCCAGCTCCACAAGGGCCTCATCGAGGCGGACGACGCCCTGAACCGCACCCTGGAAGTTTTTTATGACCGTATCCGCCTGGGCTACACCACCGAAGTCTACAAGGGATTTTTGCAGGTGGACGCCCGCAGCGTGCCCGGCACCTACCTCCGCTACGGCGCAGTGGAAAGCATCTTTGTGAGTAACGACGGCAACGACGTACTGTGGCTCTCCCGCGGGGCCGACGGCACCTACCGCTGGAACAACGTCTCCGACAACCTCGCCATGAGAACCGCCCTGAAGGACGTGATGAAGGTGGCCGAAGGCAAGACCGCCCCGAGGCTGGTGACC
>Ga0247609_10003117_pt1 | contig 16953 bp, 16 predicted proteins | sample 172DNAGHGlowgp2_FD_193487 | JGI IMG/M metagenome (GOLD analysis project Ga0247609, IMG submission 193487) | Sheep rumen microbial communities from Palmerston North, Manawatu-Wanganui, New Zealand - 1728 DNA GHGlow gp2 | ecosystem: Host-associated > Mammals > Digestive system > Stomach > Rumen ...
TTCATGTGTTATTCGGGCATCCAGCCAGCTACAACGATAATGTCGTCGAGAGGTCATACGAAAAAGTCAGGTCTGCGGCTTACGTGGGCACTCTAATCCAGCGTAAGTATCCAATGGCCATTGTGACTGCGATGTATAATGCTCTGGGCAAAGATTTCCTTCTCAGCTATGCCGGAGAGGGACAAGAGCAGGAGAGTATAAAAGCTGAAGCGGAGCGTCTGGGAGTGGCTGATAATGTCAGGCTGTTGGGTAGAATTGAAAGAAATGAGGTCATCAGTCTGCTTGACAAGAGTGACTTGTTCATTATGATTTCCCGCAACGAGACCTTCGGCCTGGTCTATCTGGAGGCGATGGCACGTGGTTGTATTACAATTGCCTCTCGCGATGAAGGCTTTGATGGTATCATTGAAGATGGGACGAATGGTTTCTTGTGTAAAGCAGGCGATGTGGAAGAACTGACAGCCATCATAAGCAAGATAAAAGCAATGAGTCCGGCAGAACGGAGACGTATTTCTGAGAACGCAATGGCTACGGCAAAAGAATTGACTGACGAAAAAGTGGCCAGGAGATATTTAGATGCGTTAATCGGCCTTCCAGCCAGTGGCGACGGGGAAGAATGACCAATGTTTGGTTCAGGGCAATTATGGTTCACAATTCATGATTAATGGTTATTGATTATGTATAAGAACTTTTTTAAACGATTTATTGACATCTGGATAGCACTTATTGCGTTGATTATCATCAACCCGATATTACTGGTGATAACCACCTGGTTGCACTTTGCTAACAAAGGGGGGGCTAACGTTAACGATAATCTTAACTGGTGGCAGGGTGGCGGCACGAATGCCAAGGGCAACAGCGACGATTTTGAGATTGACATCGTGGCTGAGACGCTGGAAGGCGACGTGGAGGCCTACGAGGTGAAGCGCAACGCACAGAGATACAACCCTGCACGGCTGCGCGAGAAGGTGGGGATGATGCAGCGTCATCTGTATCGTGGCCGCGAGGTGAAGGTGATGGGAGTGAGTATGGAGGAGATGTGACGGCAGACGATTTAAAAAGAAAAGAGCATTAGACAGATCATTATGATATTAATATTTTTAACGATGTCCAACCTCACCGAGGTGGACTCACATGGCATCTATAGCGACCTCATGCGGAAGTTCCGCAACGAGGGCCACGAAGTATATATTGTTTCGCCACGCGAGCGAAGAACAGGTGAAAACACGCGCCTATACGAAGCCAACGGCGTACACATCCTTGGGGTGCGTACCCTCAACCTGCAAAAGACCAACGTCATCGAGAAAGGCATCGGCCAAGTGTTGGTCGAGACGCAGTTCAAGCAGGCCATCAAGCGGCACTTGGGCGACATCAAATTCGATTTAATCCTCTACTCCACGCCGCCCATCACTTTCCCTAAAGTGATACAATACTTGAAAAAAGCCAATCCTCAAGCCAAGACCTACCTGCTGCTGAAGGACATCTTCCCCCAGAATGCGGTCGACTTGGGTATGATGAGCACAACGGGCATGAAAGGCTTCCTGTATCGCTTCTTCCGCAAGAAAGAGAAGAAGCTCTATGCCCTAAGCGACTATATCGGCTGCATGAGTCCGGCCAATGTGCAATACGTCCTGAAGCACAATCTGGAGGTGGCACCCGAGCGCGTGGAAGTGGCGCCTAACTCATACGAGGTTCAGGAAACCGTCACGCTTACCGACGTGCAACGAAACACCATCCGGACCAAATACCACCTGCCCACCGACCGTCCCGTCTTCATCTATGGCGGTAATTTGGGTAAGCCTCAGGGCATCCCGTTCCTGACCAAGTGCCTCAACGCCAATGCCGATCGCGAGGACTGCCACTTCGTGGTGGTGGGCAATGGCACCGAGTATGGCAAGATGGAGACGTGGTACAAAATACGGCAGCCACGGAGTGTGTCGGTGTTCCAGCGTTTGCCCAAAGAAGATTATGACCAGTTAGTGAGAGCCTGCGACGTGGGCCTCATCTTCTTGGATTACCGTTTTACCATCCCCAATTATCCTTCGCGTCTGTTGCCCTACTTGATGGAGAAGAAGCCCATCATCGCTGCCACCGACCCCAATTGCGACACGGGCAGCATCGCTGTGCAGAACGGCTATGGCCTGTGGTGTCCAAGCAATGATGTTAAGGCATTTACGCAATGTGTGGATAAGATGCTTGCTTCCGATTTGTCACAAATGGGTGAGAACGGTTATCAGTTCTATCTAAACAATTATACCGTTGAGCATACTTACAATGCCATCATGAAACATTTTTAAATCATGTATAAAAATTTCTTTAAGCGTTTCTTCGACTTCATCATCGCTTTGTTAGCTCTATTATTAATCGGTTGGTTGCTAGTTATTATTGCCATTTTGTTGCACTTCGCCAACAAGGGTGCAGGTGCATTTTTCTATCAGGAACGACCAGGCAAGGATGAGAAGATTTTCAAGGTCATCAAGTTCAAAAGCATGACCGATGAAAAGGATGAGAATGGTAACCTTTTGCCCAACGAAAAGAGGGTAACACCTATTGGTAGGTTTATCCGCAAGTTCTCTCTTGATGAGCTTCCTCAACTTATTAATGTGTTGAAAGGCGATATGGCCTTTATTGGCCCTCGCCCGTTGCTGATCAAATATTTGCCTCTCTATAGCGAAGAGCAGCACCGCCGTCATGAGGTGAGACCAGGCATGTCGGGTTGGGCGCAAGTGAACGGCCGCAATAATATCAGTTGGACGGAGAAATTCAAACTTGACGTTTGGTATGTTGACCACTGCTCATTGTGGCTCGACATAAAAATTATTTTCATGACCATCAAAAATGTATTTGCCGGCAAGGATGTGGCCATCTCTACTGGCGGTTTTGATGGGACAAACTAAATATTGAATGTAATGAAAATTATCGTATTGGCTGGGGGCAACGACCAGGCCGCTTTGATACAAGAACTCCGCCATAAGTTCAACAATGTGGAAGTGCTGCTGATTGATTTTGCCCCCAATGTAGTGGCAGCCAAGTATGCCGATAGGCATATTGTGGAAAGCACAATGGATTTGCCTAAGGTCAAGGAAATTGCTATGCGTGAGAAGGCAGATTACATCATCACCGCTTGCGGTGACCAGCCCTTGCTCACCATGGCCGTGGTATCAGAAGAGTTAGGCTTGCCCTGCTACCTGTCGAAGAAGCAGGTGCTGAACCTGACTAACAAAATGTATATGAAGCGGCTGATGGTTGAAAACAACATCCCCACTTCAAAATTCAAAACCTTCACATCTAAAGATGTGATCGACACCTCAGGACTCACTTATCCATTGGTGGTGAAACCAGTGGATTCTAATGGCTCAAAAGGCGTACGTAAGGTGTGCAATAGGGAAGAACTGGAGAAGTATCTACCCGAAGCATTTCGCTTTACCTTGACGGATACTGTCATTGTGGAAGAGTTTTGCGAAGGTGTGGAAATCAGTGCCGATTTTTACATCTGCGACGGCAATGCCAAGAAGGTGATGTGGTGCCAGCTGAACAAATACAAGGTTGACGATAGCACACAGGTTATTTACCAGAGCGTCATTCCACCCACATTGAGCGAGAAAGCCACCAAAACCTTGATGGAAGTTGCCAATAAGATTGCGAGAGGCTATGAGGTTGACAATTCCCCCTTGCTGGTTCAGGCCATGATCAACGGCGATGATGTTAAGATAATAGAGTTTTCTGCTCGTCTTGGTGGCGGCGCCAAATACAAGACCATCCAGAATGTGACAGGCTTCAATGTGCTTCGAGCCAATCTGGAATCCATGTTAGGCGAAAAACCCGAAGTGGTGATTAACGATGATGGTCGTTGCTATTCGCGTTGCCATATTTATGTACATGGTGGTGTGTTTACAGCAATTGAAGGTCTTGAGCAACTTCAACAAAGCGGTATTATTGATGAGTTTGTGCTTACCAAGCCGTTTGGTGTTACCGTCGGACCGCCCAAATCGAGCAGCGACCGTGTGGCATCGGTCTTTATTTCTGCCAATTCAAAAGATGAGTTGTTACAAAAAGTTGGTGTGGCTACGGATACCATAAAGGTTCTGGATGAAAATGGTGTTGATATGCTATTCAGAGGGATGTATAAATAGGATGCAATATGAATAACCGAATATTTGTAGCCACCACATTGGCCAATGACCCTCATACCGAAGGGTTGCACAATGCTAGCAAAATAGCGGCATTGGGTGAGGTGGAGAGTGTCATTCTTCCACCATCGTTGGATTACCACCCGTTTTATGAGGCTATTGACAAATATCGACCTCATTTTATTGGCTTGAGCTATCGGCAAAATGAAGAGGTGGCCGTGCGGGAATTGTTCAAAGTGGTGAACTATTTTGCCAGTACGGGCTTGATTAAAGAGACCGACGATGTTAAAATTCAGTTTGCAGGTCTGCCTAAGACCATAAAGATTTTGGAAGACAAGATCCATGAACTTCCTTTGAAAGTTTATCTCGTAAAGGCATCACCAAATGTGTTGGAGCGTGTAACCGAGACGGTTGATTATTTTGAAATTAAGCACGACCGTGAGGCCATCATCCAAAAGGTTTATGAGGAATTAGTGCCTAAGGGAATCGAAATCTTCAACCAATTGGCCGATGAGGCTGTCCGCAATGATGACTATAAGAACGAGCCGCCTTTGCCAATACCTTCGGTAAAGGCCTGTAATGATTATATCACTCGTATTCGGGAATCGGAATTGCCAGTGCTTCGTAGCCATTTTGGAATCCCTGACAAGACCATCAAACCAACCGTTGAAGGCATAAAGCAATTGGCTGAGGCCAGAGTACTGGATGAAGTGTCATTAGGTTCATCCGACTTGTCGCAACGCTATTTTGGTCATCCAGAGATGTTCGAGCAATTGAAGAATGATGGAGGTGTACCTTACAAGGATTTCTCTGATTTGGTTGCTTTGTATCAAGCTTCTCGTTATGGTAATTTTCCTGGCGTTAAGCCATATTGCCATGTCACCGATTTGGTGGGCTTTGTGCACCAGTGCTTGGATGCTGGTATGTTAAAAGGCGTGCATCAGGCAGTGCCTCTGTTCTGGTTTAACGAACTTGATGGCCGTGGCCCTTCTTTGGTGCGTCCCAACATCAAAGAACACTTTGCCTGTGTCCGTGAACTGGCTAAATACGGCATCCCTGTAGAAATGAACGACCCTAACCAGTGGTCTTCACGTTGGGCGCATGATACGATCATCGTCACCAGTTATGCCTTGATAAGTGCTGTGATGACCATGTGCGGTGTGGAGAACATGGTTCTCCAGATGCAGTTCAACAAGCCGAAAGAGACGGGCGATTATGCTGACCTTGCCAAGATGCAGGCAGGGTTGGAGATGGCCCATCGCCTTTCGTTAGATCGCCACAAACCAGCACCTATTTTTCGTGAGACCCGCACAGGTATCGAAAGCCTGAGTGCCGACATGTCTCTGGCTAAATGGCAACTGGCACGCAGCACTTTCTTGCAGATGTGCATGGATCCGCACATCATCCACATTGTGAGCTATTGCGAAGCCAACTATGCAGCACGTCCTGCTGATATTATCGATAGTTCGCGACTTATCCGTCGTGCCGTAAAGATATTCCGCCAACACAAGGAGGACATTATGAAGGAGGTGAACGTACCTATTGTGAACGAGCGTCGTGAGTATCTGATTAAGGAGAGTTCGTGGCTCGTGAACGAGATATCGAAGCTCAATCCCAAGTACCAGCCTGGCCCGATTGAGAACATGGCTCAGTATGTGGGCGATCCTGATGTTCTGGCCACTGCTATCGAGCGTGGCTATATGTCGGCTCCTGGCATCGTGAATGAAAAATACAAAGGACACTTCATCACTAAGCCACTTAAATACGGTATGATCAATGTGGTGGATGATTATAACAATCCAAGAATTATTACTGAAGCTGAAAGGCTGTTGTTAATCAATAAAAAGTAACTACAATGAGTGGATTAATCGATAAGCTACCTTTGCCTATAGGTGTTAGTTTGGGTTTATACAAGGTTTTGAATGTCTATAGGTTGACTGCCAATAAGGAGGCTATGGAAAACGATATTTGTAAACAGATTGATATTTTTTGTCCTAATATTGCAGTCGAGAAAAAGAAGGGTTTAATAAAAGACGTGAAGCGGTGTTATGTCCGACATCTTGCCAAGCCGCAGGAATATTTTCTATTAGGTTTTGCCAATAAGTCGAACTTTGAAAGAAGTGAGTATATTACAGATCACATCAAGGACACTTATCTTAAGAAATATGCAAAGATAGAGCGTGCCAAGGAATTACAAGATAAATTCTTTGTGTATGAGAAAATGAAACCATATTTCAAGAGAGACGCCTGTATGATATCAGGGGTAAATGATAAGGAAGTTTTTTTGTCATTTGCCACTAAGCACAGTCGGTTTATAGCAAAACCCAATAAGGGTTCTTTTGGTGCCGATACTGGTATTTGGGATGTTTCAGAAAAAGAACCAGAGACTGTCTTTAATGAATTAACAGTAGGAAAGACAACTTGGATTCTTGAGGAATTGATAGAACAAACGCCAGAAATGGGACAGTTCAATCCAAGCTCGGTCAATTCTGTAAGAATACCTACATTTAAAATAAAGAATGGTTATGAGATATTTGGGACGTTTATGCGTATGGGCCGCAAAGGCTCTGTTGTAGACAACGCGGGTGCTGGAGGCATTTTTGTAAGAATAGACGAAGCAACAGGACAAATCATCAGTAATGGTTATACAGAGCATGGCGAGGTGTTTGAACAGCATCCCGATTCACACGTAACCTTCATTGGTTTTCAGATTCCACAATGGAAAGAATTAAGAGAGCTTGCTATCCGATGCCATAAAGAATTAACCGAACACAAGTATGTTGGATGGGACTTCGCTTTGACAAAAAACGGATGGGTGCTTCTTGAAGGTAATTGGGGACAGTTTTTGTGTCAACAAGTCTCAGGACAAAAACCATTAAAGAAAGAATTCATTTCACTAATTAAAGCATAGAATATGAGAGCAAATAGATACATTACAACTGATTTGAGTAAGTTGAAATATCATATTGGATATTTTCGTTTGACTCGTCGTTTTTTAAAGTTGGATTTGCCTAATCTGACAACTGAAGAAAAGAAAGTAATTAGAAAAACATGGCCCGGTGTAACCATCTTAAATATGGACATGGTTCATGCCAGGTTGTTTAAAAAGATACATGGTTTTTCTCCATATTATTTAAGCCCATGTTGGTATAATGAAATAAGAGAAAAAATGAATCCTAAAAATCAGTTGTATTCATTGGAAAACAAGGCCCTTTGTGATGTGTATTTTCCACAACTCTCGTTTCCTGAAGTGTATTTACGTCGACTAAATGGTTCATATTTTGACAAAGAGATGAACTATTTGACTAAAGACGAAGCCAAAAAACTACTTTGTACTTACAAAGAGTTCGTTATCAAACCTTCAATTGGGACAGAGCAAGGGCAAGGTGTGAAGAAAGTATCGACGGGAGCTGATTGTGATTTGGATGCCTTGTTTATTGAAGAGGGAAAAGATTTCATTGCGCAAGAAGCCCTTAAACAGGCACCTGAAATTGAATGTCTTAATCCAACAAGTTTGAACTGTTTCCGTGTAACGACCATGTTCATGGAAAACAAGTTCGGCTATTCAACAGCTTTAAAAGTTGGAAAAAAAGGAGCAGTCAGGGATAACTGGAACAGCGGATATTGGGTGAATGTTAACAATGACGGAAGATGTTCCAAATATGGCTATGATTATAATATGAATCCGCACGAAAAGACCGATAATGGGATTGTCTTTGAAAATCTTCAAATGCCAAGATTTCAAGAAATGATAGCCTATTTGGAAACAATGCATAAGAAATTGTTTCCGAATTGCGGTGTAATCGGTTGGGATGTGACGATTGACATGGACTACAAGGTTCGTATTATCGAATACAACCTATGGGATCCAGGAACTAACATAGAGCAATTTGTATGTGGCGATTTCTTTAAGCCATTTAGAGACCAAATGTTGAATTATTTAAAGCGATAAACCATGAGAACGATAAAGCTAAATAATGGCGTTGAAATGCCCCAAATTGGTTTGGGTACATTCTTGATACCCAAGGAACATTTATCAAGGACTATTGCAGAGTCATATGAATTGGGATATCGGAATTTTGATACCGCTTGGCGTTACCATAATGAGACAGAAATTGCCAATGCTTTAAAAGAAAACGGAATCAAGCGTGAAGATGTATTTATTACTACGAAGGTTAACCGTGATGCATTATATTTTGGCGGTTACAAGGTCGGGAAGCGAGCCATCTTCAACCTTCGCAATTTCAAATCAATAAAAACTGTTATTCAAGAATCTTTTGATAACCTAAAAACAGACTACATAGACTTGTTCCTCTTGCATTGGATTCATCCACTTGATCTCACCTTACGGATGTATGAAGAATTGACAAGACTCTACCATGAAGGTAGGATTCGTGCTATTGGTGTTTGTAGCAGCCTTCCACCACATTTTGCTGCTTATGCTGATGTGTCAGACGTTGTGCCAGCCGTCAATCAGTTTGAAATAAGTCCATTGAATACCCAAAAGAAGTTGATCAAGTATTGCCAGGATAAAGGTGTTGCTGTAACGGCGATGTCAACTTTTTCCCATTTCCGCTCAAATGAGCCACGAAAAGAAATAGTAGAAAATCCTGTAATTAAAAATATCGCTGAAAAACACAACAAAAGCACTTTTCAAATAGTATTGCGATGGCTTTTACAGCAGGATATTATTGTTATTCCTAAAACGTGGGAATCTGTTCATTTGAAAGACAATATAAGTATTGAGGATTTTTCTTTAACACCCGAAGAGATGTTGACAATAGATTCGCTTGATCAAGGTAAATTCCTCAATTATGACCCTACTCCATGGGTTAAAAAGATGCCATTAATGTATCAGAATATGAGCTATTAAAGCACTTTGAATAAAATATTCTAAATCTAGATTGCAAAATGATAAATTATAAGATATGAGTTTCAATTTAAATGAAGAGGTAATAGACGGCTATTTGGTCACTGCTGAAACCAAGAAACTATGGGCGGTTGAAATGGATTTAGCAAAACAACTTCTTGATGTGTGTGCCAAATACAACTTGAAAATCTGGGCCACTGGTGGTACTCTTATTGGTGCAGTTCGTCATAAGGGGTTTGTCCCATGGGACGATGATATGGATTTTTGTATGATGCGTGATGATTTCAACAAACTCGTTAGTATTGGCCCTACGGAGTTTCATGATCCCTATTTTTTTCAATCATTCTATACTGATTGTTTTTGGGGCGGAATGATAAAGCTGCGACAATCAGACACGGCAATGATACCATCAAATTGGAAATTACGGGAATACAATATGGGTATTTTTATAGACGTGTTCGTATTGGATGCTATCCCTGATGATGAGTTAATGTTTGCTAAAATGTACCGAAAGGTGAAAATGAAGAGGAAATTGTTACATAACAATAACATTGTTCATCCCGAAAATCTTCCTTTAATTAGTAAAATCAAGCATAGTCTTATTTCTTGTTATTTTAAATTCATTTCTCCTGAAAACACACATAAAAACGTGGTGAGATTACTCTCAGAGAATTCTATCGAAGATAATCAAGAGTGCGGCCTAATAGACTTTAGTGCTTTGGAAGGGCATGACATAAACAAGATAACATTAAGGTGTAACAAGCATTGTTATGACGAAACTATTGATTTACCTTTTCATGATATGGTAATTCCTGCTCCAAAAGGATACGATGAATTATTGAGACGTCAGTATGGTGATTATATGACTCCAGTGATGGGTGGACAATTCCATACTAATATCATAATTGATTGTAATAGAAGTTATAAAGAGGTTTTGGCAGAGCTAAAAAAGGAAATAGAACATGATTAAATAGATGTATTAACAGCTCTCTTCTTGATTGAGATAAGTATTATTAATTAGAAGCTATAATAATATGGGGGATATACAAACGACAGGTGGTGTTTTACACGCGTCAGATATTGATTTCATAAATAGTTGCATTTGCGAAGTGTTCAATTGCGAGCCTACGCAGATTACAGAATTACAACCACTGCAAAAAGGTCTTTCCAATTCTGTTCTATCCTTCAGGTATAACGGTGGAAAATATGTCTTCCGATATCCTGGGCTTGGATCGGAGATTCTCATTGACCGTGGTCGAGAATCAATTGTGCAAAAACAAATTGAGGATGCAGGAGTTGATACGTCGTTGGTAGCTATGAGCGTTCGTTATGGTTGGCGTATTTCTCACTTTGTAGAAACTCGTACATTCAATTACCATGACGTAAATGACATGGTACGGGGTATCATCCAACTGCGTAAACTTCATGCGGTGCGACCTAAAGTTAGGTGGGAGTTCGACATTAAAGAGAAATGGGAATCTATCCGTGATATGACTCCACCCGAAAAGTATGGTATAAATTTTCCTCAGTTCCCTGAATTCACAGAGATTAAAGATCGTATCTATAAGTTGTATGAGCTGGCCAAAACCGACGGTGTAAAGAAATGCTTGACACACGGAGATTGCCGTGATGAGAATTTCCTTATTAACGACCATGAGATACATCTTATCGATTGGGAATATGCCGGTTATGGAGATCCGGGATTTGATATTGGTACTTATGTTTGTGGAGGCGACCATTCTGATGAAGAGGTTGATAGGATTTTGTTCACCTACTTTGGACGAAAGCCTACAAATAAAGAATTGAGGCATTTCTATGCTTATATTGCTATCTCGGGGTTCTTCTATATGCATTGGACGATGTATAAAGAGTCACAAGGACAGGAGATCGGATATTTAAAGCCATTGTGGTATCACTTTGCCAAAGAATATAGTAAAAAAGCTTTACCATTGTATAACGAATAAAGTATCAATTATGACATATATCATTTTATCAGCAGGAAAGGGGGCAAAGTTGCAGCCTTTAACTTTGAATCATCCTAAGTCGCTATATAAGTTGGATGACAAGACTACCATTTTGCAACGTCTAGTCCGTATGATAAGGAAATTTGATGCAGAAGCAGAAATTGTAGTTGTTGTGGGTTATATGTACAAACAAATACAGCGTGAATTGGAAGACGATAACGTATTGTTTGTCCACAACCCGTTTTATTCTGCCACTAGTTCTATGGGCTCTTTATGGTTCGCAAAAAACTACTTGCAGCGCGAAAACGTTACTATCATAAATGGTGACATCGTTACTAGCGACAAGTTGTTGCGGGATGTTATTTGCCAGCATACCGATTATCCATGTGTTTTACTTGATAGTACCCACCGCGATGCTAACAAGTACAATGTTCAGATTCAAGGTGAATTGGTTTGTGTGATGAGTAAGAACCTTACAGAGTATGTTGGCAATTACGCTAGTGTGACTAAACTTGATGCAGTTTCGGCTCGATTTCTTTTGGAACAATTGGATCAAATGGTGAATGAGGAGATGTATAATCTGTTCTTTGAAGACGCTTTGGTTCAGATGGTATTTCAGAAAAATTTTGAATTATACTATAAGGACATCAAAGAATATAAATGGACAGAGGTGGACTGCGTTGACGATTTGTTGAAGGCACGTCAAATTCAGGCCGAAAGTGAGAAATAAATTATAATTGGAAGAAAAGATGAATTATGTAATTATCATAGCAGGAGGTGTTGGAAGCCGTTTGGGTGCATCTATTCCCAAGCAATTTGTGGAAGTGTTAGGTAAGCCAGTAATAGCTTATACCATGGAGCATTTCCAGAATCATCCTGAGATTGACGCTATTGAATTGGTGTGTGTCGATGGTTTTCAAGAGCACTTGAAGGAAATAGCAGAGAAATATGGCATTTCTAAAGTATGCAAGATTGTAAAAGGTGGCTCAGAATATGAGCGCTCAATTATGAACGGGGTGGCGGGGCTTGAGGGCATTGCAAAGCCAGATGACTTGGTAATCATCCATTGGGCGGCCTCGCCGTTTCTGTCAGAAGAAATTATCACGGACAATATCCGTGTGTGTAAGGAGAAGGGAAATGCCATCACCGCGAGTTACTCATATTTGCTGTATGGCACGAATGATGGTGACCATGCAGAGAAATCCATCAACCGCGATACGTTCATGACGTTGGCCGCTCCACAGAGTTTCAAGTATAAGGTGATTACAGATATTTACCGTCAAGTGGAGGAAAAACACATGTTTGATTATGTGGAAGCGCACACTCCTGCATTCATGGCTGAATTGGGCATACCAATTTATTTCTCGAAAGGCAGCCACACCAACATCAAGATAACAGAGAAAGAGGACATCGATTTGTTTCTTGGTTATTTGTTGTCGAAAAAGTATAAAGAGGAACATTAAGTGTGATGGGACTTACCGTTGAAAAGTGCCTTCTTGCTTGGACCAATTCGTTTCGTCAAATGAATGCTAAGGCAGACATTGTTTTTTTTGGAGATTCTTTGATTTTTTACGGTGATTTTGCTTCTGTGTTTCCCGATAAGGTGGTTTGTAATCTTGGTTTACGGGGTGACACCATTAAAGGACTAATTGATAGGGTAGAGCAGGTGCAATTGTTGAAACCGAAACGGGTGTTTTTGATGGTTGGTATTAACGATGTTGCTCATATTACGGCTGATGAGTTTGAGATGCTTTACAATCGCTTGTTAGATTCTATCATACAAGTTCTTCCGGAGACGGCCATAATTGTACAGAATATTCTTCCTATAAATTCTAAGTTTTTTTGCCTAAATTGTGACAATGCTAAAATAGATGCCTGCAACAATAGGCTTCAGAAAATTATCGAAGGAAGAAATTTGGATTATTTGGATGTTCATTCCTTGTATGTAGAAGATGGTCAGTTGCCTTTGTTACTAACTAGAGATGGAATACATCTTATTACGTTGGCCTATGATCGGTGGTATGAACTATTAAAAGAAAAGTATAAAAACTAGATGAAAATGAATGGTGATTTTATTTTAGCCAAGTTAAGAATAATTTGTTTCAAAAAAGGTTGCAATTGGGAGTGAAACATCGGGTGAGTACAAGTAATAAAATGATGATTCGTTTTTTCTTTATTATTTAAAATGGCTATGATAATTGGTATTTATGGTCTTGCTTCTCAAAGTGGTCATGCCTATTTTGCTGATTTTCTTTCTCGTGGGTATAGAGTTGTAGGTTATAATCGACCATCTCCCCACGGCCAAGAAGTGATTGATATAATACAAACAGCCGGTGGTATCTATCTTGAACGTCCAGAAAATACAAATCACGAGGAGTCTCGTTTTGTTTCATTAGGTGAAAGTGAAGTGGTTAGTGATGTGCAACAATTGGTAAATAAGGCAGATATCATCATAATTTCTTTACCTTCCATTTTTCATGAAAATGCTGTGAGAGAACTATATACTGCAGGATTGGTAACGAAGAAAACACCTATTGTGTTGTCTCCTTCTCGCTCTATGGCATCGCCATATCTTTGGAGAATCATCGGAGAGAATTATCCTATCGTTTGTCTTTCAACCTGTCCATATAGCTGTAAATCTCCCAAACCAGGTAAGGCTTTGATTAAACGCAGAAAAAGAACATTCATAGCATCGCTAGAGGGAGAGGTAAATCACAATCACGTCAATATGATGCGGGAATTGTTTCCGCAAGCTGCATTGACACGTATCCCTGCCCTGACCACTTTAAACAATATTGGTGCAGTGTTTCACTGTGCTACTTATATGTTGAATATTGATGAAATAGAGCATCGAGAAGCAACTGGCGAAGTGTTCTCTTTTTATATGGATGGGATTGCTGCCAGACCGGAGGTAGGTCAAGTGTTGGAAAAAATAGACCAAGTTCGTTTGCACATTGCCGATAAATTAGGTTTGCAAACATTTGGACTAAAAGAACATCCTCGTGAAGATATATGGCGAAAGTTAACCAATGCTTTAAGAGCATTGGAAGAAGAAAGTTCCGATGACATAGACATTCTTCGTCACATCCGCAAAGAGTTTACAGAGTTTCTGGATAGTTGTGTGTTATCGTCTCAACACTGGTTGGATATCACTTATGGTGTGGTTAGGGAAGAAGGAGAAGGCCTGAGTTCTGCAATCGGGCGTACTCCTACCTATAAAAACAATTCGGTACCTCAGTTGCGATATGTCACAGAGGACATTCCTACTGGGTTGGTTGTATATGAAGCTCTGGCGAAAATGCTAGATATTGATTGTTCGGTTTGTTCGATGATAATAGATATGTATGATAGGCGATTCGGTGAGGATGTTAGGGCAAAAGGGCGAAACCTGGCGGGATTTGACATTGAATACTTAAAGAATTATATGCTTGGAAGACTGTAAAACTAGATAAATATGTTTTGAAAAATCAGCTCATTGATTGTGACGATATGATAGATTGGAATATGGCAGTATTTATCAACCAGACCTCCATCGGCGAATATGCCACCGTCGGTGCGGGAGCCGTGGTCACCAAGCCCATACCCAGGCATTGTGTGGCGGTGGGGGTGCCGGCGAGGGTGGTGAAGGTTCGGGAAACAAATGCTTAATATTCGATTGGAGTCAAATCTGCAGTAAATATAATATTAAAAGCCCCCCCCAAAAAAAATTACGCTAAACGCAAAAGTGGTCATCTTTGCACAAGAAAAACGAAAGATGGCCATCACGAAAAAAGGACAACCAAGACATCGGCTTGCTGAAGAATGGTATGGTCACTAAGACGCAGTTTTGCGGTTAACTATGTCCGGCGGTTGATCATCCAGCTCTTGTTGCCCAATAGCGTGAGAGGATGGGTGTTCAGGACGTTTGCTAGGGAGTGATTGCATTGGAAAAGAATAAGAATATAGCGGTGTTCTTTGCGATGCTGCGGTTTGGGCTTTGGGAGGGCGTAAAGGTTCAAGGTGAAGGATTAATGGTTAATGGTTTTCCGTTAAGCATTGACGATGACGTGGATTGGAGCAAGGTGCTGGATCTGGCCGAGGAGCAGAGTGTGGTAGGTCTTCTTGCCGCAGGCATAGAACGGTTCAAGGTTCAAAAACACGAATGACCACGAATTTACACGAATTATTTCTTCGGTTGGTGCGGCTGGGACTTGGCTGTGCTGACGATAACGATAACCTTGACCTTGACCTTAACCTTAACGTTAACCTTAACGGTGGGGTGAGCTGGCAGGCGCTGGAGAACGTGGCGAATGAGCACGGGCTGCTGGGGGTGATGCTGGACGGGGTGGAGAAGCTGCCTCGGGAACTGCGGCCGGAGAAGAAGGCAATCCTGCAGAGCATCGGCCAGCTGATCCAGTCGGAGCAGCAGTATGCGGTGCAGGAGCATGCGGCGGCGGAGATGGGTCTGCTGCTGCATCAGCACGGCATCCGGACGTATGTGCTGAAGGGGGCCGTGGTGGCGGAGTGCTATCCGAAGCCGGAGCACCGGAGGAGCGTGGATATGGATTGTTTTCTTGTCAACGATAACGTTAACCTTAACCTTAACGATGATTCGACAGGCTCATCACAGGTAAACGATAACCAAGGGTCGCTTCGTGCTGACTATCGTCGACCTCAGACGCGACTCGGCCAAACAATCGAGTTTGATGGCTCTCGCTGCTCCTTCGGTTCAAAAACTGAAGAAAATCATTCTGAAAATCTTTCAACATCGAAAGACTCGGAAAACTCTAAACTCTCAACTCTAAACTCTCAACTGGATGTGTGGGAGAAGGGGAACCGGGTGGTGGAAGAGGCTGGTTTTGAGGTGGGTCGAGGGTTTTATAAGAACAGCACGTTCCATCTGCCGGGGCTGACGGTGGAGAATCACCGGTTTATGACGCCGTTCAGGGGGAACAGGACTTTGCGCAGATTGGAAATCTGGCTGCAAAGTCAGTTGAAAGTTGACAGTTTAAAGTTTAAAGATGGCTCTCTGGATGATAACGGGAAATTCGAGGGAACGTGGCTGTATCGGCCTCCGGTGATGGTGTCGGCCCTGTTCCTGATTGAGCACGCGTATTCGCATTTCCTGCACGAGGGGCTGACGTGGAGGCACGTGCTGGACTGGCAGATGTTCAGCCGCAGGCATCGTGAGGAGATCGACTGGGAGGCGTTTGACGGATTGATTGACGAGTATGGCTTCAGGAAGTTTTATGACACTTTCAACGCGATAGGCGTTGAGATGTTTAACGATAACGCTAACGAAAACGATAACTTGACATCTAAAGACTCGAATAACTCTAAACGATTAACTATCGACGATAATCTGAAATCGAAGATGTTGGAGGACATATGGGCTCCGCTGGATTTGCACGAGTCGCTCCACGGACTGAAGGCGAAGCTCCAGCTGGCCGGCAACTACTGGCGTGCCCGCTGGAAGTACCGGCTCTTCACGGATATGACCTGGGTCAGAGCTTTGGCTGAATGGGTGCTGGGGGCGGTGTTTGAGCGGCAGCCGAGGCTGGATTAGTCACACAGAAAGCACAGAAAACACAGATATATATTTGAACACGAATGACAAGAATGAGGGTTCACGGTTCATGGTTCAGGGTTCAGGGTTTGAGTCGAACACGTATGGCACGAACCATAACGATAACGCTAATGTTAACTTCGATGAGATGAGTGATCAGGAGGTGGCGGTGTGGTACAACGACAACGTGATCTACCCGGACAAGGTGCGGCTGAATTGTTATTACTATCGGCATTATTCGTTTGTCAAGGATATCCAGATGATTCTGTGTACGGTGCTGGGGAGGAAGATGAAGTATGCGGGGGAGGTGATTTAGTTTACGGTTTACGGTTGAAATGCTTCGCTGGTTTACGGATTACGGTTTACGGTTGAAATGCTTCGCTGGTTTACGGATTACGGTTTACGGTTGAAATGCTTCGCTGGTTTACGGATTACGGTTTACGG
>Ga0247609_10003119_pt1 | contig 16948 bp, 15 predicted proteins | sample 172DNAGHGlowgp2_FD_193487 | JGI IMG/M metagenome (GOLD analysis project Ga0247609, IMG submission 193487) | Sheep rumen microbial communities from Palmerston North, Manawatu-Wanganui, New Zealand - 1728 DNA GHGlow gp2 | ecosystem: Host-associated > Mammals > Digestive system > Stomach > Rumen ...
GGAGTTGGAGACAGAATGGGAGCAGTACCCCGTCATCCATCTCGATTTGAGCAGGGCCAAGGACCGTGCTACAAGTGCAGAATTGCAACGTGTGATTTTGTTGTCGCTTGAACCATATACCGAAGTCTATGGTAAGAAAGACAATGAGCTGACGCCTGGTGATATCCTCGCAGGTCTGATTCGCCGCGCCTACGAAAAGACAGGCAAGCGGGTTGTGATTCTCATCGACGAGTACGACGCACCATTGCTCGATGTCTTGCATGAGGAAGAGATGCTCCCCGAGTTCCGTCGTGTGCTGCAGGAGTTCTACCTGCCGTTGAAAGCCAATGAGGCGATGATCCGCTTCTGCTTCATCACGGGCATTACGAAGTTCTCTCAACTGAGCATCTTCTCCACCATCAACAACCTGATGAACGTGACGATGGATCCGAAGTTCTCGTCCATCTGTGGCATCACGGAACATGAACTGGTCACGACCCTCAAGGAGGATATCGGTCTGTTGGCTGAAGCCTACAAGATGACATGGGAAGAGATGCACAGCAAACTCAAACTGCAGTACGACGGCTATCATTTCTCGGAAGATTCCGAAGAGATATACAACCCTTACAGTCTGATGAAGACCTTCCTATCGCGCAAGGTAGGTAATTATTGGTTCGAGAGCGGAACGCCAACGTTTCTCATCCGGCAAATGATGAACTATCAGACCGACATCATGTCGCTCGAACGGTTGGAGGTTCCTTCTTCTGCCTTCGACCAGCCTACGGAGAACATGGATGACGCTCTGCCTTTGCTTTACCAAAGCGGTTATCTCACCATCAAGGACTATGACCGTGAAAGCGAGATGTACACGCTCTCCATTCCTAACCAGGAAGTGCGAGTGGGATATACACAGGGGCTGTTGCCCGCCTATATAGGACTGAGGAGCGCGGATGTCCAGGCAAGTTTCGCCGTGAAGTTCTGGCGGGCCTTGAAGAAGGACGACATAGACCTGGCCATGCGTGAGATGCAGGCCTATCTGGCCGGTGTACCATACGTGGAAGGATTTAAGAAGAAGTTGAAAGATGTGGCAAATGCCGAAGGCTTTTACGAATATACGATGTATCTCATCTTCTCCATGCTCAATGTCTATGCCCGAACACAAATAAAATGCGCTGGAGGTCGGGTTGACATGGTGGTGTGGATGCCTGAAACTGTCTATGTCTTTGAACTGAAAGTGGGCGACACCGCAAAATCAGCCTTGCAGCAGATCAACGACAAGAACTATGCCATACCTTATCAGACAGATGGCCGTCGTGTGGTGAAAGTCGGTGTGAGCATGAATGCCGAAACGCGTACGGTTGAGGAATGGGAAATAGAGAGTTGATTCACTTATGAGTTGGTGAGTTCGTAAGTTTAGAAAAAGAAAGCGTGCGGAAATCTGTTTCCGCACGCTTTCTTTTGTTGGTGTTGTAAGGAACTTACTTCACAAGTACCTTGCGTCCTTTGACGATGTAGATGCCAGGCTGGAGACCGTTGACGTTGTCGGCCACCTTGATGCCTGAAACATTGTACACATCCACTTTCTCGCCCACCTTGGCCACAGCGTGAATGCTGGTCACCTCGCCTGCAGCGATGTGGTTGGTCTTGAGGATGGCGGTGTTGCCGTTGGAGATGCTGATGCAGCAACGAGTGGCATGGAAACCGTTGGCGATGTCGTCTACCGAAACGAACTGAGCCTCAGCGTTGTCCTTGGCGAGGATACCGTAGAGACCGTGGGAGTCAGTCTGCTTGTCCAGACCGCGCATGGTTACCACTGTGCCGTCAACGGTGAAAGAGAGGGAAGAGATACCTTCTTCTACCAAGGTCTGCTTGACAATCCTCTTGGAGGCTGTTGTGCCAGTGTAGTGGAGGATGTAAGGCACATTGGCTTGGAGACCCTGCGACTTGCAGTCCTGGAAATTGAGTACCAAAGCACCGCCGGCGCTCTCCACACCTACCAGTTTCTCAAGTTTGCAGTCTTCACCGAAAGCCTCGTTGAGTTCTGATTCTGTGAGGGAGAAGGGGAGGGAAATGGTGTTCCATCCTGTGAATACCACACGGCTGGTAGTCACGTCGCACACTTTGCCTGTGTATTTCTGCAAGTCTGTGCCTGCTGCTGTGCTGAGTGTAAGTTTCTGTTGGGCATTGGCAAAAAGGCTGATGAGAGCCATGGTTGCCACAAGGTAAAGTTTCTTCATAAGCGTTGTATTTTTAGGTTTGATATTCGTTCGTCTGTGTTTTTATATTGCGATTCCTCCTTGAGGAAAAGACGCTCTTCCATTAATTATGGCAAAGATAGTGTTTTTGTATGATAAAAACCAAATTTCAATCCGTTTTTTTTGTAAAAAGCAAGCGTTTCGTGGCGGATTTTGTAATCGGCAAACAACTAAAGTCTCAAGCCTCATGGGCTTTTTGTAATTCTCATCCATCGAATAGGCATTATGTTACTTTGGTGATAATAGGTGTAACTTGAATGGAGGCAGATGTGCTCCTTTTGGTGTAACTTTGCCGAAAATTATCAATAAACCAATCAATAGAACAAAAGATGAGAAAAAAGTGTGAACGCTTCATCATGACCCTGATGTGCCTTGGAGTGATGATGGTCTTCAGCCTGCGAGTTGAGGCCGACGAATGGATTGGCACATGGGCTACAGCACCTCAGTTGGTGGAGACCAACAACAATCCGCCCTCACCTTATCTGGCCAACAACTCCCTGCGGCAGATTGTGCAGGTGTCGGTGGGCGGCAAACAACTGAGGCTGAAACTCACCAACGAGTACAGCAACCAGTCCACAGAAATCAAATCGGTGGATATCGCCCTGGCCAAGACTGCCGGCTCAAAATCCGACATCATTGAGGAAACCCGACAGACGCTGACCTTCAACGGCAAACAGTCGCTGACCATGAACGCTGGTGGAAGGGCTACGTCCGACCCCATTGATTTCGTCTTCGACGACAGGGCCAATATCGCGATTACCATCCATTTCGGACAGGTGTCTTCCACCAATGTCACTGGCCATCCTGGTTCGAGGACCACTTCCTATATCGCCAGAGGTAACACCAATAATTTTACAGGTGCTGCCACCACAGAACACTGGTATGTCATCGATGCCCTGGAAACCGTCAAAAGGGATGAGCAGGCGAAGGCAATCGCCATACTCGGCAATTCCATCACCGACGGACGCGGTTCCACCACCAATGAGCAGAACCGATGGGCGGATGTGTTCTCGCGCAGGCTGCTGGCCAATGACGCCACCAAGGACATGGCTGTGCTCAACATGGGCATAGGCGGCAACTGCGTGGTCAGCGGAGGACTTGGTCCGGCGGCCAGCAAGCGATATATGCGCGACCTTTTCGGTCAAGAAGGGGTGGGCTACATTATCCTGTTTGAGGGCGTCAACGACCTCGGCTATTCCTCCAACGGCGTGAACACCGCTAACGCCATTATCAACATCTACAAGCAAATCATCAGCGAGGCGCACCGAAGGGGCATCTTCGTCTATGGTGGCACAATCATGCCGTTCAAAAACGGCAGTTATTATTCGGCCGACCACGAGAAAGGACGTCAGACGCTCAATGAATGGATACGCAACAGCCACGACATCGACGGTGTGATTGATTTCGACAAGGTGATGCAAAGCGCTGGAGACCCTGAGGCACTCAATGCCGACTACCTGTTCCAGAACGACTGGCTCCATCCCAATGCCGACGGACATCGGACTATGGGCGAAAGCGTTGACCTGACTCTGTTCACCCGCACCGACAAACCCGAGTACATCGACCCCATGGCAGGGACAGAGCGCCTGTACATGGAGGCTGAGAACATGATTGTGGATGGTTACGGCACAGCTTTCGGGGTGGTAGACGACGAGAGCGTTTCAGGCGGTAAATATGTGCGGACGGTGGTGAACACGCCCGACCTGCCCACCTCCAAGACCAGAAGACTCAAGTTTGAGTTTGAGGTCAGCAAGGACACCTTGTATTATGTGTTCGCCCGTATCAACTGTGGCAGTTATGACGACGACTCTTATTTCATCGCCATGGACGAAGGCGATTTCCATCGCGCCAACGGACTCCATACAGCAGGGGCATGGGATTGGAAAAACTTGGGCGAGTTTGTCGATGACGGCACCAAAGCAGAGTTTTTCCTGACCAAGGGCAGACATACACTCTACATTGCCGGACGAGAGGATGGCGCTTGTATCGACCGTGTCTGCGTCTCTTCCTACAGTGTGGCTCCAACCGAACTGGGCGACGAGAACGATGTGGTGGATGCCATAAAGGCAGTGGAAATAGACTCCCAAGACGCAATTCACTCCCTGCATGTGCTATCTGACAGACGTGTTTCCATTGATTATGTGGCGGCAAGAGAAAATATGCCTGTGCGCATGTCGCTCTACCTGTTGAATGGAATGGAAATAGCCTCTGTCAGTGCAGTGGCTGGCAATGCCGGTCATGGCAGTCTAATCATCCCGTGCAGTCTTCCTGCTGGCTGTTATGTCTGTCGTCTTATGATTGGCAATCGCTCTGTGACACAGAAAGTTATTGTTCGTTGACCATTGACCATTGACCATTGAGCATTGGCTTCGCCTAAAATGCTCACGCTCGGCATTATTACCATTGAACATTGACCGTTGACCATTGACCATTCGGCTCTGCGCTCGCTTAATCGCATTTTTGACCATTGAGCTTCGTCTAAAATGCTCACGCTCGGCATAAAACCATCAGCCGCTGAAATCTGAATACGGATTTCAGCGGCTGATGGTTTTATCAGTATTGTCCTATTTTTCTGGCTCAGGCATCTCAGACACGCTCCAGTTGTTGGCGACCGCCAGTTTGGCGCAGTCTTGCAGCAGTCTCCTGTTGGAGTTGTTCACTTGGTTGGGGGCGCCCGACTTGCCGATGATGCTGATGTCGTTGTGGATGTTGCGTCCGAGGCAAGGTGCAATAATAGCCTCGTAGAAGGTGCATCCCAGCAGGTAGCGTCCCATGTTGAGGTCGATATGAAGGTCGTCGCGTGTCAACTCGCCTTCGGTCTTCAGCGCTTCGATGTTGCGTGCGTTCTGGACGGCGGTACCACAGGGGATAATCACGTCGATGCCCGAACGTGCTTTCATCTTCTTGCAGGCGGCGACGATGCTGTTGTACATTCCCTCTTGGTTCTTGTAGCGGCTGAGGTTCTTGTTCTTCGACGAGTACGCCCATGTCTGGTTGAAGGCGAACGTGGTTCTCGGACTCAGCGTCGTCAGTTTATAAGCTTGTATCAACTTCGAGAGGTATGGCTCGTAGGTATCGTAGTTGCCCGATTCCAAAGAGTACTGCTGGAACACCACGATGTCGAAGGCGTAGGTGCTGAACACCTCGTTCAGGCTGATGCTGTTGGAGAGTTTGCGTTCGCCCAGATAGTTGTAGTGGTATAGCTCGTAGGCTTTCTTGTTGCCCATGAAATGTTCCCAGTGCTGCTTCATCGAACAACCGCCCTTGTACATCACATATACGTTGACGGTCGAAACACCCAGCGACTCCAGGATGGAGGGCAGTGCGCTGCTGGTGTCGATGGAGAAGGAGTTGCCGATGAAAAGGATGTCGAGTTTCACGGGCATGTAGGGCAAGGGCGGGTTGCAAAGGTAACCGACGTCCTGGGCGTTGACGTTCTGGAAATTGGTCAACGCCAGCATCATAGGCGCTAACCATCGCCTGATTTTGTTCTTGAATTCCATGTCTTCTTTTTGGTTTTGGTATATATTGAGGAGGCGGCACCTTGGCACCGCCTCCTATAGAAACATCTCTGTAAGACCTATTTGATGATGAACTTCACACCGCAGGTGTTGTCCTCCTCATCTGTAGCTTTGGCGATGTAGACACCAGGCTGCAGTCCCGACACTTCCACTTGGGCGCGGCGGTCGGTGAAATCCACTTTCTCAGTCATCACTGTCTGACCGGCGATGTTGTAGACGGTCACGTCGGCATGGCGTGTGTCGTCGCTCTTGATGAGCAGTGTGCCAGGACTGTTGAAGTAGATGCGGAGACCATTGTTGGTGGCCAGTATGATGTCTTTCACATCGACGGTCTGCTTCGTATTGTCCACTTCCTTAGCGTAGCTGGAAATCACGTTCGACTTGTCGAATGTGGGTACGTTCATCAGATAGAGGTTGTTGCTGCCGTCGGGATAACGTCCCACAGTGCTGTTGCCGTCGTGTGCGGGATAGGTCAGTTGGTCGGTCCAACTGCCGTCGCTGGCCTGGATGGTCACAGTGCCACCCTCGGCGGCGAGCTTGAAGTCGGCGTGCAGTTCATCCTGAGTCTCCAGTTTGTCGCACCAGATTGTCAGGAAACCATGGGCAGGGATGATGGTGCTGACTTTGGTGTCGCCCTTGGTGATTCTGTACTTCTGCGGCTTCTTGGGGTTGTCGCTCAGGTACATACCCTCGATGTCGATGTCGTCGTCTGTGGTGTTGTAGAGTTCCACCCAGTCGTTCTTCTTGAAGTATTCGTTCACGAAGATGCTGTTGGAGGCGCTCACCTCGTTGATGCGGACAGGCATGATGGAGTCAGTCTCGCGCTCGTCGTCGTTGATGGAAACGAAGCAAGCCATGAGGCTCAGGTTGTTGCTGGTGAGTTCTATCTCCTCTTCGGTGGAGTAGTAGTTGTCGTCGGGTGCGTCCACTCTGCTCAACATCAGTTCTGCATCGAACCATGAGTCAGTGGAGTTGGCGGCGTTGTTGTGTACTTCCACGGCGATGATGTTTGTGCCGCGTTGGAAGAGTGTCGGGTCGAGTTCAAGGGTGCCGTCGGGGTTGTCGTCGTTGTACTGGGTGGCGAAGGTGTTGAAGTTGACCTTGCCCGAGGGCATGTTGTAGCGTCCTGCTTCTTTGCCGTTCACATAGATGATGAATCCGTCGTCTACGGTATAGTTCAGCTGCATGAGGTCGTTGGCGTCGGGAGCCGTGGCCAGGTAGAGGCTGCGGCGGAAGTACAGCGTCGGGTTCTTGTTGCTGGAGTTGCCACCGTAATCCAGACGGGTGTTGAACTTAGAGGCATCGTTGCCATAGCCCAAGGGTGACTTGCCGGCGCTCCATGAGGAGTCGGTGTAGTCGGAGCTGTACCATGACTGTCCGTCCAGCGAGCCTTTGTCGTAATATTTCCAACTGGTCTGCTTGGCGAAGACGGTTGAGGTCACACGGTTGTCAGCGCCCGATTTCCATCCGATGAACTTCAGGCCACCTGGAGCGACAGCCTTGATGCGTGCCGGAGCGAACAATTTGCCGCGGAAGTAGTTGGTGGGCACTTGGATGTCGTTGATGAGGATGCGCGCGTTCTGGTTGTTCACGCTCAAGGTCACGTTCATCGGACTCACGCTGGTGAGCCCCATTCTGCTGTAGCCCTTCATGTTGTTGATGGCGGTGTTCAGACGGTTGTTGATGTTTGTCTTCAGAGAATTGGCCGAGTTGTTGGGCGATTCATTCGTCAGGCGCATCATGTCCGTCACGTTATCCACCATCTCGTTGATGATTTTCGAGCAGCGGGTGGGTTCGAACACACTTCCGCAGACAATGCAGTAGGTGTCGATGAGTTGTTTGCGGAAATCCGCGTTGTTGAGCATGTTCACGAAGAGTGGGCCGAAACGTTGGCGGTTCTTGGTGGCGCCGGCCAGCGATGTCCATGCATTGGAGAGGCTGAACACTGCGTCGGTGTCGAACATGACGAAACGGTAGCGACCGTTGTTGCGGTTGCGGAATCCCTTGATGTTGTTGCTGTTGGCGGCCCAGTCGTTGGAGGCTATGTACAGCTCAGCGGCCAGGTAGTTGATATACTCGTCGATGTCGAGCATCGTCTTGATGGAGTCATAGACCTCAGGGTCGGCTACTTTGTGTGAGAGTTCCATGATGCGCTCAATCACTACGTCATCACCGCAGTTCTGAATGTAACCGGAGTCGGGGTCGAATTTGAACTGGTCAATCTCGTCCTCGTCCCATCCGTAGTTGGAGTAAGCGTAGTCTTTGTTGTTGAGCTCACGCATGTTGAGCACACCGATAAGTTGGCCGTTGATGTATTCCATCACGGGCTGGTAGTCTTGGAGGTCGATGTCGATGCCCGAGAGGAGTGTGATGCGGCTGATGGCTGCATCCTTGATGCGGCAGCTGGTGTCGTTACCGCCGTTGCGGAACTTCACGGCCTTGGTCTTCAAGTGCTTCTTGGTGCCGAAGAGTTCGTAGTCGAGGCTATTGATGCCGTATTTCTTCTTGGCTTTGGCCTTGATGGTGTGGGGTGTCCATGCTCGGCTCCATCCACCGGCCATCGAGAGGTCCACCTCCTGGTTGAGCACCATCTGGTTGTCGGGTGTCAGGTATTGGATGTTGCCGGCGCGGTCCCAGTCCATGTTCCAGTTGCAGGGTGAGTTCTGTCCGTAGCCGACCTTTCCGTTGGTGCCGCGCACCAAGATGCCGGCGAAGTCGCCATAGAGGTCATCCCAGTCAGCGGTGATGGACACCACAGGGAGAGTGAAGGTGTAGCCGTCGCCGATGTAGGAACGGGTCACCACGTCGCTCGGCAGGTAGCCGTCACGGAAGAGGCGGAACTTGTAGTTGGCGTTGCCGTAAGTCATGAAGGTTCCGGTCTTGCTGATTTGGCCATTTTCTTTAGTGGGGGTGGAGCCATCCTCGGTGTAGTACAGGGTGGCGCCTTGAGGAATATTCACGACCACTTGCAGTGAACCAGTGAAAATCTGTCCGTCCTTGTCCACTGTGGGAGGTGGCAGTTGCTGTGTGGCGTATGCATTGCCGTTGTTGGTCTTGCCCGGGGTTGGATATCCTGTGTAGCTCCATTCGTCTCCACCGTCGGTGGTGCGGGCATAGGATATGCGCTGCTTGGAGGCGGGGTATTCCTGCTTGAGCACAAGTTTACCATTGGAATCGCTTAGGTAGAGGGTGCCTCCGTCGCAGTCGAGAGAGAAGGTGGCGTTGGTCTGGGCGATGTCGGAGTGGTCGAACCATATCACCTTGTAGCTCTTGGATGAAACGGCACCCATATTATTGGGCATACGCCACTTCATCAGGTTTTCGGGGTCATCGCTCAGGTAACAGCCGCTCAGGCCGGCGGAACGGTCGCTGACGTTGTATAACTCAATCCAGCCACCGTAGTTGGTCGAGGGGTCGAGATACATGTCGAGGTTCGACGATTGCACTTCGTTCACCACCAACTGTCCTTCGTTCAGACTCGGGTTGCTGACATAAATCTGCAAGGTGGCCTTCACGTTGCCGCCGTCGGTGCTTGTGGCGGTGATGGTGGCGCTGCCCGTGGCCAGCGGGGTGATGCCTCCGTTTTGGTCGATGGTGGCCACACGGGTGTTGCTGCTGCTCCATTTCAAGGTTTTGATGGTGGCGTCTTCAGGCTCGACTTCATATTTCACCACATAGTAGTCGCCGATATAAAGACCAAGACGAGAGGCCTCGAGTTTGATGGTGCTCACACGTGTCACCAGCCCGTAGTATTCGAGTTTGAAGTTGTCGAACAGACACCAGCTGTTGTTGGAGCGTGTCTCGTTGATCAAACCCATGACCAGCGACTTGTCGGTAATCTCAAACTCCATGGTGTTTTGGTAGGCATCGTTGTCGAAGGCCAGACGACCTGTCTCCATACTGCTGGGGAAGTATTTCTCCTCACCCCAGTCCCACCACCAGCCACCGCCAGTGCTGTATGTCCAGCAACCATCCACATACTCGGGAAGTTCATAGCTGTACACGCTCGCCAGTTTCTTCTTCGTGCTGTTGGCGTACATGTAAGCAGTGATGTTCTCCGAACCATTCGTGTGGGCGTTGTAGGTCTGCTCGTTGCTGCCAGCTCGATATAATGCCTGGACACTCATTCTGTACTTGCCGTTGGACATGTCATCGAATGATTGGAAAAGATTGAATTTTCCGTTGTAGAATTCCATGCACTCTGCTCGAACGGTTGGCGAAGTGGCATTCTTGTCCCATGACCAACCTTCTGAGGAGTTGTTGTCGAAACGTGGGTTCTTGATGAACTCATCGGTGACGTCTATCCATGCTCTTGTCTCCTGGCCACGCACGGCGAGTGAGCACACGAAGCAAGTTAGAACGGTGAAGAGGATTGATTTTTTCATCTTCATGATGTCTTTAATTGGGTTACCTAAGCTTTTTACCTTAAAAAGAAGTCGAAACTGCCTGCAAAATTAGCACTTTTTTCCCGTATTACTTTCTTTTTTCTGTTTTTTATTGTTAAAAGTACACTTTTAACTTTTTTGCTTGTCTTTCAGCCATCTTCTGAATATTCTTTTTCGCTTAAAAAGCATAAAACTCGTTAATACGTTTTGCCTAACCGAAATAAACCGCTAACTTTGTAGCCGAATGAGAAAATGGACCTTCATATTGGCCTTTATGGCATGTTCTGTCCTTCGGGCTCAGGACCAACCCGTCAGCGTGGATGTCAGTAACCATAAGCCTGATGAGAGCGTGGAGTTGCGTCCCGTCTCGTCCGACCGCCCGGATTTCGTCGGCCTTGATGATGACGACGATGCCGTATATCTTGGTGCCATGAACGACTCCCTGCACATGCCGACGCTTGACATGCTCGGACACCGTCCCTATATCGGTTATTATCCCATGATGGGATGGGGGTTGTCAAGCTGGGACCTGCATCAGGGACTGAATGTCAGTCTGGGCACGAGCGTGTTCTCGCAGTTCGGGCATCATGTCTATCACAAGGCCGGTTTCACTCAGAATGTGGCCGCCATGTACGCTGTTCCCCTTTCTTCAAAGCTGTCAGTAGCCTTCGGAGGTTATTACGACCACATCAACTGGGGACACCTGAGCAGTCACGACGCAGGTATCAATGCTGTCATCGGTTATATGTTCAACCCACATTGGGAGGCTTATCTCTATGCACAGAAATCACTGGCGCATAGCAAGATGCCGATGCCCCTCTATTTCATCGGAGACATGGGCGACAGGATAGGTGCCGCGCTGAAGTACAACTTCAATCCCTCAATCAGTGTGGAACTGAATGTGGAATACCGCGATTATCCAAGCGACCCCTTCCGCCCCTTCTCACACCACTGACCGCAATAGAGGGTGGAAAGCGTAAAGCCGAGAAAGGATATTAATTTCTAAATATATGGATTTCAAGGATATAGTACAGAAAAGAAGGAGCATACGTAAATTCACAGACGAGCCCCTTTCGTCTGAGCAGTTGCAAATCATACTAAGAGCCGCGCTCATGTCGCCAACCTCAAAAAGCTGCCGTTCATGGGAGTTCATTGTGGTCGATGACAAGGACATGCTCTACAAGATGTCGCGCTGTAAGGCTGCAGGAGCTGAGTTTATCGAGAACGCCCCCCTTGCTGTTGTGGTGCTGGGCAATGCCGAGAACGACGATGTGTGGGTGGAGGACGCCAGCATCGCCGCTGTGAGCATGCAGTACCAGGCCACAGAACTCGGTATCGGCTCTTGTTGGGCGCAGGTGCGCAACCGCAAGATGACAGATGGCAACCTGTCAGACGACATTTTGCGTATGTTGTTGGGCTACAGCGACAGCCTGCGCGCCGTATGCATCATCGCTTTCGGTCATCCCGCCATCGAACGCAAAGAGCAGGACGAGAGCAAACTCAAATGGGAGAACGTCCACGTTTATGAGAAACCCGAATGACCTTTCCTGCATGGAGCGCAAAGACATTGTGCTTGTGGGTGCGGGAAGGGTGGCCACCAGTTTGTCTCTGGCTCTCGTCAAAGCTGGTCATCGGGTGTGTCAGGTCTATAGCCGGACTGAAAAGTCCGCCAAAGCACTGGCCGAAAGACTGACAGCCGACTATACCACCTCTATTGATGCTCTTGTCAAGGATGCCGATATCTATATCATCGCACTCACCGACACTGCGCTGTCAAGCCTCGCCGGTCAAATCACCAGGGGTAGGGAGGAGTGTCTCTTTGTGCACACTGCTGGCAGTATGAGCATCGACACTTTGGACTGCCCGCGCAGAGGCGTGTTCTATCCCATGCAGACTTTCTCTCTCGAGCGGCTCGTCGATTTCCAGCATGTGCCGGTCTTTGTGGAGGCATCTGACGATGACGACTTGCAAATCATACGTGCTTTGGCGTCAAGCATCACCGACAATGTGTTCACCCTCTCAAGCCACGACCGCCAGTACTTGCATCTCGCAGCCGTCTTCTGTTGCAATTTCTCCAACCATTGCTATGCCATTGCCGAGCGTATGCTCAACGAACATGGAGTGCCTTTCAGCGTCATGTGGCCTCTCATCGACGAGACGGCTGCCAAGTCGCACAAGATGTCCCCGCTAGACGGGCAGACAGGACCGGCGGCCAGAGACGACCAGGAAGTGATGCGCCGTCAGGAGCGTTTGCTCGCGGACAATCCCGTTTGGCAGCAAATCTACCAACTCATGAGCCAAGACATCCAGTCTATGGCTGAATCATCAGAAAAATCCGAATAATCCGATATGATTAACTACGATTTATCAAAAATCAAAGCCGTGTTTTTCGATGTTGACGGTGTGCTCAGTCGACAGACCATCAACCTCTCTACTGATGGCGTGCCACAGCGGACGGTCAACATCAAGGACGGATATGCCATGCAGCATGCCGTGAAGTGCGGGCTCAAACTCGCCATTATCTCAGGCGCCAGGACAGAATCCACCAGAGTGAGATACGAAGGGCTCGGACTCACTGACATCATCCTTGGAGCATCAGTGAAAATACTCGCTTACAACCAGTTGTGCGAGAAGTATGGACTCAAGGACGAAGAGGTGGTCTTCATGGGTGACGACATCCCCGACTACGAGGTGATGTGTCGTTGCGGATTGCCTTGCTGTCCTGCTGATGCGGCTTCCGAAATCAAGGCGGTGAGCAAGTATGTCTCCGACCGCAATGGCGGTGAGGGGTGCGCTCGCGACGTGCTGGAGCAGATTCTCAAGGCGCAGAACCTGTGGATGCACAATGCCGAAGCTTTCGGTTGGTGATAAAGTTTTTTTCGTTTAATCGGATAATCGTTTAATCGAATCGATTATTCGTTCAATCGTGATACCGTTATCTTGATAATCATTTATGCTTGATCATCTGAAAAAATACAAAATAGTCCTTGCCAGCAACTCGCCGCGCCGTCGCGAACTGCTGCAAGGACTGGGTCTGGACTTCGAGGTCAGGACACTCAAAGGCATCGATGAGAGTTATCCCTCCTCACTGAAAGGAGAGGATATCCCCAAGTACATCTGTGGACAGAAAGCCAAGGCTTATCTGCAGGGCATGGCCGACGACGAACTCATCATCACGGCCGACACCATCGTCTATTGCGACGGAGAGGTGTTGGGCAAACCCAGCGACGATGAGGACGCGGCTAGGATGTTGAGGAGGCTCAGTGGCAAGACACATCAAGTCATCACGGGTGTGAGTATCATCACCAAACAAACCCACCGCGTCTTCGCTACCACAAGCCTCGTGCAGTTCGACAACATCTCCGATGAGGACATCCAGTATTATGTGACGCATTATCATCCCAACGACAAGGCCGGTGCCTATGGCATACAGGAATGGATAGGCTATATCGGTGTGGTCAGGTTGGAGGGTTCGTTCTACAACGTGATGGGACTGCCCGTGCAACGACTTTATAAAGAACTTGCAACAATAGAATAACATTGAAGATGAGACGTTTACCTTTTTTGATGGTTTTGCTTCTGGTGCTGGCCATGACCTATTCTTGCGACCGTTTCCGACAACCCAAATTAATCATCTTCGACACCATCTGCACCGATACCCTCATTGGTGAGGCCGACCAGGCCATCTATGGTACGATTGGCGACAAGTCGACCATGCAGACGCTGATACTCTACACGTATGATGACACCATGGTCTTCCGGCTTGTCAATCCGCAAATCATAGGCCGCTATACTGTGGGCGACCGCGTGGCGGTGGTTCCCTGTGGAGAAGCGATGGCCAACCGGGTGGTCGATATTACCTCACTCATGCAGGAGTGGGGGACACGCGACTCGCTCAAGGTGCCTCATGGATTCGCCATCGAGGCCGATGGCAAGATTCGTGCCATCAACAACAACACCGGTCGGCTCTATCACGGATGGGGACTGGTCAACGGGCGGTTCGTCATCAACCACAACAACGGAAAGGCACGCACCGACACCATTTCCGACACCATGGACATCCTCAAGCTCACACCCGACTCTTTTGTCATCGGTGATTCCATCCACGCTTTACGCTATGGCTGTATCGGTGAGAAAATCTCTACTTCCAAGAAGAAAAGACGTCGTTAGAGGCGGAGCTTCCTACCTGTCCAATTCTTACTATCTTGCCGCTGCAAGCGCGTCGTGCAGCATACGCAGTTTTTTCGCAGTAAAGAAAGTGCTGCGATACGGGCGTATGCCCTTCACTTCATAGAAATAGTAGGGTTGGTTCTTCTTCAGCAGTTTCTGAATGGCAACCAGATTCTCTTCGATATGATGGTGCTCTATCTGCACGTTGTCTCCATTGATTAAGTGGATGACGAGGTTGTAGTGGTTGTCGTGGCTCACTTGATACGCCACGTCGAGCATTAAGTTGTTGTCTTTCATGATAGGGTGATTTTGATGATTGTGTAATACATGCCAAAGGCTTGAGGCTAGCGTCTGATTGCCTAATGCCTACCTAGCGCCTAATTGCCTAATGCCTTGCGACTATACCAAGTCTAAGGTTGCTTCTATGCCTGCTTTGCAAGCCTCATGCCAGGTGTTGAAGCCTCCTTCGCAGGTTTTGACCAGGATGGGTTTCTTGAGTATGCGTTCCTCCGCCTTTCGGTGGCCCAACGACCAAAGGCGATAGATGCACCAGCACCATTGGTTGTCCTTGCGGTCGAAGGTGTACGACAAATGGTAGCCATGTCGTTCGCGGAGCCATTCCATCACGTTCCAGGCGCTTGGCATCGGCAAGGAACCACCACCCGTCTCCATCGCCGTCAATTCACGGAAACTGTAGTCGTGAATGGCAAGGCAATTACCCTCGGAGACAATACCCCGATAAATCACACAATCGAAGTCGGTCTGCTTCAAACGGTTCACCATTTCGGGAACCACAATCATCTCGTTTCTGTTCGTGTTAGTCATGATAAATAGTTTTTTTATGTATTTGTTGTAAATAAATATAGAAATTGTTTCGTTATTTCATTTTGATTTTGTAATTTTGCGTATCCATAGTTGTGATTGTGTTGCAAAATTACGCAAAATGAATAATACAAAACAAATAATTTAACCAAAAATTCATCAATCCACAGATTTTTCAACAAACAAACGGGGGGAGCCATGGAAAAGAAAGAAATACTACAGCAGTTAATCAACTACTATACAGATGGTAATAAAAGCCGATTTGCAGAGATGCTTGAGGTGACGCCTCAAGCGGTCAGTTCATGGATGAGCCGTAATACGTTCGACCTTGACAGGGTTTACTCAAAATGTGAAGGTGTGTCGGCGCATTGGTTGTTGACAGGAGAGGGCGAGATGATGTCCCGCGACAAGGGGGTAGCCCGAACTGCCACCGATGTTCATTCCGATTCCAACGTCATCAACATTCCCGTACTTAATCTCGACTCAAGAGGGGGATTCCTTTCCAACGATGTGATTGAGCCCGAGTATGTCATTAATTACATCCCTTTCTCTCGTTCCACTGCGCAACAGGGTGATGTGGTCATCAATGTCTTTGGTGACTCCATGTCGCCCAAGTTCCCCAATGGGAGTCTTATTTTGATCAGGAAAGTGGAGTTGTGGAGGGAGTTCCTTGAGCTCAACAACCCCTATGTCATCGATATCAAGGACGGACGCCGTCTTCTCAAAGTCGTGCAAAAGGCCGACGACGCCACCCAATACATGCTCTGCAGCTACAATCCTGCTTACGAGCCACAACCCATACCCAAGACCATCATCCGGGGAATCTACCGCGTCCTGATGACGGTGAGGCAGGAAGGGGTATGAAAAAAGGCGGGGATTCCCGCCTTTTTTTATTGAATGTCTTTAAGGACCTGGTCCTTAAAGTCCTTAGGTCCTTTAAAGGGTCTCTCTGATTTTTGCGATGATGGCCAGTGCTTCAGCGCACTTGTCGGTCACATACTGCCAGTCCTCGGCAGCCACCTTGTCCTTGGGGAAGAGCTTGCTGCCCATGCCCACGCAGTAAACGCCGGCTTTGAACCACGCGCTCAGGTTCTCCTCGGTTGGGGCCACACCGCCTGTCACCATGATTTTCGACCATGGGCAGGGAGCCTTGAGGTCTTTCACGAAGGCTGGACCATAAACGTCGCCGGGGAACACCTTTGTCAAGTCGCAACCCAGTTCCTGTGCTTTGCCAATCTCGCTCACTGAAGCGCAGCCAGGGCTGTAAGGCACCAGACGGCGGTTGCACACGGGGGCGATGTCGGGGTTGAACAACGGGCCTACGATGAAGCAGGCGCCAAGCTGGATGTAGAGGGCTGCGGTAGGTGCGTCAACGATGGAACCTACGCCCAAGGCCAGTTCAGGACATTCTTTGGCGGCGAACTTCACACACTCTGCAAACACTTCATGGGCAAAGTCACCACGGTTGGTGAATTCGAAGGCGCGCACACCACCATCGTAGCATGCCTTGATTACTTTCTTGGCCACCTCGGGGTCTTTGTGGTAGAACACGGGAACCATACCTGTGGCTCCTATCTTGCTCAATACTGCTATCTTGTCAAATCTTGCCATAGTAATTATCGTTGTCTTTGATGATTATCGATTGAAAAGCTTTTTCCTGCTCGAACTACTCAATAGCTAAAGCCTAATTATCGTATATCAGATGATCGTTGACACTTATACACCTCTTTAGAAGGGGGTATAGATATATCCTTTAGAAGGACATACTTCTTGTTTTGACCCCCTAGGGGGTCGCGGTTCCTAAAGAGCCGATATA
>Ga0247609_10003120_pt1 | contig 16946 bp, 18 predicted proteins | sample 172DNAGHGlowgp2_FD_193487 | JGI IMG/M metagenome (GOLD analysis project Ga0247609, IMG submission 193487) | Sheep rumen microbial communities from Palmerston North, Manawatu-Wanganui, New Zealand - 1728 DNA GHGlow gp2 | ecosystem: Host-associated > Mammals > Digestive system > Stomach > Rumen ...
AACATTGTTAAGTGCTGGAATTGTCTGAGGACCTGAAAGCCATGTACCAATTCCGAAAGCTGGATTTGAACGATCTTCTACATATCTTGTAAGTCCATCCCAAATTTCAAAGCTGTTAATGTTATTGCTGAACAACAGTGTTTTGTTCTTTGGATTTACTCTGTACTCTCTCTTGTTAGAAGCATCGAAGAATTTCTGGTAATGATCAATCCAATTATCAGCCCACTCGTAAGGATCTCCAGAATCGTTTCTTACTCCACCGAAAAGAATAGAATAAGTCAACTGCATATCTCTACGGCAAAGTTCATCACCGATAGTATCTGTCAACCAAATACCGTTAAGAACTCCGTATTCTTTTACCCAGGATTCCATAGCAAACAAGTTACTGTAAGCAAGATTCTTTGTCAAGTCTCCCTGACCTACAAGTTCGATAAACTCGTGTGCACAAGTACCTACTGGAGTTACATTGTACTTTCTTGCAAGGTAAACATTTGAAGTTCCAATAAAGCCCGGAACCTTTTCTTCAACAAATCTGCGAACTACATAATCCTGGAATTCGAAAGAAAGACGTCTACGAGCACCAAACTCAGACCAAGTACCAAGATGATACTTTCCACTCTTCATAGCTTCAATCTTCTTTTCGTGCTCTTCTTTTGCTTCTTTCAAAAGCTTGTCATAATCGAAGTGATTTCTGTAATAGGTTTCTGTAATAATTTCCAAAACTGGGATTTCGTAGTAGGTATTGTACTCCTGGAAAGAACGTACTTCATCTCCAACAGTTATTCTAAGACCCGAAACTGAATCGTCGTGAATTTCAAAATCTTCATACTTAGGACGCCAGCGTTCCAAAAAGTTGATGTAGTCTGGTTTGAACCAAATACAACGTTTTGACAACCAAGGAAGAGCATCTTCTTCCCAAACCAAAGCGCAGTATGCTTTAAGCTGGTTTCTGATTTCTTCTCTGTCTTCTTCTGTGTATTTTTCTGGGAGGTCTTTTCCTTCGCCTACGTTACGTGAACGAGAATCCCAAACGGTCTGGGCTGTTCCGTATTGATGATGGTAGGTCTGTCCCATTGAGAATTTATAAAGGTCTGTATCGTCAAGAGCCTTTACCATTGGTGGATACTTAAGATTAAAGTATGCCATTACTTCTGCTTCGTCAGCAGTTCTTTTGCCGTGAATTTCCCACATAGCATTTCTCCTTATAATTTATAAGATTGAATAATCGGTACTGAATGTACCTTTTACTCAATTATTATTATAGTTAGTTGGTTTCTACAATTTCCTTATAGAAGGAAGTCTTTTTGAAAAGTTCCATTAATTCTTCATCAAAATCTTCATAACAGTCTCTAAGATGGTCCCAAATTCTTTCGTAAAAGTATTCGTCCTCATCTCCAGGCTCATCATTAGTTGGTTCTACTGTATAGGAAGTTCCCATACAATATTCTTTGCCTTCTAACAACCCTTCTGCATCATTGAAAAGATTCTGCAGCATTCTTCCTCTCCAGGATTTTTCGTGATTTTCGTAACCTGTGTAGAAAACCTCATCGTAAGCGTCAAGAGTGTTTGCCCATTTTTGTAAAAATGCTTTATCTGCCTTTGTAATTACAAAACTCATATCAATCCAAAAGTCTGCATCTCCAACCATTACAGATAACTTATATTCTAAGTTTTCCATTGAGCTTTGCTTGTCTGCAACAAACTTTTTAAAATCTTCTGTTAGATTTCGTTCTTTTAAAAAGTCATAAAATAAAACTTCATTCATGTTTTTCTCCTTTTAAAAGTGTATCCCTGAAAAAGAAATCGATTGAAAGAACTTTTTCTGTGTTTGTTTTTAGATCCTTTTCAATGTTTTTGTATCCAACAATTTGAACAATATCCTTAAGTTTATCTGCAACTGTTACAATTCTAACAGGAACCTTTGCATTTGCTATTTCTTTAGAGAGTTGCAACATTGCGTCTGCAAGATCCTGATTTTTATCCTCTACTGACTTTTTTCCTTCACCTAAATTCCATTTCCAAAAGGTTTCCGAAGGGAAAGCTAAATATCTACTTTTTGGAGCTTTATCAAAATTGTAATAACAAAGTTGCTTTTTGTAGATTCGTTTCATTGCTTCAAAGTCAGGATCACTTTTAGCTACCATTCTTTCGGCCTGTCTAGTTGCCCAGTTATCAGCAAACTCTTCAGCCTCATCCTGGAAGTCACATATTTCAAGAATTTCATCCGTATCCCTATGTGCATATTCTGCATCTAGGCAAACTCTAATTTTACCATCGTCTGGAAAACACATATTTTATACCTCAAAGTATAATATAGGGTAAAAGGCAGTTTGAGTTTACAAAAAAAAATGGATCCTTTTTCAGGATCCATTTAATTTACTTTCTGTTTTTAATTCTATACCACTTGTGAACAATCATCTCTTCGTGTTCGAGAAGCCACTTATTCATTTCTTCTCTAGATTTAAAAGTTGTTGGAATAAGGTTTCTATAGAAAAGAAATTCCATTAAATCATAATCACCTCTTGCTTGGGAATAGAGCCATTTGTTTGCTTTATAAACAGAAACGAGCTCTGCACCTTTTGGAAGGTCACCGTAAGTTGGTCTGTGGTCTAATTCAACAGTAATTCTTTTTCTTTCCCAAACTCTTTGAGTGTAATAGATATCCGTCCAACCCCAGCCATTTCTAACGGCCTTATATCTTTTGTTCCACTCATTATCAGGAAGATATGCACAGTTGCGAGTGTCATAAACACTTTCCATAATAATTTTTGGAAAGATGTCGTAAGTTAATTTCCATGTACAAGGAATGTTATTGAGCTTTCTATCTCTGTATTTACAATACTCATCCCAAGCATTTGTATGAGAGTATCTATTATTTTCTTCTCCGAACATTTCTTCATCGAAATCGATTCTCATACTCTCAATGCTTTCCTGGTAGTAAACACCCCCATCAGAGGCCCAACTCCATTTGTCAGAATATCTAACGGAATGGTCAATTCTGTTATCACAGAACTGTTCATCAGGGCTTGCTTCCCAGGCATCAAAGAATTCACTGTCCTTCCAGCAATTTTCTGAATAGCAACAGCCCATACATTTATTCATTCTTTTAGAGTGAACATCACAAAGAATTTCTTCTGGGTTGATAAGACAGTTATCATAAATTGCTTTGTCGTGAGGATCATCCAATTCGAGATAATACCAATCTACATCTACATCGCAAACTTCGCCATTCAAACCACAGCATTCTTTATAGGGTTCAAAAAGTTTGCAATCTCTGTAAAATTGCTCACACTCTTTTAGGATACGATGATCTTTTGCTCTTAAGCTTTTGTGATACTGAAAACGACACCATTTGTCTCCATAAGTGGAGCAGTGTCCTGAGTAACCTTTTCTATAACTTCTACTCATTTAAGTCTCCTTAGCTCATCTAAGCCAACTTAAAAGACCGCGTATTTTGTTACTCTCATGTATTCTCCTTTTTTAATAATATAGAATTATCTAGCTAGTGCTGCAACTTTTGGATATTTCTTTGCATCAATTGGACCTGTTTTTTCAAACTTCATTAAGGAGTTGTCAAAGTATTCTTCATCTCTTTCATTATCAAACCCAAATTGTTCTTCAGCCAATGTAATAGATTTTTTTACAACTTCTACCGGGTTTACTAACTTTGCATTTGCAAAAAGAATATCAAATTCGTTTTGAGTTATAAAATTACCTTTAACCAAATTATGGGCAATGTTTACAAGTTCAGAAATAGTTTCTCCGAAACAATAATTATACTTAACCATTTCCTTAAACTCCCTTGCGAAACAATCCTCTGTACCATTACGACCATTATAGTCAATAAAATAAAACCCCACTCTAGATTTTGTTTCTCCTTCCTTAACGAAATTCCATCTCCAAGCATATAAATGATCAATTCTGGTTTCTATTGTTTTTCCATGTACTTCAATTAAGGAAACAAAGGCTTCTGGCCCCTTATCAATGTACAATGGTGTTGGTTCTGGTTTACTTCCTCTGTAATTTCTATCCCCTCTAAAATCATCTGAATAATAAAGCCCACAATTATCAAAAAGAGTTGTAGTAATATATTCCCAGGTGGCTTTGCAGTTCAATGTCACTTTAGTACCACTCCAGTGGTCATAAGTTTTTTCGTAAGCAACAGCCAATTCTTTGGCCCCATACTTGTTAATCATTTCTTCCAAAAAATCATAGGATTCCTGCTTATCTGTAAAAGTTTTGGAAACAATATCCTCATCTGAGAGGTTTCCACTAAAAGGGTGCTTACCATCCCCATTATAAAAAACCCTAACTTTTCTAGGTTTGATATTTGCATTTGAATCTAAATCTATACTGTATGAAATTTCTAGAGGCCAACTTGTTGGTATAGATCCTATGTGGCCATAATCTCTATCATAGAAATTACCTACATCCTTATTTTTCTTTTTATTTGATTTAAACAATGCAACTCTTTCAAAAGAAGCCATACTTTCCTCTCCTACAATTTTTATTTATTTAGTACTCAAAACTACTGAATATCTTTTTCCATTATCCATTCATTTCTGCAAGTTTTATCCCTATAGAGTTTTTTATACCCTAAACTTTCATACCAAGGAACTAATCTAGCCTCAAATTCCTTTTGGGGCCTCAAAAGAATTTTTTCAATATTCTTTTTTCTTATAAAATTCTCGGCCTTGCCTACCAATTCTGTACCAATACCATTTCCCCTAAACTTTGGGTTAACACTTAAAAAGAATATCCAGGCTTCCTCTTTGTTTAACTCTATGGCCAACTGCCCTAATAATTTATTTGTATTTTTGTCCCTACATCTTATAACCGTACGTTTTTCATCTAATCTAAACATTTCTTCCCAATGTCTACAACCGTGCATCTTTTGGTTTCTTTTGGTACAAATTGTAAAATAATAATCCATAAATTATTTAGTTAAAGAAAGAATGAGTGAACAAAAAAATCCTCTCTACCGACATTACTCGTTGTAGAGAGGCAAAACCAAACAAGGGGCTTCTTCCATAGAGGATTCCTCACCCACAAATAAATGACAACCCAAAACTTTCAGTTATATCGAAAGAAAAAGTTGTCCGCTAGGCCTCCTTCCTTTTTGCTACACTCAGTAAACTAAAAAAGCTGTCTACAACCTAGTTTCATTTTCTTTCTGTACTCTCTCACCTTCGTGACCTGCATCCAGGATACAGAAATAAAAATCGATTTTTAATCCTTAAGGGATCTCCAAGAGGATAATCTACGCAACCCCTTTATTTTTATCTTTTAAACGTACTAGTAATTCCTTCAGTATAGGCCTTGATAAAATCCCTAGTAATTCCTATAGGATTCAAAGTAAATTCCATACCATATTTTTGAACTACTTCTTCAAAACCTTTTGAGAAACCTTCTAAGACTTCCAAAATCTTAGATTGCAGAAAAATATAATCCTGCCCAGGATCAGCTTTTGTGTCTGCCTTTCTTTTTAATTCCTCGTATTCTTCTTCTGTCAAAATTACTTGCATACTTATTTGTTATTCCTATTCTTTCCTACATGGTATCCATCACAAAACAAACACTTATATGTTGAAAAATGTTTGTTGTATTTTTTACTCATACTTTCAGCAGCCCGTAAAGCAGATTCTTTTGTATTGTAGGTTACTTTAGGTTGGCCATTGCTTGCCCTAATATGAGAGTTGATAGAAAAAGCTCCCCATGCATTTCTACTTACAAAGAAATTATAGAAGAATTTTTTACGGATTACCTGATCCTTAAACCACAACCAAAAGTTTTTAAATTTAATTTTCATAAACTTTAGTCCTTCATACTTTCAAACCAATCTAGACCCGTATTATTTTCATCCCTGTAGGACTTTTTCAATTTGGACTCCAAATAGCCTTTTCTAAAAGGTTTTAGATCAATGTTTAAATAATTCCAATCTGAGAATACAGTGGTTTTGATACCAACTTTTAAAACGGAATCCTTAGATAAATCAAAATTGCATTCAGCAAATGTAGGACTCTTGTTACCACTTTTTTCGGAATTTTCAAAAAACATTTTTCTTAAACAATACTCTATTTGAAACTCGTCAGTGTCTCTCACCACATTTCCTCTTGTTATATGTATAATTGCGGGTTGTAAAAGTTTGGCAATGGATACTTTTAAATAGGAACAACCTATGCAACTTAATTTTCAAAAAAGATCCCTACTCCTTCCTTTCGGACGCTTCGTTCCTCTTTCAGTACCACCTTTAAGGTTATTCATAATTGTTTTCTGCAGTTCAATAAAATTGCTTACAGACTACTCAAACCCCAATCCAGGTATAGCTAGCAATTTACCCTTTTTAAAGCTCCACGAGGAACAACTTATTGCTAAATCCTACTTTATATAAGTGCCTGTACATAACACCTAAACGGAAGCTTTAGACACTTCACTCCCTTTTCTGAAATAGCTCATCCTACTATGTAGCCACGGTCACTCACTCTAGCATTCTTTACTCGAAGCATAAGCCTAAAACACCCAATAAGCTATGAACCTAAAGGGCATTAGGGAATGTCACCGATTTGGTAACTATTCCTCCACCACCAAGTTTCATTAATATTTAAAAAATGGGCAAGCATTTTCAATTATGTAATTGACGCCTTACTTTGTTTAAGTTAAGTAGGATGACTTAACCCCATTTCTTTGAAGGAAGCTTCAAGAAACTTGGAAACAAATACCTTAGTGGACCTATGGGGTTTCGAACCCCAGTCTTGCTTACCTTTTTGCGAACGTACTTCTATACAAGCTTAAGCTAGTTTTCGATTCGGGATAGCTACCGGATTCTGCCCTAGTTCATTTTCGTGAGTAGTTACTAGCTCTCGCTCCGCCTCTACTACTCCTTATCCTTTTAAGGTCCTCAGACTGCTAAACTATCAAAGGCAACTTTGTTTAGGTCCGCCAGAGCACTCTTGGTCCCTGGAATGAGATAAGGCTGCAATTAAGCAGCAGCTCTCATTTCATAAACTTCTTCGTCGTTTACTTACGCTACTTTTAGGGTGTAGTAACCACTGTGCTTGATACGTAGGCTACTCTGATACCAATCGATTCCAAAGTTAGGCCCATAAATAATATTCGCTTTCACTAAAGATGTCTTACTGTGAGCTTATCCCTTAGCTACTTACTTGTGAATGGGTTTTAATACACCGTTCTGCCCTATCACCATTAAACGTTCTTTTTCACTTTGTACAATTAATATAGGTCTTTCCTTTATTACTTTTTCAAAAATTCGTTGGCAATAAAATAAATTCCTTTTTTGTCCTCTTTCATTGTTACACTTGTTGCTTTTAGATATCTATCTAATTCATCCTTATACATTTCGTCAAGTCTAACCATTTCGTATGTAGTTCCATATCCGTGAACTTGCCCTAGCTTATTTTTCTCACCTTCGTTTCTTACTCTTGTAACAACAAAGAAATCTTTAGGTACATTAAATTGACCTAACATACCTGCCATTTCTAAAGCGTATTGAATTTTTTTATGAAAAGTTGCTTCGTAATTATCCATTTTTTGTACCAATCCTCAAATAAAATTAGTTTTCAAAAATTTGGATAATAGTCACTAGAAAGGAAAAAATGGGGTGTTATGGAAACTAGGTCCGAAAATCTAGAAAAAGCTTTACCCCGTTTACCAGCTTTTCAAGGAGGCCTACCATTTTATACGAGCGGTATACTCGAACGTTAACACTTAAAAAGGTTAACAGCCGAAGCTATTTGGTTACAAGGGTTCTTCGGTATTTCTACCCTTCCTAGAACGGAATTGTAGGTGTTTCTTTTAAGGAAGCCTTACTTTTCCGATTTAGGCAATTGACACTACCCTGACTCGAACAGGGAACCCTCTGCTTAGAAGGCAGATGCTCTATCCAGTTGAGCTATAATGCCATAAAAATGAAAGCTTTGTACGTACTTTTGGTTTTCAGCCTTCAAACTACTCAAGGGTACGTACTACCCTGGACTCCTTTTATTAAACGAGGTCGTTTTTCATACCTTTTCTTTCTGCCCAAGAATGCATGGTTCTAAAGTTTTCCTTCTTGCTCTTAGCTACTAGTCGACTTTCACTAAGGGTGATGGGTACTGCAAGGTTCGAACTTGCGGCCATTGGATCCTGATGTGCTCTAACCAACTGAGCTAAATACCCAAAACGCCCTATCACAACCTCTGTCAAAAGGGTGCTGTTTCGTTACAATTTCTAATCCTATAACTCGGAAGACTCCTACTTCACCGAAGGGCCTTAGCCCCTTAAGTCACGTGACATGATCTAGAAATTGTCATACACATTCACACAATTTTTATAGAGCCTTCAGCAATGAGGAGGCAGCTCTTGCTTGTGAATTTATTTCACCTCATTTTAGCATATATGTAAAACTGCGAGATGTATGTTTTAGATCGCCTGACAAGCGATCCAATGTATTCTTTAAAATAAAAAATAGGAACATCCTATGCAGTGTTATTTCCTAAAAAAAATAGTCAGGAGTAAAAGAATCGAACTTTCTATTCCTTGCATCTAGAATGCAGGTTTCCAATTTGTGCACCAGCTGGAACTTACACAATTCTCCTGATGAAAGAGTTGCAGTTTGCAGCAACTCACAAACACTATGTAGCAACGTTAACAAAGTCTAAAAGCTGACTTTCTGCAGTGTTGCATCTTTTTAAGTTGCATAGCCACAACTGATTGCGAGGGAAGGACTTGAACCTTCGACCTCTGGGTTATGGGCCCAGCAAGCTACCAACTGCTCTACCTCACTATAAATTATTAGGGAAAGGGGGGAGTCGAACCCCTAGGTCTAGAACTCTTGAACTATTCCGTTTTTAGTGACGTACAATTACTCTGTAAAGCTTAACCGGTACACTTCACTTTTCACTGTACTGCTACGTTCAACATTCCCCATATATTTAATTGGATTAGTAATATAGTATACAAACCCAAATACTTTCAAAAAAGGTGTTCCCTTTTCTATTCGTAAGCGCTTACGAAAGGCCGGTTTTTATCAAAGTTGAAAAGCAAATTACTCTTTTCGGTTTTGACTTGTGCGAAGTATTCACACTTGATACCGTCAAACAATATTGCCAAGTCTGCAGGGAACTTTACAGCTTAGCTTTCTTGAGATAGATGCGGTTCGAACGCACAGCCTTCCCCTTAGGAGGGGGATGCTCTATCCAATTGAGCTACAATCTCATAAAATGGATCCGCTATCATTTATTAAGCTGTTAGCAGGCCTTCCTTCATCACTTTTACGATGTAACTACATTACTTGTTAACATCAACCTTTACGTAAGAAAACTTGTCAGGTGCGCAAAAATTAATCACGGGTTGTACAAATTGGTGAGCAACGCGAATTGCTCGATGTATAGCTTTTAAATAGGAACAACCTATGTGATTATATAGGGCTATCAGGAGTTGAACCTGAATCTTCTCCTTGAAAGGGAGGTGATACTGCCATTGATCTATAGCCCCGAAAAAGAGGAGGCTACTCACTGACAGCTTTTACTTCCTCTTAGAGGTACGAAATCCTACATCATTCCCTTCCGGGAATGTTCGATTGAAAAAGTATCGGATGGAATTTAACCATCTTCTCCTGCTAAAGAACGCAGGTGTAAACTCGTAATATACTTCGACCTTTTTCCATTTTAATAGGTTCCGAGGAGTTTTGAACTCCCGTTCTAGGATTGAGAATCCCATTTCCTGACCAATTAGAAGACGGAACCATAAACGCGAGTTGTAAGAAAAACAAAACCCATTTTTGTAAAGAAATAGGAACAACTTATGCGTTAGCGGACTATAACGGTAACGATCCGTTCATCTCAGCAGTGACAGTGCTGCGGGTTAACCTCTTCCCTAATAGTCCATAAAAAAATTAGTTCCAACTAATGCACTTTTCAGAAGGACCTGAACTTAGGTTATCGTTTAGATCAGATCTTAGATCCAACTTACCCCTCTAATATGCTCCTTCACTACTGACGTGCTTGTTTCCTGCAAGCCTTACAGGACATTCAGCGTGTGCTTCGTTCAACTATACGGAGGATTCGAACCTCAACTCACCCTGGCGCCCTGTTTCCTTTATCGTCAGGCCCTATTGTCACCCCGTCGTCTGGTAAACCCAGGTCGTAAGTTATCGTCAGGCCCTATTGTCAAGTACTCGGGGCCCCTGTGCACCCATACACCATATAATCGATAGGAATTTCGAACTTCCTACAATGGTTTCGTGTTTGCAACCACTACTACCACTTTTAATTGGACCTGACCGGGATCGAACCGGCTACCCCTACAATGCCATTGTAATGCTCTACCAATTGAGCTACAAGCCCGTTTTACTTGGAGGCTTTTACACCCCCAAGTATTTTTCAAATAATCAAACTACTTTGACCACTTGTAACCGTAAGCTGTAGGGCGTACACCTGAAATGCAACGATAGATGTTTGCAACAACTGTCTTTACATTTGAGTTAGGTGCTACCTTTTCAGCAGCGGCCTTAGCAGAGGCAAAAGACTTACCTACTCCTACCTTTCCGGTCTTGAGAACCTTTGCACCAATGACAGCCTGTGTCTTGCGTGTGTTCTTTGTTGTTACCTTCTTGTTAGAAGCTTTTGTTGTTTTTGTAGTCTTTGCTACTGTTTTCTTTGATGTTGCCATGTATGCAACTCCTTTGTAAAATAATTTTTTATTTACAACTAATGTTGTAATCTTGGATCTTAAGAGAATCGAACTCTTATTCCCGGACTTTCCACTATCGGCTTTAATCCGGAGCCTTCCATTTAACCGAAAGACCCAAATTATTTTGTTTTTACCTTCCCTAATCTTTCAAAGATCTATTTGTAATTTAATTAAAAACTACACTCTTAATATAGGTCTTTTTATAACCAACTTTTCTAAAAATCTTTCAATTTTTTTTAATCAAAAGATCTTAGATAATCTAGCAGGGGTTGGATTCGAACCAACGTTACAGCTTTTGGCTGAGACAGGTTATGGGCCTGTTGAGAAACCGCTCCTCTACCCTGCGATGTATACGGAATCTGCGAGTCCCGACCTCGCACTACCCGAAGGTAACCAACTTAGCAGGCTGGTGGTTTTGCCAATTCACCCAAGATTCCAAAAAATATTTCAGGAGAACAGCTTCGGTAGTGACCACTCCTGAAACAAAACCTCGTACACTATGAAGTAAGCTGTTGAGGTTTTACTTTCCCCTAAAGAGGTACGTTGCTTGCGGGTAAAGTATAAGTCCTTAGCTCGATGGACCGTGTGGGAGTTGAACCCCTCTACAAGAATGCAAGTCTAGTGTGCTACCGTAACACTTCACAGCCCATAAATAAGCTTTTATTAGAAGGTTTACCAGTGCTGCAGTAGCCTAACTTCCCTATAAAAGCTTTGGTCGGTTTTTTTAAGGTTTACCGAAAAATCCCTAAAGTAAAGTTTTGGCCTGAGACTTTACTCAATCATACTCGCTAGTGCTTCGTGGAATTGAACCACGGACCTTCAGTTTATCAGACTGACACTCTAACCAACTGAGCTAAAGCACTATAAAAAACGCGGATTGTATATTACGGCGTGCTAACCACTACACTAAGACCCCACGAAGAACGGGATCTGCAGGATTCGAACCCACGTTACCGGCGTGATAGGCAAAAATAGGAACAATCATCTGCGTTAGTCAGGATGAGAGGAATTGAACCTCCGACCTCATCGTCCCAGGCGACGCGCTCTAACCTGCTGAGCTACATCCTGATAAAATCTATCAGTTCCGTCAAGCCCTTTGTCATCGGAACCTTTTAGTTCTAACCAATCATAAGCAAACTGACTAGGTTTACAAAACTGCCTAAAACAACTTGAACGCGCTAGGACAAATACTCTCATCCTTAGTCTTAGGATTACCCTCTTTGCTACCCTCCGCTTAATAGATGCTCGGGACTAGCGGGATTCGAACCCGCGATCTCAGCAGTGACAGTGCTGCGTGATAACCATCTTCACTATAGCCCCATAAAATTGGTTGTCTTCCGTCAGCTGTAACAAACTTAACAACCTAGTCGTAGAACGAGGTATGTTACCATATCCTCTGGCTATGTCCTTTTTACAATTAGCATAGTCCTCGTAACGTGCTATCCACGGCATTGCTGCACCCAGTTGGACACCCAGGATTTGAACCTGACCCTCAAGTTTATCAGACTTGCGCGCCTGAACCAAGCACACTCGTGTCCAATGTAATTAAAAATAATAATCAATTGAAAGACTATGTACACTTGTCAGTCAATTAACTATTCCGAGTTGGTTCACTTATAAGGCTTCCGGCCTAAAGTTACTAGACTCTCAAGATCGGATTCTTTTTTATTTTAGCTGTTCGCTCGGTTAGAAGGTTCTCTTGTCGCATAGAAACTAACCTAGTGGAAGTGGAGAGATTTGAACTCTCGACCTTCAGCTTGCAAAGCTGACACTCTAGCCAACTGAGTTACACCCCCAAATAATATAAAAGTTAGAAGGATTTGAACCTTCATTAACAGCCCAGATAACCTCGGCTGTCGTAATTCCGTTATACTATAACTTTTACTAAGTTTGTTCAGCTTATCGCAACTGTCCTGAACTAACCTTCAACAGCATCAATTCGTCACCTTATTCTTAAAAGGGCAGGCCACCCAGAATTGATACCATATCTACCTCGCACTGTACCACCCTCATTCTTTCACTTACTGAACGTTACCTCAGTTACTTAAACTACCTTGGCCTTGGAAAAACTTTTATTAGGGCTAGCAGGAGTTGAACCTGCGTCTCAACCTTGAAAGGGTCGCGATACTACCACTGATCTATAGCCCCATAATTGTTTGGACGATTGCTATTTCTATCTTTCGACTCAAGCTAACCTGCTTCCAAACTATTGAAATGCTCCCTGACAGGTTCGAACTGCCGACCCGCATCTTGTAAGGGTGCTGCTCTACCAACTGAGCTAAAGGAGCAAATATTTTACCTTCCCTAAACTGCCAAAGAACTGTAACTAAAAACTTTTAATTTTAATTACGTTTTATAATATAGGGTTTTCTTAGACCCTGTTTTTCTAAAAAGTTTCTTTTTTTTTTGAAACTTTTTTATCAGCATAGATAGATTCGAACTATCGAAAGCTTGCTCCCTAAGCAAGTGGGTTAACCGCTCCCCTATATGCTGTTATACTCGTGGACACGTGGGGATTTGAACCCCTTCCTCCTCATTGCAAGTGAGGTGCATTACCAGTTATGCTAACGGCCCATATACAATAAAAAAAGGTTCAACCTTTCGATTGAACCTTTTAATCTATATCCACTTAATTAAAAGGTTCAACTTTTTTCTGGATCCTCACTTTCGGCTGCTGGTTCTGCTACAACCGCAATAATAGAAGATACGATACTATCTCTGATATCGTTTGCAACTACTCTGTTTCTGTTGTTCAAAATAGAAATCATAGGAATCGTTCTCCTTTTAATTATTATATATATATAGTTAGTGGAAATTAAAAATGCCAATTTTTCTTTTATTTCAACCCCAATTCCTTATAATCCTGTAAGGAAATAATTACCAAATTAGCCAATTTAAAATCCTCCGCTTCTAAATCCTTTCCTGAACCCTTAAGGATAGCATAAATACCATCTCTAAGAGTTTTAGACTTTTTAAGTAATCCTCCATTATTAATTTCAAAGGATACCATTCCATCTACACGACTAATAACCGTACGAATGTCAAAAAAGGATTCCTCTATTTTACAGTCCTTAAGTGTTACAGGATATTCTTGCCTATCAGTTAAATCAATAAGGGCTGATTCCAAATCAAATACGTTTACAACTTTTTTCGCCATATTTTTCCTCTCATAGTAAAATTAGCCAAACATTTTTAAATTTAAAATAAAAAATTTATTTTAAAATGTTTGAGAAAGTCTACTTGTTGTACATTTAAAATATCTAAATCAGCATAATAAAAGGAGTAGTTAAATTAAGACTACTCCTTTTTCTTACTTTTTAATTTTTGTGGAAACCTTTGATTTCGTAAACTTTGTTTACTTTTTTGATAAGATCATTTTCAACTGCGGCTCTGTAAACCTGCTTTGCATAGTGTGACATTCTTGGTGAAGCAACTTTGAACTGGTCTTCTGACATAGAACCATTTTTCAAAATCTCAACGGCCAAGTCAGAGAACTTCAAAGCGTCTCCCTTCATAAAGCCTCTTCCGTTTACGTGGCGTGTGTCCTTTGTGGCTACTTCATCTGAAGTCTGGCGGCTGTAAATGGTCTTTACTGTGTTTTCACAGAAAGTTTTGTCTGTCTGGATTTGATTGCGAATGTAACCTACAAGGGCTTTCTTTGTTTTAAACTGTTCCATCTTCGTACCTCCGGAATAATTTTGTATATAATATAGGTACGAAAAGCCTAAAAATTTCTAAAAATGTTTACAAAATTACAAAATTATTTCAAAGAAATTTCCCCTTCCGTCCCCTATTTCGTCTACTGAGGTTTCTTCTCTGTAAAATATTTTGGATTTCCAATCCTTGCCTAAAAGATTTATTATTTCTGTTTCGTCTTCTATATGTTCGTTATTGTGGAATTTTCTACAAACATCCAAAAGAAACTTCACTGTTTCTTTTTTCATAATCCTACCAATTAAACATCCAACAGAGGAAGGGTACACCCATAAAAATAATTCTGATTTACAATTATTTAACCAACCAGGAATTTTATTGTAGTGTCTTATTTTAAAATCCTCTAGGTAAAGACGATCCTTGCTGCGGCATTTTATTTGTACTGGAACGCCATCCACTATGCAATCTATCTTATCGTTTAGATCTAGATTTTTATCAGATGGGATAATTTCTTTTGCGTTTTTGAAAAATAATTTACAGAGGGAGATTTCTAAATCTTTGTCGACATCCTCCCCCATGCATCTACCTTCATGAATCCCAATTTGATTTAGGACCCCGTTGAAGATATCTTTAGAGACTTTTACTTTAATTGCTTCCATCTATAAAATTATAGACTTTCGCGTTGCTTAAAATTTTCGAAATATTTAACAGCCTCAAAAGAATTTGAGAATACCTTAATTCCCTCCACACCTGTGTCTGAAATATTTATCAAGTTTTTTCCTGTTGTCCAAACCTCAGTTCCATTATCCAACTTTAACTGAACCGATGGATTATCGTTTACGTTGTGAGAATATTTGTTCGGGAAAACCCTAACAATTGTACCTTCAGTATTTAAGGGAATTTTCTTTCCGGAGATCACTTTAGCCCTCGATCCAAGGGAGACCTCATTCATTTTTAAAATTTTGCAATCCTTCAAAAGAAATTCTTTACCTTTCTTTTGAATAATAAAATATTCTTTACTCATTTTTATCCTTCCTGTTATGCATATATTATAGGTGATTCCAAATCTAAAATTCCAAAATAAAAGGCCTTTTGAGAAAGGCCCTTAAACTTTAGATTCTTGGTAGAATTTTTTCGGCTTTTTCTTTTGGAGTACCTGAAAGTGTTTCATATTTAATATGGTACTTTTCACAAAGATCCAAAAGTTTTTTGTCAATTCTTTTTTGAAATTCAACTGATTTTGTTCTGTTTTCCCTTTCTACCAAATCCACCTCGATAGGGAAATAATAAATAAGATCCACGGTGGAGAAGTATTCTTTTACTTCTTCTTCACTTACTGGTACATCGTCATAGGCGATTGGATCAATAATAGTTCTTGGAAGAACTACTACATCATCTGAAGAAAGTAAATCAAAAGTTTTCATAGAAAGTTTATGAAAGAAAACACAAACCTTACCTGTAACTTCTGTTCCTTCTTCGTTAATACTAAAACCATTTGCTTTCAAAAACTGGCCTGCTGAGATGTATTCAATTACATTCTTTTTTGAAAGTTTTTTCAATTCATCAATTGTGGAGGATTTTCCTGTACTAGGTGCTCCGATACATGCAATCTTAATCATGTTATAAAATATAGGTAAATCACCAGTACTCACCCTCGTCTAAACAGCCAATTTGATTTAAAATCCAATTAAGTGTTTTTGTAGTAACTATTAAATCATCCTCAGGTAATTCTGTTAAATTGTCAGGAGGCAATACAAAAACTTTTTTATCCTGTGTTAACTCAAATCTGTTTAAAACCTTAGTATTAGGATCCTGCAGCAACCATATTTTAGAATCAAAAGGAGGTAAATTGTTATCAAGAATTTCTCTAAGATTTTTACCTACATATAGCCAGCAGTCTATATACAAATTGTCTAAATCTAATCCTACCTGAATTCTACAATTTCCTAAATCAAATGTTGGATCTACACTTGTAAAAGGTAAAGGGGTTGCTGAATCCTTTTTATAAAATTTTGGGGTGTAAGTCCTTGTAGTATTTTGACCTGGTAAAATAATTCTTCTGAGATTTTCTTCATCATCATTAAATTCCAACTTCCAAAATTTCCCTTGTCTAAACTCCTTTGTTAATTGAAAGTTTTCTAGGTGGATCAAATAATCCCAATTTTGATTTGGATTTCCTGTTGAGAAAATGGAGTATCTATATTGAGTGTCATCCTTATTTCTTCCAAAATCTGAAACCCTGGCTGATTCACTTAAAGGAGGTTCAGAAGGAATAATATCAGAAAATATGTATTCAGGAAGCACCTGTTTGAATTGGGTAAATTCGTTATTGTTTTCTAAAACGTCTTTCATATTCTCAATTAGTTTTTCATAGAAACTGCTGTAACGTTATTTGGCATAGTTTCTGTTTCCGTAACTGCTATATCACTTTCTCTTTCTAAATAAACAGCGTCATTTGTTCTATCTATTAAACCTTCTGATTTTATAAATATCTTTGTGGTGTATTTTGTCTTAACAAATATATAGCACTTAGAACCATCCATAAGATACCAAAGGTTTGTAGGTGCAGCATCCGTGTTTCTGCAACCAAATACTCCTTGGGA
>Ga0247609_10003121_pt1 | contig 16945 bp, 8 predicted proteins | sample 172DNAGHGlowgp2_FD_193487 | JGI IMG/M metagenome (GOLD analysis project Ga0247609, IMG submission 193487) | Sheep rumen microbial communities from Palmerston North, Manawatu-Wanganui, New Zealand - 1728 DNA GHGlow gp2 | ecosystem: Host-associated > Mammals > Digestive system > Stomach > Rumen ...
GATACCTGTTAGAATGGCAACAAAAGGTAAATGGAAACGTTTGAAAAATAAATTCATCACAGAATATACAGATGATTGGAGTTTGAAAGTTATTTTTGGTGCCGGTATTAGCAATCAATATGGTGATATTCCCAAAAACGCAAGAGAATTTACGCAATATCAGATGTCAAGAATGGAAGCCAATGATTATCTTGGCGTTCTTCCTCAAAAAAATTGTACAATGTATATTTTATATCGAATAGGTGGTGGAGAAATTTCAAATATTGCAACAGACACATTAACAAGTATAGTTAACTTAAATGTTGAGATTGACGGAAATTGTGAAGACACAGAAGATGCACGTAAGATACACGACGTAAGAAGTTCAATTACAGTTACTAATACCACACCTTCCTACGGCGGAAAAGATGAACCGACAAGGGAAGAAATAAAAAACATGATTAAATATAACGCGGCTTCACAGAACAGGTGTATTACACTTAAAGATTATATTGGGAAGTTGAATCAAATTCCTGCAAAATATGGCTGTCCGTTCAGATTTAATGCTATTGAAGAAAATAATAAAATAGTGATATACACTCTTGGACTTGATTTTGAAGGTTATTTGACCAATTTCTTAGCAGAGACTGTTGCTGAGAACATAAAAGAATATTTATCGAACTTTAAGGCAATAAACGATTTAGTTGAAATAAAATCAGGAAAAATAATTAATGTCGCATTCAGAGTAAAAGTCTATATTGATAAATCATATAATAAATCCGAGGTAACAAAACGTATTATTGATTTAATATATGATTATATGGATATAAGAAGGCATACAATGGGTGAAGATATCTATATTGGTGATTTACAAAAGGAAATATCTAAATTAGACGGAGTGGAAAATCTTGTGAGTCTAAGAGTATTTAATATGGTTGGTATTGAAAATGGCTATTCAAAAGACGGAACAACACAAGAATTAGTAGACCAGTCAACATGTTGCTATGATGAATACGGAGAGTATATTGCTGAAGACATGGATGAAATTGACTTAAAAAAGAGTGATTACACCCTTTTTAGTGAGGCTAATAGCATGTTTGAAATCAAAAAGAAAAATAACGACATTAAAGTTGAAGTAAGAAGCAGAACATAAAAGATATTGTTTTATATAGAGAAAACATCCCCCCATAGGGATGTTTTTTTTTTCTTGAAATAACTGTGTTTTTTTTGTTATTATTATAAAAAATACTTTGAATAAAATATGGGATGTAATTGCAAGAAACAGATTGATATTATTAATCAAAAATATGGTGATGGAAGTCATGATAAACTAAAAGATAATTTTTTAATGAAAATACTTATTTTTTTTATGAAAATTATTTTTGGAATTATCTGTGGCGGTATAATTATAGTTATGATTATACCAATGCTAATTTATATCATTTTATGTCTTATGTTTGGTAAGGAAGCAACATTTAGACTGAATAATTTGAATAAATATTTGGAAAAAAGGAGTGCTTAATATGGAAGAAATGGATTGGAATATGGCTTCAAATGTGCAAATCAAGGAAAAATTAGAAGCGCTTAAAAAAGATTTCGACAAAAAGCAGAAGAAGATGAAAAAGATAGTTGATAGCATGGATGAACTCCATAATCAAATGTTCGAATTATCAAAAAATTATACTGAATTAAAAAGCATTTTAAATAAACGTGAAGGAAAAGTTGACTAATGGGTTTTATAACTAATATAGCAGAGGGAATAGCAAAAACATTTGAGACAACAAGAACGGCATTATTACAGATACCTCCATTGTTTGTTTATTCGGGTGCTTCATTAAGACCCGGTTTATCAGCAATATCCCTAACAGCAGCGATTATACAAAGATTACCCGAAGCCGGAATTGAAACAGGGGTTAATAATGATGGCACTGAAAACATGGTAAATAAATTTGTACGTATAATATGTGAAGAAGTCATCAAAGAAATTAAAGATAACGCAAAGATAACGTGCGAAATTTTGCCCGGTGCAATAAATAGTGTCGGAAGCGGCGCAAATGGTGGAGGACCGATTGTAATAAAATCTGTTAATGACATGCCTGTTACAGCACTTGGCATAATGCAATAAAGGAAAACAAGTTAAATACTAATGGAAGAAACAAACAAGGTTTATAGAATACGAACCAAAGTAGGCACAGAAGCGCCAAACGTTATACATGTACCGCTTAACCAAACATATGATATGTTTGAAATACTTTCTCTGAAACTCAATCAGACTAATATGTATAAGTTGTATGAAAGTAACTATGGTGTTATTGTCGGACGTGTAATTGCAAATGGCGGATTTGGCGTTGAAAATGCTAAAATTAGTATTTTTATTCCTGTTTCTGATAGCGATAGATTAAAAGATAAACTTTTATATAACTTTACGTCTGTTAATGATAGAGATAATGATGGTGTAAGATATAATCTTTTACCTGATTATGTCGATGATGGTTGTCATCAAAATGTTGGGACATTTCCAAACAAAAGGTTAATACTTGATAATGACGACGTTATTGAGATGTTTGACAAATATTGGAAATACACAACAACGACCAATCATTCCGGTGATTATATGTTATTTGGCATACCTGTCGGGTCTCAACAATTGCATTGCGATATTGATTTAAGTGACTGTGGCATACTTTCTCAACGTCCAAGAGACATGATGAGTAAAGGCTATAATGCCAACATGTTTGAAAGTCCGAACAAATTCAAGAAGTCAAAAGATATTAATTCACTTGTACAGATTGTCTCACAGGATAGAGGTGTATATGTACATCCCTATTGGGGAGATACGAGTAATGGTGACGAAAAGTTTGCAATAACAAGATGTGATATTAATCTTGAATACAAATTTGAAACATCTGCCGTTTTTATTGGTAGCGTGGTTACAGATAAGGGAAATAATGCTATTGGTAAAAACTGTACAAGCACTGATAATAATGGTAACATGTCAGACCTTATTACCGGTAATGGAAAAATCGAAATGATTAGAAAGACGGTAAACAATAAGGTCGAATCTTTTTCTATCATGGGTGACAGACTTATCGACGGTGATGGTGTCTGGTGCTATAGTATACCTATGAATTTGGATTATGTTACTACTGATGAATTTGGTAATTTAGTTCCAACGGATAACCCTGAAAGGGGTATAGCAACAAGGGCGAGAGTACGTTTCAGATTTACATTGGACGAGAATCCAAATGATGCATCTGCAAGAAAAAGAGCATCTTATTTAGTGCCAAACAACCCAAAAATAGACGATGCCGGTTTTGGACAAACATTTACTCCTGATTACGAATTTGGTACAGCGACACGCGAAGAGTCATTCTGCGATTTGCTTTGGAATAAAGTATATACAGTGAAAAACTACATTCCGAAATTACAGAAAAAAGCAGACTTTTTCCATAGTACTGCAAGCAATAGGAAGCATAGTGGTATTAAACTTATTAATCATCATGGAGATAATAATCCAATGCCGTATAATGCATTAACTATTAAACTTGGCTTTACATATAGACTTATTTGTAGTATCACTAAGATTATTATTAATTTAATAGAATTTATTAACCAACTACTAAGTATCATTGGTGGTATATTTGGGTTAATAGTTGCAATTATTAATCTACCTATTCAACTTTTTAACTTGCTTGATGTTAATATACTAGGTACTCATCCTCTTCGTCCCGTAGTATCTGCTCTTACTAGCGTTTGGCGCGTTGGGACATATCCAATTATTTTTCTGTTGGAACTTTTGACTCCTTCATGTATTGGCTTATCGTCCGAATTTTGTGATGATGGTGTAAATCCTAATATATATTATCCAGGTTGCGGTCATTTCTTATTTAATTTATTTAATTTGGATGATTATGGTATTGAGTTAACATGGAAGAAAACAAGAGAAGACCATGAAAAAAACCAATTACAAATATGTAAAAATGAAGGTTTAACACCATCAGAGTGTGAAGCAAGCCTTACAAACGCTGTTAATAGTACTGCTATGCTTTATAACTGTATAGAAAATCAGTTGGCACAGCAAAATGAGACCACGTCATTTAATTTCTATAATGATTGGGTTAATGGTGTGCTATACTTACCACTTTGGTATAGAAAGATTACACCAAAAAAGACATTTTTCTTTGGCTTATTTAAGAAAAGTGCAAGAGATGAATGGTGCTCTTCTGAAAGATATTTCTCAGATATGCGCCTTTTACAAGATTGCGCATTAAGAAAAAATGCGTCAGAAGACAATATTTCGCTTAGAGAAGATAATTGTGGAAATGACTGTCATAGGAGCACTTCAGAAGTTAGAGGTTTTAATGGGGTCATTGTTAAGAAAGAAACAATGTTAGGACAAAATATCTATTATTATCAAGCCGCTGAATATGACAAACGAATTAATGATGAAACAACAACTATGAAAGGTGGCATTAAGTTAATGTTTGCTACTGATATAGTATTGCTCGGTGCATTAAATGAATGTGACATTCATGGTATACCACAGTTCTTTAAATCGCTCGACAATACAACATATAATATGCCAACTGACATATTATTTACTGATTATGACTTCATAATGACCTTAGATGATGAAGGTAAAACAATCAGATACGAAGACGGTATTAGCGATGTTGTGAAAACTTCTGAAATGGCAGGCTGCGATTGGGGTAATCCAAATGAATTTGGTGAATATGACGGTGGATTGTTCTATAGTATTGGCTGTACCAGTAGAAGTACACATCTTGAACCAAAGAGTTGCGTTAACTTATCACGTATATGCGAGTTTGGTGTCTCTCTTGATGAAACAAAGGATATTATGAATTTAGGGGAAATAAGTAAACAACTCACAGACGGTGACAATAAGAATATTACCGACTCTGTATTGAATAATGACACAAGTGGAAGATATATACAAAAATTGATTACTGACGGTATAATTTCATGGGATGAATTGTATAATTTAGACGAAAGAAGTATGTTTGCTACAATGAACAGCAATCATCTTAAAACTAAATTAAACCAAAAGAATGGCTTGGTTGAATATGACTTTGATTATCTATATCCTGAAAATTTTGACGGTTTGTTGAAAGACTATATGAGAAATAAAATGAGAGGATATAAGTCCGTAGTAAACTATAAAGATAATTATAAGTTAGAACAATTCAGCCTTGATTATTATCGTTTTAGAATGGGTAAAAATCCATATTTCTATGATAATGATAATACAAACGCATTTCCTCGTTATGATAATTCTTATTATTTCTATTTTGGCTTGAAAGCAGGTAAAACAGCAATCGAAAAATTCAATACTTTATATTTTGCCGACTGTATTTCAATTGAAGGAGAAGAATCAAATATCGGAATTATAATCAAGGGAAATAGTTGGTGCTGTCCGACGGGTGGTGAAGACGGATATATAGCATTTGATTTTAGTAATATTTCAACGCCATATAATTTATCTGTTATACGAGAAAGTAACGATGACGTTAAAACATTAAATGAAGTACGTGAAGAAAAAATAATATTTTGTAAGGATGCACAAAGTATTCCAACGGAATTAAATGATTATACTAGGAAAGGAAGTATGTTAGCAAACGATGCATATAGTGGTACTGTAACCGACAGTAATGGTAACATCGTTGAATTTAAATTCAAGGTTGAAAGTAAATATCTTGAATATGAGGCAAATATACAGAACTTTACAATGCCAAATGATATTTTGGCACGTGATATTGGTGATTTTACTAATATTGCTAAAGATAGGGAAGAATTGGAGTACGATAATAATGAATTGGTTTTACGTAAAATTGGCGGCGTTTTAACAATTTCGCAAATTCGTATGCCAGACGAATATGTTCTTGATGGTTATAAAATTGAAATAAGAAGTGATGAACCGTTAGATGGTTATGACGGTGTTAGTTTAAGATATATTCATAAGACAATACAATATTCTGAAGGTGGACAATGGAAAGTGGTTTCGGGAAACAGTTACGAAAGTTTAATTTGGTCTGATAAAGACAATCACAATTATGCTTTTGGTTTACCGAAAGCTGATATATCTTATACAGTATCGATAGTTCAACTGTGCGGAGATGAAGATAGCGGTAATATTGTAGAAAAAAGCATAGACGTTACAGGACCTACACCTTATAAAATGTTAATAAATGATATTGATTATGATTTAATAAAACGTTTTGATGATACAAAAAAACAGCCAAATGTAGATAATAATTATGATTATACTGGGTGGAAAATTAGTGGCAATTTAAGAAGCCCATTTTTTACAGCAGGTAGTTTTGACGTGCCAACTAATCCGTGGTTTCATATTGATAACATTTATTATAATGATAAACTAATAGTTGATGTAATTTCATTTATAGGTGTCAATAATAATACCGAAAAAACATTTACATATGGTAGTCAGGATTCAGGTGGTAGATATAAATGGAACACAAACGATGTTTCAGTATATACACTTGATAGAAATCCTTCGGTTAACAGTAAACTTTTTAACAGTGCAACAACAAATAATACTGTTTGGGGGACAATTAAAGAAACTACTTGGGGAAGAATTGATGGTGTGACTTATCCAAGTAACAAAGACGTTTATAGTTTTATTGTTGAACTGTCTAATCCTGATGAATTAAAAGGTTTTAAAATATATGGAATTAACAATAAAAACGAAAAAATAGGAGAAACCACAAGAGAAATATTATATCATGAATTTGAAACAATACCAGAGAACACAAACAATGTTTATTATGATTGGTCTGGTGATTACATTATTAGCGACTTTAATGACGTTGAATGGGATAATGTTTTAACTATTTTTGCATATAAAGGCGATAAGTTAGTTGAGTACACATTTGACACACAAGATGTTTCAAGTGTAAATAGCATAACAGTTAATGCAGTTAATGGTAATCCATATGTGTTAAATCGAGAAATTAGCCATGCGTATGACAAGGTCAATCATATAATTGTATCTGTTTCTAACGGTGATGAAAAAAAATATTCTTTTGATAAAAAAATCGCTGATGACAAATATCAATGGGTGTTTAAAGAAACAGACACTACTGTTACAGTTTCGTCAACAAGTAGAAAACCGGAAGTTGGCGACCCCGTAGAACATATAATTGATGAAAATGATGATAGTAAAACCGAAACATGGTATATAACCGAAGTTGTAGAGGAAATTATGTATGAATGGGATTATACTGACACTGAAAGTGGCGAAACTAAGAAAATATACACCAATACATATAGTCCTGAGCCAAATAAAGATATTGCTTATAATAGCTTAGATGATTATAGCGAACTTTTAACTATTACTAATATATCACCATGTGCCGGTTATTATAAATGGGATGGTGAGGAAAATAGCGTGTGGACGGAGAAAAGAAATCCGCAAATAGGCGAATATGTATATGTTGAATCTGTCTTATGGAAAAAAGATTCTTACGATAGAATAATTGATAGAGTCACTGAAGAATATGACAGGATAGAAGGTTTTGTGGACGCGGTGAATAATGTCTTGCAACAAAGAAGAGAAATAATAACTTCGATGTATCAGACGTTTTATATTATGTCAGATGGCGAAAGTAAAGATATCATAGTCAGAGGCAGAACTGAGCAGTTACCATGTACACAGACATTTGTTTATCATAAAGAAAAAACACCTGAACTTGGTGAGTTAAACATTCTAGATGGAAAAAAAGCAAAAGCAGAAGATAGTGATATTAACAATGGTGTGGTAACTAACATACAGTTACCTACGATAACATACAATGGTAGCCCTTATGCTAAAATGTTTAATGGACAAACAGGTCAAGAAGGTACAAATGAACCGATACTAACTGATAAATACCCATATTCCGTTGGTATTATGAATAATATCGGTGTTTCAATGCCGGAAAAATACAAAGTTAATAGTAAATCAAATATAAAATACATTAATCATGACAATACTAACTTGATTGACTTATTTAATTTCCCAATTATTGAGAAAATATTAAGTAATGACACCATAATATGGACAGCATTTGTAAATATTCCTGAATATAACCCAAATTCTAATGATGCGCCTAAAAAGATAATGATGAATGGTTTATTGGCAGGGTATATATATAATGGCAATCTAGTTGGCAGAGAATTTCCTACAAGAACACTAAATAATAGAAATTTATTAATTAGTGATAACCTTATAAGCGATGATAGAACATATATAGAAAAACGCTTTATTGAACAATTTGAAGGTGATAATGATTGGGAAAATAATTACAATTATCCGTTTAAGAACTATAAGGTAGATGATGTCGAGTTTGCTGAAGATGCACAATATGCGTATGTTGAACCTTCAAGCGCACAGTTTAATTTACGTGATGATGCAAGTGGATATCTGTCGCTTTCAATTAATGGAAATACGCAGTTTAAATTAACAAAAGATTCTGTGCATGATTGTAATGATTATAGTAAAACAATGATTTATTTAGAAGTAGCCAATGCTGAGTATTATTATATTTATGATGCAGGTGCAAACGGTGCAAACTATCCTTTAATAAAGGCAATTTCTCATACTGTAGGTACCGGTGAAGAAGCGATAACAACGTGGGAAATAACAGACGAGATAAACGGAGAATATGATGCAAGTAACCCACAAAATATGCTCTCATACCAAAATCGTGATTTAACGAAAAATGTTTATGTCCAATGGATAGGAGAACTTGATATTTCTGACGATTATGACCCATTAGTCCAACATGGATATGGAAATAGAGGTGGTTTTAAATTCAGTCAAAACCGTACACCAAACCCAACATTTGTCGTGGCTGAAACAAAAGGTAATATTCGCACACTTTCACCAATTTATGATTTTACTGATGTTACTGCAAGGGTCGGTTTAAGAATATCATCCCAAGAAGGTGATACGCATTATTATACTTATATAAAATTATTAGATAATGATAATAATAATGTATATTATCTTAAAAATTTTGAATATAAATTAAGAGGAACATGCATAGATTCAGACGTATCGCCAAAAGTGATTTTTAATGAACAAAAATTTAATAGTCTTAATGAACAAATTGAAATAGAAATAAATGCTGACCAGTATAATAAAATAAATCATATTCTTCTGAGGGGGCAAATATGGTATAATAGACTGTATGAAAGTTTCCAAATTGTAGCAACTGATTGTACCGGTTTACCGCATATTTGCAAAGTGGAAGCAACATGGCCGACTAAAACATATACGTTTAATTTAAATTTACCAGAAGGATATACAGTTGATAATGGTGCATATTTTATTGACAATGAAGGGCAGCATGTGCCCACTATAACAATTGAAAATGATGGTACACCACCGAAAATACGTTTTGTAGAAAATACTGATTTAAATAAAAAATATCGTGATACATGGGATAAAAACTTATATGAATTTAATGTAGTATGGAAACCATGTATAACTTGGGATTTAAATTTACCGGTGGGTGAACCGGGATATAACACTGTATTTATGATGGTAGGCGATGATGTAACTTTTAATCAAGAATATACTACAGAGCCGTATAATGTTGGTGATACGATAACACAACCAAGAGTTTTCACACCTAACTATAATTACGAGATAGTCGTTGATAATTTTAGACGTTGGAAAAATGAATATGGTGAATATGTAACAGGTACGTTTAGTCAACCGGATATATATCATGTTGAATGGCGAGAGAAAAACACTTAATAATAAGTCTAAATGTTTTATGTAGATGCAAGAAGAACGAATTAGATTAGCGAAGACAAATTCTGTAACATCAGATAACAAGGAAAGTTTTGTTGATATTGATTTAAAACAACATTCAAGACTTTTCCCGTTTGACGATGTGATAGATACAATAGACCAAATGCAACAATTTGAAAAAGAAAGGAAAGAGTGCAATAAATATAGGTTAATATTGACTATTAATCCTTATTGCACTAACATTCTTTTTAATGCTGTTTCAGAAATAGTGCAGAATGAAGGTACACCGGACAAAGACAAACTTGTAATTGCAAATAAACTGCCAATAACGCTTAAAAGTGAAACTTATAAAATTAAAGGTAAAAGCAAAGGTGTGACCAATTATGATATGGTAAGAAATACTGAATATTGTAATTGTGATTCACCATTTGTTTATCATTGCGGCTATGATATTTTCAATAATCATATATTAAGAAACATGACTTTCAAGCCCGTTAATGACTATAGTGGGTCGTCAAGTGTGACTGATTTTAACACTATCAGTGATTATATGCGCAATGCTAGTGGTAAAAATATTAAGTTATCGAAACGGATAATTGAAGAAGAAAAGATAAAGATAAAAGAAGAGAAGAAAAGGCATTTATATTTAAAAGAAGACATATTAAATTATACTGATTCAATTAACGTAAATCTATATGAAAAAAACGGTTGGTGGGGATTTAGCAACACTTCAAATATAACAACTAAATATGCTAAAACCACCAAAGAAATGCCAATTTCAAGGGTTTTTAACAATGAAGACCTGATGGGATGTGGCTTTGTGGAAATGTATCCTGATAGTTCATTATATTCTTTTAGTCCAAAATATAATTCTTTACAAAATAGAGAAGAGTATAATTGGGATATATGTATTACATACCCTTATGAATGTGAATACCAAAAAGTTTTGGTTAATGGTAACACTGCAAATGAAAATGTTAATGCGATGTTAATTGCAGAAACTACATTAGCAACAGGAACTTCTGGTCAAAGTATTATTTTATTTAGGACTTTTGTTAAACATAATTTAAATGTTGGCGACTATGTAAGGTTATTTTATGAAAAAGACAGCGTTTGCAATGAAATACAAGGAAGAAGATTCAGAGTTGTAAATATAGGTAATTTAAAGTCTGAGTATCAAGATTATTACTTTTATATAAATGATGCTCAATATATAATTGAAAAGTTAGAAGCAGAAAATGACGCTAATAAGATAAATAAGACAACATTTAGATTTATAAAGGTCGTTAATGATATAGATTGTAAATATTATTATAGAAAATTTAAAAAACTACCGAATTTTAAATTCAAGGAAAAAGAATTAACAGATGAAGTAGCGCAGGATAACGGAAAATTAAAACAATATATTAACGACAATTGTAAAAAAAGTGATGGTAAAATGGTATTGTTTAACAAAGAACAGTATCCACTTGCATTTTCTAATACAATATATAATGACGGTAAAACGCAAGTTGTTTTTACAGATTCAATTGACATTGATAAGTTGACCGATAATCTTGGCAGACCACTAACCGAACTGTATGTAACTATTATTAAAAGGAATAAAGGGTATGATACATGGTATAAAGTCGATAAAACACCCGAACAATTAAAAAACATCGAATTTTCACATTGTTTTGGTCGAGTTGATAGTGGCTTAAAAATACACGGCGAATATAAAGATTCAGACTTTATAAGCAGACTTAGAGAGAATGTAAATGATGTGTGTCTAATAAGACGAAAGGATAAAGATAAGGACAATCTAAATCTTGATAATAATATAACGATTGATAGCGACGAATTTTATGGTGATGTTGTTGAATTGAATCAAGAAACCTTAAATGAAACTGTTTTAAGTGACGTATGTTTTAGATTCAATACAGCCCAACGGGAACATAATTTTAAAACGGCTATTGATAAAGAAGATATTACATTTGATTTCAGTTACGACGAGATTAAAACCGATGACTATGATTATGCCGGATTTGAATGTGAAAAAAAGGTACTATTTGATAATACAGAAAATAATAATAATATTAGAAGAGATGAAGGATATTATTATAAAGCACATTATCCGTTTAAAGTAAGAAGATTTGGCACATTACGTCAAGGTTCGCATCAAACGATTCCGGTTGAAACATGTAACATTAGGCAATCACATGGGTTAATAATAGAAGTAGTCTCTTCAATACGCAGTGGTGTTACTCATGGAAGTGTTGTTTATCTTTGTGATGTCGACACGAATAAAAAAATTGCTGAGTTTACAGTAAATAACATACAGAATCAAGTTCGCTTTGCAATAAACTATCCACCAACTTACATAGATAACGTTACACCAAATATATATGATATTGTTAATGGTTTACGTTATCGTACAGAACACATTACGCAATATGGTATTTGGACTGATGAAGATGGAATTGAGCATTTTGTTACCGACAAGAATGGGGAAGATGTTAATAATTATGCCAACCCAAGATATAAGTTATTATTAAGAAATGTTGATATACCATTTTACGCACGTGAAATCGATAACAGTAACGTTTATCTTTGGAGAGATATAACGAACGATACTGTTGTTGAAGATGGTAAAGAAATTGAATACCCATTTGCGAACGGTCACATCTATATAAATAAAGAGATTAACTTCTTCTTAAAACGTCAAGACCCATTTGGGTATAACGGCTTATATAGCCAAAATAAAAATCCTATTGATATTATTGGAAATATGCGTAAAGAAAATAATTATGAATATAAGGATGAAACAAATATAGTATGTTAGAATATCGTGTTAATATAGATAAGACAAAAAAAACAAATGTTAACATACCCGTCAGTAGTATTAGTTTTTATGAAGAAAAAAATAATGCCAACGACGACTATACGACATATGGTAGTTATAATGAAAACCAAGTATTAACTACTTGTACTTGCCACACGCTCGATAAATTAGCCAATGGCAGTGTCATTAACATAATGACAATTCTGACTTCGGCTTACCAAGGGTATACGTTTAACGATAAATTTAAGATTTTCGGATTAAATAAAGCAAATAAAAGTTTTTCTTTTATTTATGATAAGTATTATAATCTTAAACCATCTACGATTATTCGTCGCTCAGATGTTGCAGAAGACTATTTTGCCGGATATGACGATTATGCCAAACAAATAATGCTATATCTTGACAGTCCACATTATTTTGATACTGCGGATTATGAAAAAATGGAATATCGCAATGATGCAACGGGAGAAATTATAACTGAAGAAGAATATAATATTTTATCACCCGAAGACAAGGAAAAATATTATCAAATAATAACGCAAAAAATACCAATTTATTTTAGATATGTTAATGATAATAATGAAACAGTAACTGAAACGATAGAATTTAGTTTCTATACTTTTGATTCATTAATTACAAACTTAAAAGCCTTTGAAGGGCATGATTATTTATACAATAAAATTTTCGGAGAAAGTGCCTATGACGACATTGGATTAAAAAATGACATTATAGGTACTTTAAACGGTATTACAATTTTTAGAGATAATTTTCTATTTTCTGATAATGCAAACTATACCATTACTTTTGAACGACCTATAATTGAACTTGACATACCGATTAAGACAACATTTGAAAATAACCTTCAGCAAACAGATTTATTACAAACAAACTTTGTCGACGAAGAGAAAAAGAAAGCGATAAATAAAATAGTTGATTTAGAAAAAGACGTATATTATCCGGTGATAAAAGAAAACGACAAGTATACTGATGTTTATACAATACGTTTTAATTTACATTTTAGAGAGCATAGAGGTGTTAATTGGCTTATAAATAATGAAAGTTCGTGGAATGGTGTAGAGTATAAACCCGTTAATGGGGTTAATGAGTACAAGATAAATGACAAGATAACAAAAAGCGACTCTTCTGATTTATTAACTTTTTTAGATTTTAATAACGAAGATGTGCGATATCAGAAAAACAAATTAAAAAAATCATTTTTAAGACTAAACATTTATGATTCAACAAATCCCGCAAATCAAAATCTGATTGGATATTCAACTGTCTTTTTTAACTGTGGAAAACTTTTTGAAAAATATGCAAAATATTATGAAACAGATGGCTATATTGACATTGGATATGGGGAAAATATTGGTGTTTATAATGTTAATACTGCTGTACAAAAAAAAGGAATAAGAGTAAATCGAGATTTGTTTAATAGTAATGAAAACACGTTTGACGAAAGTTCTAGACTAAGTTCGCAGTTTGTCGTTCAAAGTAAAAATTCATCTACTTCGTCCAGTGAAGGTTTCTACATTTATTTATGGAAAGAAGATGAAAGTGAGACACCACAAGATTTATATATGAAAGTGGAGTTTAATCATGCCGGATATGGACGTACAATACCTTTTATGATGCCTTATTGGGATAAACAGAAATGGGGAAACGACAGCGATAAAAAGGGTATTAAGACATTTGAACAAATAATTGAAGATTGGAATTCAAAAAAATGTATATATATAAATAAAAATAACCCAAAGGATTTAAAAACAGAAGATGAATATTTACGATTAACACCAGAACAAAAGGAAAATTACTTATTATTAGATGTTTTTAAATGGAAAATCAATGATACAGAAACTGATGGTCATTATGGTATGCGCCAATATAATAAATTTTCCTATATACATTTAAAATATGTGTATGATGAGACTAATGACAGACATATTTATTATTTAGACAATGACACATATGATAATATTGATGTTGTAAATCAAAATGAATTAATAATAAATTTATATGAAGCGAAGGTTGAATGAGAACAATAGAATATAAAGTGTCATATGAGAAAATGATTTCAAGAATACCGGGTTTATTCGCTTATTTAGAGCGTAATGAAATTGGTGAATTAACCTTGCATCATGGCTATGATAAAAATAACGGCTGTTATGGGCGTATTGTTGAGAATATTAAATTACCTAGTAATGTTAACTTAACTGTTAACGGAAAGGAGTTATTAAAACCAAACACAGTATATACATATCGAACACTTATTTCTTATTATTATCAATATAAAGAAGAACAAATAGAAGACAAGTCTTTTATAAGATTTATTGAACGTGGGATAGGAAAAATAGCCGTGCCTTCAAGAATTATAGGAAAAAATGTACCAAAATTTGTTTATCTTTCAAATGTGATTGAAATACTTAATGTGCTTACTAAAATGAAAAAGCAGTGTCAATCTAACGAGAAAGATGAGTTTATGTGCTGCCTTTGTGAGAGATATAATGATATGGGCGGCGATGATTTTTTAAATTGGATTAACGGACAGGTAAATACAATTGAAGACGTTGGAAAAGAGTTTTATGATTATGCTGTTGTTGAGAACAAAATGACATTAGACTTTGATGTTGATTTGGTTTCATCCTATGACGATATGGGGTTATTGGACTGTTATATCGAGGAATGGAAGCCTTATAAAATTTATTTAAAGGATGATAAAGTTTTTTATGACGATAAGATTTATAAAGTAAAAGTAAAAGAAGGCAAAAATGAAGTATATGGTAAAGTTTTTAATATAAACGATTGGGAAGAAGTAACATTTGATACCACACCTGTTTCTATTAATAATAGCAATAATGTTACTAATAATACTGTATATACTGATTCAAAATTAAAGGGACTAAGACGTTTAATAACTTACATAAACGATGATGGTGTTGGTGAATATCCGGAAGAGGGTACAGATTGGCTTTTTTATTATAGAAAAGGCAGAGTTTTAAATGTGACCACTTTAAATGATGAATTGGGAAATATTAAGAACTTAAGTAATGAAACAGCAACTGATGATGATGATGGAGATAAATTAGCAGCCTATGGCGATGTAATAACAGATATAAAAGCTAATGACGACGACAAAACAATAACATTCACTTATCAATTGGGAACACATTTAACAGCAACATATAATGATAGTAAAACCGACGATGATAATAATATTATTTATAGTTGGAAAAAGTTTAAATTTGATGAATCTGATACAAACAATACTCAGAAAGTCATATATACAGAAACTTATACTTATGAAGAAGGTAGTGACTTAGATTCATTGATAAAAGGTGAAATAACTATTCCGACTGACGAAACTCAAACGGTAAATGACGGTAGTGACTTAGATTCATTGATAAACGAAGAAACACCCATTTCGGATGACGAATCTAAAAAGGTAGATTTTAACAAATATATAAATGGGGATTATGACTATAGTTTAAAATTTTATAAATTTGAATTTATAACTGATGTAAATGAAGATTATTATTATAAACAGATAGGAAATGATGAAATAAAAATATATAGTTTACGTACAAATTATACATTTGACTTAACGGATAAAAATGACACGTTTTTACCAATAAAAGAAGAAAATATATTTAGAAAGCCATATAATTTAGGTATTACATTTGCGCCTAACAAGGATATAAAAGTTAATATAAATAGAGGGTCAACAAATTGTTTTCAGAAGCATATAGGTTTTGGTGAAATCAAGACTATGGAAGATTTAATGACCTATCGTAATGGTTCTTTCTTCAAAACAACCTCAACATAACAAACTTTTTAAAGAAAATTTATGGAAATATTGATAACTGAAAACCAATTAGCCAATTTGTCAGAAAATGTCTCACCATTAGGCAGTAGATGGCGACAAGAGAGAAAAACTTTAAAGAATTATCTTATAAATAATGGTCAAATAATGGTTTCAAAAGAAAATGGAAAAGAATATAAAGTTGTTTATGACGATTTTTTGTCCACACAGATAGGAATCAATTATTGCATTTGCATTCAATGGGATTCGCTATTAAATGAACCTGGGGATATTATTTATGTTCGTGCATATGATAAATTCAAATTTATATAAATGTTTTAGGCTTGATTTTACTAAATAAACTACTTATTATTATAATATATTTTTAATTTGATTTACAATGAACTCAACATACGGAAATGTAAAACCAGCAATTATCAATCCAGAAAACGATGTTGAAATATTTTACAATTATAGACCAACATTAAACAGTGATGATTCTTCGTTAGCAAAATTTAAAAAAATTGAAGAAGTTACGTCGTGTTTTAAGAAGGCGGAAATAGATAAT
>Ga0247609_10003125_pt1 | contig 16939 bp, 13 predicted proteins | sample 172DNAGHGlowgp2_FD_193487 | JGI IMG/M metagenome (GOLD analysis project Ga0247609, IMG submission 193487) | Sheep rumen microbial communities from Palmerston North, Manawatu-Wanganui, New Zealand - 1728 DNA GHGlow gp2 | ecosystem: Host-associated > Mammals > Digestive system > Stomach > Rumen ...
ATAAGTTAGTGTTCTAGCAGTATATGCAGTTCCATCGTTAAATGGATGGCTACTTATTGTCATCGGATAGTTAACATTAACAGCCGAAGCATTAGTATTAGCTTTCAAATAAACAATATTAATATCTCTTGTTACAAAATATTTAAAATTACTAAAAGTAACACCACTAGCATTAACAATACAATCAGAATTAACTCCACCAGTTGTACATCTTAAGAATCGACGTTCTCCAACTTGAGGATTTTCTGGATCTACTACTGTATTGTATGCACTAGTACTTGCAGTCGTAAATAAATTCTTACTAAATGAGTCAGTCGTTTGAATTAATTTATAACCCTTACTGCCGCAATCTACACCTGATTGAGCACATGACTTACCAGCAGAACTATAATAATTTCCATCACCATTATGATTGTGATTATCTAAATAATATAATGATGCCGTATTATTAAAGGCAAAAGCAGATTTATCACCAATCTTTGTAGATGTTTGATCCCAAGAAAAATACTCTTCTTGATTGAAATCATTAGCAGTAGCTAATCTTCTATTATTACCATTACCACTTAATACATAATAATTTGTATTAGGATAATTACATGTAACATTATTAGTATTAATAGCTTGACCGCCATTTTGATTATAGTAATAATTAGTTCCTGGCTTCCATGTATATCTAATATGTCTTGTATATACTTCATAAACCGCATTAACATCTTGATTTTGTGTGTCCGTATCAGCCATAGATTTAACACGGAAATGATCACCTACTGATGTATTAACTGCTTCACCAGTTCCAATGTTTGTAATATTAGCGTTATACCAGAAAGCATTCAAATAAATATTTAAACCACCTGAGTAATCTAAATTTGCTAAATTAATTGTTAAATATCTTCTATAATAAGTATCATCGTAAGAAATAGATGCATTATCACATAAATCTTCATCAGATTCAGTAGGATTACATACCCATCCATTAAAACCATAACCAACTAAATTATTTCCAGATCCTGTAGAAGGTCTACTAGTAAATGGGTTATCTATTAAATCAATAACAATTTTATTATTTTGAATATAATAATATTTAAAATAAATAAACTTGCTTTGAGTTTGACCACTAGCATGAGAAACACGTCCTACTCTGCTAGGATTATTTACGTCTTGTCCATCATAAACAATTCTTACTGGTAGTAAGTTATTATCGTTATATTTATTAGAGTTTGTTCCACTAGGAAGAGAACCTGCATTAGTAATCTCTGTGTAATTCAATCCCATATAATAATTATAATCTTTAGTTAAATCATTAACATAAACCGTATCACCAGATATTCCACTGGCATGAGTAGTAATATTGCTTGTATTAATTGCATAATATCTAACGATAGATACAATTGAAATTAAGAAAATTAAAGTTGTTGTAGACCAAAAGATTAACTTTTTACGGCCTATTTTTCTTAGTCGATACTTAAGCATTTTTCTCACTTCCAATCTTATCCACTCTATCATTATTAATGATATCATAAAACATAAAAAAAAGGAACATTTTTATATGTTCCTAATGAAGAAATTATTATTAAAATCTACTAATATTTTCGAATTATCTTTAACCTTTCCGTTAATCAAATCCATTGCTATTAGAGTTTCAATATTATCAGATAGATATCTCTTAATTGGACGAGCTCCAAAAGCTTCATCATAACTCTCTTCTATAATATGCTCTTTAGCTTTATCGCTAAGTTCAATTACTATATTTCTGTTCTTCAAACGATTATTAATTTCTAAGATTAATTTATCAAGAATCTTATAAACCACATCTTTATTTAAACTATTGAAATATAATATCTCGTCAATTCTATTTAAGAATTCAGGTTTAAAAGTACTTCTAAGTTCTTTATTAATTAAATCAAACTTATTAGGATTATTCTCTAGAATATATTCGCTTCCTAAATTACTAGTCATAATAATAATTGTATTTTTAAAATCAACTGTTCTACCTTGACTATCGGTTATTCTACCATCATCAAGTATTTGTAAAAGAATATTAAATACATCTGGATGAGCTTTTTCTATTTCATCAAATAAAACAATACTATAAGGATTTCTTCTTACTGCTTCAGTAAGTTGTCCTCCTTCTTCGTATCCTACATATCCAGGAGCTGCACCAATTAAACGGGAAACATTAAACGCTTCCATGTATTCTGACATATCAATACGAATCATATGTCTTTCATCATCAAATAATTCATATGCTAAAGTTTTAGCAACTTCTGTTTTACCAACACCAGTAGGTCCTAAGAATAAGAATGAACCAATTGGGCGATTAGGATCCTTAATACCGGCTCTACTACGTATAATAGCATTACTTACTTTCTTTAGAACTTCATCTTGACCAATTACTCTTTTGCCCATATTTTCTTCTAATTTTAGAAGTTTTTCTTTTTCTCCTTCAACTAATTTAGAAACTGGTACATTCGTCCATTTACTTATAACATTGGCAATATCTTCTTCGGAAACAGTATCACTAATTAATTTATTAGTATTACTCTTACGTAATTCTTCTAATTCTTGTTCTAGTTTAGGAATATCACCATGACGTAATCTAGCTGCTGTATCCAAATCATATTCATTTTCTGCAACACTCAAACGATACTTATATGTTTCTAAAAGTTTCTTCTTATCACTAATTTGTTGATTAATTTCCTTTTCTTTTGCAAAGTCTTCCTTTAACTTAGTTTCCTTTAATTTTAGATCATATAATTCTTTATCTAATTCTTCTAAACGTTTCTTACTAGATTCATCTTTTTCTTTCTTCAAACTTTGTCTTTCTATTTCCAAAAGCATAATCTTACGAGTTAATTTATCTAGACTTACTGGTACACTATCCATTTCTACTTTAATAGTTGCACATGCTTCATCTATTAAATCAATCGCTTTATCTGGTAAGAATCGATCAGTAATATATCTATCACTTAAAGTAGCAGCAGCTATAATTGCTCTATCTTTAATATTAACTCCGTGATGTACTTCAAATCTTTCCTTTAAACCACGAAGTATAGCAATTGTATCTTCTACACTAGGTGCTTTAACAATAATTTTTTGAAATCTTCTTTCTAGTGCTCCATCTTTTTCAATATATTTTCTATATTCATTTAAAGTTGTCGCACCAATACACTTAATCTCACCACGAGCTAACATTGGTTTTAACATATTACCAACATTCATTGTACCTTCAGAACCATCTCCTACTATCATATGAATTTCATCGATAAATAGAATTATTCCTCCGTCACTTTCTTTAATTTTCTTTAATACAGCTTTTAATCTTTCTTCAAATTCACCACGGTATTTAGCACCAGCTACTAAAGCAGCTAAATCTAATTCCCAAATAATTTTATTCTTTAAACTCTCTGGTACATCACCACTAACAATACGTAGCGCTAAACCTTCTACAATAGCAGTTTTACCAACACCAGGTTCACCAATTAAAACTGGATTATTCTTCGTCTTTCTAGATAGTATTCTTGTAATACTTCTTATTTCTTCATCTCTTCCAATAACTGGATCTATCTTATTATTTCTGGCAGCGTCTGTAATATCTCTACCATACTTCTCTAATACTTTTTCTTCCTCTTCAGGATTCATTTGGTAATCCATATCGATACCTCCTTATCACCATCATTATACACCAAAATTAGCACTTGTCAATAGAGAGTGCTAATTTTTAATAAAATAAAAAAAGTAGAATATTTTCTACTTTCCTAAAGTCATTCCTTGTTCCATTTCTTGTCTTAAACCAGGACATTCCCATTGACCGAATTCATTTTGATAATGTTCCTCTGGACAATGTAATGTATGAACAAATACTGCTAGTTCATAATAAACTTCAAATGGATTTTCCATTTCTTCAGTAGTAGCATCTAAATGAGCAATAGTAGCCCATTCTTCTTCACTAGCACATCTAGGAATAATAGCTAACTTAAAGATATTTTCTAATTCATAAATACAAGTTTCTACATCTTGTCCTGAATTAATAATTCTCTTTAAAGCTACTTTTAATGGATTATCATCTTCAAATGCTAATACATTTTCAACAACATAATTAGCAAATAATTTGTTTTCATTCATTTCCATTAAATCATCATTAATTTTATCGCATTTAATTCTACCTTCGATAGTTTCATGTACTTCCTTACAATCAAATAAATGATTATAAACAGCTAATGGATAATAATAGACTATTGCATCAGTTGAATAATCTAATGATTTATTTAAATCTTCAACCAAAATATCATTCTTCCAACCATCTGCAAATGGATGAACTAAACCAAAAGTAATTACATTAAATAATTCTTCCTTAATAGTTTCATCATCTAAACCAAATTCTCTTAATTTAACGTATAAAGCGCTTGAATATAGAACACTACTATGTTCTTCACTAGATAATATTTCTTCAAAACTTCTATCGTCTTTATAATATTCATCTAATAATGCTTTAAATGCAGGAACTGAACTTTCTATTTTATCAATTGCAGTCTCTTCTACTGTAGGAATAACAGTAGGTGTTCCTTCTACATAACTACTCTCCATTACAGGATCATCTTTATCATCTCTTTGTGTAACTTTTGCTCCTGTACAAGCAGTTAAAGAAACTGTAAACGCCGTAGCAATTACTAATGCTACAAGACTTTTTGTTTTCTTTTTTTTCACCAAAACCCGACCTCTTTCAAAGTTCGCTGATTACTATATATCCAAACTCTAAAAAAGTCAATTATTCCCCATAAAAAAAGGAGTCGAAACTCCTTTATTTAACTACGATATTAACTATCTTACCTTTAACAACAATTACTTTAACAATCTCTTTACCTTCAGTAAACTTCTTAACATTTTCATTAGTTAAAGCTTTTTCTTTAACAGATTCTTCATCTTCATCTACGCCGATAGTTATTTCTCCTCTTAATTTGCCACATACTTGAACGCCAATTGTTACTTCGTCTGCTTTAGTTTTTTCTTCATCATATTTAGGCCATTCTGAATATGATAATTCATCTTTCATACCTAATACTTCATGGTATAATTCTTCACTAATATGTGGAGCAATAGGATTTAATAATTTAATAAATCCTATTGCATATTCCTTAGGGAATACACTTTCTTTATAAACAGCATTAATGAAAATCATTAAAGCACTAATTGCTGTATTAAATGATAATGTTTCATAATCATTTGTAACCTTCTTAACAGTACTATGATAGATATTTTCTAAGTTTTTGTTTTCCTTATCTTCAATCTTAATAGCACCATCAGTATATAATCTCCAAATACGATCTAAGAACTTCTTAGCACCATCAACACCAGCTTGGCTCCAAGGTTTAGAAGCCTCTAATGGTCCCATAAACATTTCATATAATCTTAATGTATCTGCTCCATAGTTTTCTACTATATCTAATGGATTAACAACAAACTCAGGATATCTCTTACCCATCTTAATACCATTTTCACCCAAAATCATACCTTGATGAACTAACTTCTTAAATGGTTCTTTAACAGGTGATAATCCATTATCATATAAATATCTATTCCAAATTCTTGAATACATTAAATGTCCTACTGCATGTTCTGGTCCACCAACATATAAATCAACTGGCATCCAGTGTTTTAATAACTCTTGATTAGCAAATTCATCATTATTATCTGGATCAATATATCTTAAGAAATACCAACTAGATCCAGCACTACCTGGCATTGTAGATGTTTCTCTTAAGCCCTTAACACCATTCTTATCATAATTTTTCCATTCAGTAGCATTTTCAAGTGGGGCTTGACCATTATGACCTTTATAATCCTCTAACTCAGGTAATACCAAAGGTAATTCTTCATCAGGTAATAAGTATTCTTCACCATTATCTAAATGAACAATAGGAACTGGTTCTCCCCAATATCTTTGTCTAGCAAATATCCATTCTCTAAACTTGTAGTTAGTAGTTTTTCTACCTACACCCATCTTAACTAACTTATCAGTAATAGCTTCTTTAGCTTCTTCAACAGTTAAACCAGTAAACTCTTCACTGTTAATTAACTTGCATCCTTTACCTAAATAATCTTGTTTTTCAAATGCACACTTAGAAACATCTCTTCCATCAATTACTTGAATCATTTCTATATTATGTTCAACTGCATATTCAAAGTCTCTTTGGTCATGTGAAGGAACTGCCATAACAGCACCAGTACCATAGTTAGCTAATACAAAGTCACCAATAAAGATTTCAGCTTCTTTGCCATTAATAGGATTAATAGCTTTAATACCTTCCAATCTGCATCCAGATTTACCTTTATTTAACTCAGTACGATCCATATCAGACTTCTTAGCAACTTCAGCAATATAAGCTTTTACTTCATCTTGGTTCTTGATTCTAGGCATTAACTCTTGTACTAAATCACCATCAGGTGCTAATACAAAGAAAGTAATACCATAAATAGTTTCAATACAGGTAGTGAAAATACTAAACTTACCTCCACCAACTATATCAATATCAACTTCAACACCAGTAGATTTACCAATCCAGTTTCTTTGCATTTCTTTAGTAGATTCAGGCCAATCAATTTCATTTAAACCTTCTAACAATTTTTCAGCAAACTTAGGTTGATCAATACACAATTGTTTCATATTTTTTCTAACAACTGGATATCCACCACGTTCAGATTTACCATCGATTACTTCATCATTTGATAAAACAGTACCCAATTCTTCACACCAGTTAACTGGCATATCTACATACTTAGCATATCCATCTTTATATAATTGTTTAAAGATCCATTGAGTCCATTTATAGTACTTAGGATCACTTGTACAAAAACATCTATCCCAGTCATAATCGAATCCTAAGCTTTTTAATTGTTTAGTAAAATATTCAACATTTTTTTCTGTAAACTTACTAGGATGATTACCAGTTTGAATAGCATATTGTTCAGCCGGCAAACCAAATGAATCATATCCCATTGGATGTAATACATTAAATCCTTGCATACGTTTCATTCTTGAAACAATATCAGTTGCTGTATATCCTTCCGGATGTCCAGCATGTAAACCTACTCCACTTGGATATGGGAACATATCCAATACATAAAACTTTGGTTTCTTAAAATCCCAAATATCAGTTTTAAAAGTCTTATTTTCTTCCCAATACTTTTGCCACTTTTTTTCTATTTCTTTATAATTATACTCCATCTTTCTTACCCCATTTCTTATATAGATGACTTCCATAAGCAAAATATAAAATTATTAATAATGGTACGATAATAAAGAAAGCAATTAATAACTTAAATTCCATCCTAACTTTAATAAAATCTACTACTGCAATTGTAAAAGAAATTATAAAAGCATTAATAATTGCTACTCCATTTAAACAACTTCTATAGTCCATTTTCTTTTTATCGAGTCTAAATCTATTTGTGAGCAGTACCAGCTCAGTAATCTTTGTATATTTTTCTTTTTTAATCTTGTCATCAAAAATAAAATAATATACAAAGTAAACAACAATGAATACCAGCACAAATAATAATAAACTAAACATAAAATCATCTCCTAAAAAAAGACATATTCATCATAAGGACGAATATGTCGTGGTACCACCTTAATTTCTAATATATAAAATATACTAGCTTAATAATTTATATAGGAATCACCCTTTTATACTCCAAAAGCAAGTTCATTACTTCATCTAACTAGTTTCCACCAACCACTAGTTCTCTATTTAGACTAGATAATTACTACTCTTTCTTCAACGCATCAATAAACGTATTATAAGGTATTAACCATTTAAAATCAAGTCTATTTGCTTGGTCCACCAAAGCTGAAATCAATATTATGTTCATCAGCAAATCTCATTAAGAAATAACGATAATCATCTTCATTAATCATAGTCGTACTTTTTAAGAAGCCATAATATACCATCGCTTCATGCATTATTCTTCGACCATACTCTTGTGGTTCAATTTGCTTAGCACCAAAACTTTTTTCTAATTCAGAAGTAATTTTTTGGAATCTTGCATATGCTGCAGGTTGCTTCTTAAAATATTGATATGCACCAGTAAAAGTAATATGTCTTTCTGGAGTACTACCAACTCTTGAAACATCAAGTGCTAATTTGATTTGATGATACCATTCAATAAATGAAAAGGATTGGTCATTTTCAAATAAATAACCGCCATTAGGTCCAACATATTTACGTGGCCCTGCTGTATGAAAGAAGTCATACATTTGGTTGGCAGTAGCCATTGATGAGTTTGCTGGAACACCCCTAGCAAAAGATCCCATACCACCAAATGGTCCACCTGGTCCTGGTCCTCCTGGTCCTGGCATATAATCATCCCCTAACTACAATTAATTATAAACAATTTAATACTTTTTATCAATTAGATTTGAGCAACGTATTCCAATAACTTCATAAACATATTAATAAATTGTCTATCAAGTCCCATCTTAGATAACTTTCTAATTTCCATACGTTTTCTCTCTAATGAATTGTTACTAAATACTATTTTACCTATTTCAACTTTCAAATTAGTCTTAATTTGTAAGTCAGATATGATTGAATCAATATCTTCATTAATAAGTCTAACAGCATCAATTTCAATATCTTTACCTTTACAGTTAATAGTTAACTGTTTAGTAGTAGGCACTTCAGATACTTCTACTATAAAATCAGTATCATCTACATAAGATTCACAAGTAACCTTTTCATTATCGATATAAACAATAACATCATTAGCTTCTCTTGTATTTCTAAATCTTATACGATAATTACGTTTTTCAGGAACAATACCCGTCTTACCTTCTACTGGCCTAATAATTAAAGTATAGTTATTTGTCATATAGTTATAATCAACTCTTGTTAACAAATAATAACCTTCATTATGTAAATTACTATAACCATCATCTTCATATAAATTATATTGATTACTCTTACCAGGGAAAATATGGATTTCCATTGTCTCTGGTGAACTAGTATCATTTATATTTTCTTGTAAATCTCCCATACAGATAATAGAACCATCTCTAGCAAATACTGGATAATCTTCATCTTTATAGAACAAAATATATCTCTTATTACCTAAATATTTCTTACCTGTTTTAAAATCATACCAAGTACCCTTAGGTAAGAATATTCTTTCAACAGATCTATTCATGACTTTATCTTTAGCTTTAGTAATTGGTGCAACCAATAACTCACTACCAAAGAAATATTCATTCTTATAATCAATCTCATCATATATCTCAGGATATTGATAATATAATGGTTGAATTAATGGTAAACCAATCTTGTGATATTTATAAGCTTCACTATATAGATATGGAATTAATCTTTGTCTCATTTGACAGTATTGTGAAACTATATGTGTAGTCTTAACATCCCATTTCCATGGTTCTCTCTTATAGTATCTTCCGTACTTAGCAGCAAATCTAAATATTGGACTAAATGTTCCATATTGAACATACCTAGTATATAACTCAGTATCTTCAATACCATCTTTATATCCACCAACATCATGACTCCACCATGATAAACCTAAGTTAGATGCTGTACTATTAAAGAATGGTAATTCTTTTAATGTATTCCAACTAACTAAAGTTTCACCACTATAATGAACTGGATATAAATGTGGAGCAAATGTCGAAGGCCTAGATAGAATCATTGGTCTTAAACCTTCCATCTTTGTACAATCAACAAAATGATAATAATTTAATGCATCATTGGTTTTCTTATCTTGTAAATTACGATAATTAATCCAGAAGAAATCTACTCCTTGTTTATATAAAGGATCTATTAATTGCTCTAGATATGCAATAACTAAAGTTCTATCAAATACATTAAATGGAATAGTTTGTTTATCTGATGAACCAATAGCTTTAGCAATTTCTGTAAATCTAGGTTCATGTGGATGAATACCTTCTGATGGATCCAAACTAACACCAATTCTTACTCCCCTATCATGTAAGTACTTAGTAAACTCGGCTGGTTTATAGAATAACTCTCTATTAAAAGTAAAACCAGAATTAAATCTTTGTAAATTAGTTTTATCTTTTAAATGCCAGTTATCACCAAGTAATAAAACACTCAAAGGAATCTTATTTCTATTAAAATCACTTAATAACTTTTGAATATCTTCGAATGAATAATAATCACACTTATTCCACCAAATACCCAAAGCATATCTAGGAATTAATGGTGGCATACCTGTTAACATGAAATAACTTTGTAAACAGTTACCAAAATCTCTATTATATAAGAACACATAAATATCTGTTCTCTTTTTCTCATTAAATACTAAAGTACCATCTTCAGCTATAAAATTAGACTTACTATCATCAATAGATACAAATCCATCATTAGAATATAATCCTTTAGCTTTACCAATCATCATGTCTTGAATTTTTTTCTTAACATGCTTAAAATCCATTACTTCAACATTCTCCAAAAATGGATCAGTTGTTTTATCTAAATTAGTATAAATACCACCATAGTTTCTAGCTTCTGGATGTCCATAATACCATTCCTTATTAGATTCTAATAATCTAATCTTTAAAACACTATCAGGTGAATACTTATTACCATTAAATGCTTTCTCTTTTTCATATCTCAAATTAAAATACTTAGTAGTAACATCTAAATACTTTTCATTTTGATCTACTTTCATTTGAGGTATTGGGAAATTTCTAAACTTTGCAAACTCAGTTGGTCGGTCTTCAAAATAACCTTCTTCACTAAACTCTAAACGTACTAATAAGTCAGATAGTATTGTAATACGATAGAATTGTCCTCTAAAAGTCGCCTGTGGTTTACTAACTAAATTATTATAATCAGGTTTAAAATGTTCTCCCAACTCAGCCATAGCATATCCCTCTATTCTTCTAAAATTATAACATACACGAGAGAAAATATAAACAAATTATGATATAATGACCTCGGTGATTTTATGTTTAAATATACTTTAGATAATAAAAGATATCATACACTAAACTACTATTTTAAAAATAAATATGGTAAAAAAACATTTAAAGTATCTTTAAATGCTAACTTCTCCTGCCCTAATAAAGAAAAAACAGGTCATGGTTGTATCTTTTGTTCAAGACTAGGTTCTGGTGATTTTGCCGGAAATAAAGAAAAAGATTTAGTAACTCAATTTAATGAAGTCAAAACCATTATGGAGAAAAAATGGCCTGATAGCTATTATATTGGTTACTTTCAAGCTAATACCAATACCTATGCCCCATTAGATGTCTTAAAAGAAAAATATGAAACTATTATAAATCTACCTAATGTAGTTGGTTTAAACATTGCTACTCGTAGTGATGCTATCTCTAAAGAATGCTATGATTACTTAGAAGAACTAAATAAAAAAACTGATCTTATTATTGAATTAGGACTTCAATCAATTCATGAAAAAACTCTAAAATTTATTAACAGAGGTCACGATTTACAAAACTTTGAACAAGCAGTAAAAGAATTACAAAAAAGACATATACCAGTAGTTGTTCATATAATTAACGGTCTTCCTGGTGAAACAAAAGAAGACATGATTGAAACTGTAAAATACTTAAACAATCTTCACATTGATGGTCTTAAAATTCATATGCTACATATCACAAAAGATACCGATTTAGAAGATTACTATAAAAAACATCCTTTTCATGTTCTTACTAAAGAAGAATATATTGATATTGTCATAAATCAATTAGAATACCTAGATCCTAGGATAGTAATTCACAGAATTACTGGCGATCCTAAAAAAGAAGATTTAATTGAACCTTCTTGGTTATTAAAAAAATTCTGTGTTCTAAATGATATTGATAAAGAAATGAAAAGAAGAAATACATACCAAGGAAAAAAGATACCTAGTTAGGTATCTTTTTTAATTGTTTCTCTGGTTTTGTATATCTTAAAGTAACTAAGTCTCCACCATCACTTGCTTGGAAACCTAAATCCTTAAACATTTCAATATTTTCTAAATCTTCTTTTTTAAAAACAATAAATAATTTTTCTACATCAGTTACTTCTAAAAACTTAGCTAAAGCTTCTCTAGCATAACCTAAATTTTTATATTTCTCATAGATTCTATATTCCATATGTCCATTAAACTTCAATGTAATAAAACCAATTATTTCTCCAGCTTCCATCGAACTAATTGAATAAGCGACAGATGCAAAGTCAGCTGTAGTTTCTTTTCTCAAATATAGTCTTTCTGTTCTAACACTATCTATATAACTAGAATCATCAAAATTTTCTAACATACGCATTGTTGAATCTTTAAAATCAAAGTTAATATTATAATTATCATTAAGAACAATACTATAATCATCATCTCTACTCAACTCAACTAATACTGTACAATATCTCATTAACATATAGAAATGCTTAGTATCAAAATGAAATCTTATTTCTTGTTGTTTTTTAATATAACTAATTAAATCTGTATTTAATTGTTTACTTCTAGCATGACAATCGCAAGCCATCTCCATAATATCCAAATCAGACATATCGTTAGAATTAACATAATGTTCTGGATGATGAGAATTATGCTCCCAGTGCAATCTAATCGCATCTTGTTGACTACTACTTAATACATGTTCTACATCATGCATAGAATCTATTTGATCAACAATACTTGCCAAACTTAAAAACTCTTCTGTATTTTGAATCTTTGATATATCGTGAACAGAACATCTTGCCAATAATCTAATAGCATCAACGCTTCTATTACAACGAATTAAATATCTAGATAAATACTTACCACTACGCATAACACATGCTCTATGCATCAGGGCATCGTTGATTTCTTTCGATATCTTCTCGGTATCTACATTTTTCATCGTAAGACATCCCTTCATAATATTGCTAGTATTATACACCAAAATAAAAAAAGGTCAAATGACCTTTATTTTTAATGGTTACCCCAGTAGGATTCGAACCTACGAAATGTCAGGGTCAGAGCCTGATGCCTTACCGCTTGGCTATGGGGTAATAACAATGAATATTGTACCACGAACCTCCTATATTTTATACCCTTTTTATGGTATAATACAAGACAGGAGGAATAATATGAAAATAGTATGGTTAGTAACAGCAATTGTACTTGCTATTATTGAAGCCGCAACAATAAACTTAGTAACAATTTGGTTTATAGCATCAGCTCTAGTAGCATTACTATTAGCTTATCTTGGTGTCTCAACTCCAGTACAAATCGCTGTCTTTGTTCTTCTTGGTGTAATTCTATTAGTTTTAACAAAAAAACCATTAGAAAAACTACTTAAGAAAACAAAACAAAAAACTAATGCTGATCGTGTATTAGATATGACTGGTATTGTTACTGAAGACATTGAAGAAGATAAACCAGGAGAAGTAAAAGTAGATGGTAAAAAATGGACCGCCATCTCTAAAGAAAATATTAAAGAAGGTTCAAAAGTAAAAATATTAAAAATCGATGGAGTTAAACTTATCGTAGAGGAGGAAAAATAATGGATATTTTTATTACTATTCTAATAATCGTTGCAATCTTAATCGTTTCTTGCATTCGTGTAGTTCCACAAGCACAAGCATTCGTAATTGAACGTGTTGGTTCTTACCTTACAACTTGGGATAATGGCTTACATTTCAAACTACCTTTCATTGATCGTGTAGCAGCTAAAATCTCATTAAAAGAAATCGTTAAAGATTTCAAACCACAACCAGTTATTACAAAAGATAATGTTACAATGCAAATTGATACTGTAGTATATTATTCAATTACAGATCCTAAATTATATACATATGGTGTAGAAAACCCAATCATTGCTATTGAAAACTTAACAGCAACTACCCTACGTAATATAATTGGTGAACTAGAATTAGACCAAACATTAACATCAAGAGATACTATTAATACTAACATGAGAGCTATCCTTGATGAAGCTACTGACCCTTGGGGAATTAAAATCAACCGTGTTGAATTAAAAAATATCATTCCACCAAGAGATATTCAAGAAGCTATGGAAAAACAAATGCGTGCTGAACGTGAACGTCGTGAAAAAATCCTTCAAGCTGAAGGTGAAAAGAAATCAGCTATCTTAATTGCTGAAGGTGAAAAAGAATCTGCAATCTTAAGAGCTGAAGCTGCTGCAGAAGCTGCAGTTAAAAAAGCTGAAGGTGAAGCTGAAGCTATTATTAAAATGAATGAAGCACAAGCTAAATCAATTGAATTATTAAGAGAAGCTAAAGCAGATCAAGCCGTTATAGCACTTAAATCTTTAGATGCTGTTGCTAAAATGGCAGATGGCCAAGCAACAAAGATTATTGTTCCATCTAACTTACAAGATGTTACAGCAATCGCAACAACAGTTAAAGAAATGTTTGTTGATAAACCAAATAAAAAAGAGGAAAAATAATTCCTCTTTTTATTTTAAACAAATTATTGAAATATTTCTTCCTTCTGTTTTATGTTCTTTACGATATGAGAAATATTCATTAGTATTACATCCAGTACATATATTACTTAAGAATATATGTTCTTTTTTTATACCCATTTCTAATAACTTATCATAGTTAATAGCAACAGTATCTAATAAGTATCTATCTTCATAAGGCTTACTATATTTAGTAACATCACATATTTCTTTAAACTTATTTAAAACATCATCTCTAACTTCAAAACAGCAACCTAAGATACTAGGATTAAATCCTACTAGGATATCATCTTTACTACATCCATAATGTTCTATCATCTTATTTATAGCATTAACAATAATCTGTTTATAAGTTCCTGACCAACCACTATGGATATTACCAATTACTTTCTTAACTGGATCATAAAGTAAAATACTTTGACAGTCAGCACTTCTTATTTCCAAAGCTATACCTTTTACATTAGTAAGTAATCCATCAACATCAGTTACTTCAGCAAAATCTTCTTCTACAATATAAACATCATTCCCTGCTGCTTGAAACATTGATTTTGCTATCTTTTTAAATTTATAATTAAAATCCTTCTCTATCTTTTCGAATTCACTTTTTCGATTACCATTATAATTAAAATCCATTGGTTTCTTACTGTATAAAGACAATACTTCATCATTATTAAACTCTTTAAACATAAAATAATTATTCATAAGCTCACCTACTTATAATAAACAATTAATGGTATTAACATTTCATCCTCTGTAAATCCAGCATGCATTGATTTTAACAAAGTTGAATCTTTAGAATATCTAAAATACTTATTTGCTTTAGCTAATGCAAAATAATCTCCTAAAGACTTTCTAAATAATTTATGCTCATTATTTCCAATACCAAATAACTTCATATCAATAACTTCTTTTTTAGTATATAATTCAAAGTCTTTACTAAAATATTTCTTAAATAACTTCTTAAAATTAACTTCATCCTTTACTTTAAAAGAACATAATCTTGGCTCTAACCAAACATCACCATCTAAAGTTTCTTTAAACTGAGGATAATCATCTAATAAAATATCTTCACTATTTAAATGTCCATGATCAGCTACAATAATAACTACTGTATCATCATCTAACTTATTACACATTTCTTCAGTTTTATCATTAATAGTTTTAAATAGTTTTAATACTTTTTCATTATCAGTACCTAACTCATGCATTGAACTATCAGGTTCTGGATTATAAACATAAAGATATTTCTTACCTTCTTTTTTACAATCATAATAAACTTTATCTAACATATCATTTAAATCGTAATATTTATATTTACTAAAAGGAGATATAATTTTACTTTGATATTTACCAGCTTCATTAATCTCTTCCACAATTGTCTTATGTGGATAATTCTTCTCTGCAATATTATAATCAGCTGCTTTAATTTCTGTATCTTTTAAATTATTAGTAAACATTGTAACAATCTTATCTTCAGGACTCATATATAAATCCCAACCTAGCCATCCATGTTCTTTTGGAAATTGACCAGTAAGCATTGATGTTGTAGATGCTGTAGTAGTAGCAGGAGCTACACTACTAAAACTTCTAATCATATGTTTTTCTAAAAAACTATTAGGTAGATTTCTTTTAACCAAGTTATAACCCATTCCATCATATAGAATAACTACTACATTTCTAGGTTGTTTCTCTTCTAATAATTTATCTATATCCTTTAAAGTATTGTGATCATAATCTAACTCAAAGTATTTTCTAATACTACAAGCTAAATTAACTATACAATCTTTATAATCTGGCATTATAAACTTTTTCATATCATCACCTATTCTATTATATCAGTTTTTTTCATAACTCTTCTTACTTCCCTGTATTATAACATAAAAAGACTAAGAATTACTTAGTCTTTTTCTCTTCTTTTTCTCTATCTTTACTTTCCAAAAACCAAACATATTCTGTTCTTGGTTTAAACATTGCTGCTACAAAATATTGTCTTGCTTTAACATAATCATCAATGATTGGTTTAAGCATTTCATAGCTTTTCTTTTCAATGTCTTTTAAAGCTAATGATACCTTAATTGGATCTTTACCAGCGGCTCCCAATATAAATATCGAAATATCTTTAAGTTGTCTTTCAACTTCTACTCTTTTTCTTTTCAAGTATTCAGATATTGTATACATTGCATATACTGGACACTCTTTCATTAAGTCTTGGTTTAATTCTTCTATTAAACTATATCTGCAATAGAGATTCCTCATCTCCCAATTCCATTCAGTATATTCATACATTGCTCTTATATTTTTAAACTTACTATCTTGCATATCCTATTCCTTCAATACTATATAAATCACTATTGGTATCAAATATATCTATCATAAGATAAATATAATCATCATAATCTACTGCAATCGATTCTTTTAATTTATTTCTTATTTCTTGTAATTTACCAACTAACTCTTCATCATTAAATTGTTTAGCAAACTCATCATATGCAATTTTAAATTCAT
>Ga0247609_10003127_pt1 | contig 16917 bp, 12 predicted proteins | sample 172DNAGHGlowgp2_FD_193487 | JGI IMG/M metagenome (GOLD analysis project Ga0247609, IMG submission 193487) | Sheep rumen microbial communities from Palmerston North, Manawatu-Wanganui, New Zealand - 1728 DNA GHGlow gp2 | ecosystem: Host-associated > Mammals > Digestive system > Stomach > Rumen ...
TAAAAATTGCAGCAAAATTTGTAATTACAGCAGAACCATATAACTGAGCTTTAGTATATGTTCCCAATCCTTCTACTAGGTCAGCCTTAGTTTGTTCTGTTTCAATTATCTCTTTTGTCTCTTCCGTTGCAGAAAGGCCATTAATATATTTATCTGTTACTTCATTTTCATTTACTCTTATAAAGAAACCATCTCTAAACAAAGCCACAGTCGTATCTGTATTTAATGATTTATCTTTGTAATCCTGTATTCTAGCTTCGCTTAGATTTTTATCTGTTTCAACAAATAATCTTGTTCCAAATTCTTCATCATAAGCATATGTATTTCTTTCGAATTCTAAAATGCCTCCTTTAAAAGAAAAATCCGGAAGATCCTCTTTTATGAAATTAATTAATCTTTCTGTTCCCTCATATGATTTATATCCGTTAAAAAGTGCACCAACAAGTGAAATAAACAAAACCAAACAAAACAAATATTTTACTGCTTTTTTAAAAGGTTCATCTAAAAATGTTCCATAGTCTTCTAATTTAAAAATGGCAATCCATACTCTTTTAAAGAAGCCTATTTTTTTAGTTTGTATTTCCATTATATATATTCCCTCCTAATTTCACTGCTTACTTCTATTGGAGAAATATCTATCAATACTTTATCTCCTGTGTGTATGTCATCACTTCCGGTAATATCAATTATTGAGTAGAACATTCCTATTCTACCGATTACCTTATATTTTTTCCCTTTAATTTCTACTTTAAGTGAATTATCTATAAATATTTTTTTGAATTCTCTTCCAACAGCTAAAAGATTATTTCTAAAAGAAAAATCATCTCTAAGCTTATTTCTATTAAATCCATCTTCATATCCTACAGGAATTACTGCCACTTTGGTTTCTCTAAATGTTCTATATATGCTAGAATATCCAACATAAGATCCTTTGGGGATATCTTTTATTTCAACTATTTCAGTCTCTAATTTACCAATTCTCTTTAACTTATTAGTTTTAAATAATGATCTACCTAAAAATAGTGTTCCTATTCTTACGGCGTCTAAATTCATATATGGATACTTAACAAAAGCACCACTTTCTGAACAATGCATTATTCCTGGATCAAATCCAGCTTCTTTTATTTTTACACTTAGATTAATTAATCTATCAAATTGTTTTTGAGTCCATCCTTTATCTCTAACATTAGAAAAATGTGTATAAATTCCAACAATTTGAATATTCTCTCTATTTTTAAAAGCATCTATTATATCATCAACTTTGTTATATAAAAATCCATATCTAGAAAATCCTGTATCAATCTTTATATAACATTTTACGTTTTCATGATTAATCTTTTTAGAAATTCTTATTGCCTCTTCAAGCTCATTCTTTGCTCCAATTGTAAGTACAATATCATTTTCAATCAAGAATTGTAATTCTTCTTCGTTTACTACTGGAGATAGCATAATAAAGTTTGCCTTCACACCAGCATCCACAAGTTTCATTAATTCTTCAGTTTGAGCACAAGCTATATCATTTATGCCGTTCTCAATTAAAAACTTAGTATATTCTACAATTCCAAGACCATATCCATTGCACTTAACAACTGCATATACTTTTGCTTTATCAGACATTTTCTTAATAACATTAATATTGTTTTTTAAATCATTCTTATTAATAACAAATTTCTTCATAATCCTATTTCTTCTTTATTATTTTTTTCTTTATTGTTCTTAATGTTCTAAACGCTTTTTCAGCAAATTTATATAATCTATATCTTATTGGTTTATATGGAATAAATATTTCTCCGATAAACTCTGTAAAGTCCGCATTAAAGCCTTTCTTGAAACGATATAATCCATATTGTGGATGATTCTCATCCACAACACCAGAAACTCCTCTAAAGTCATAAACATCGCATCCATTTGCTATTGCTTCTTTAATCATTGTCCATTGTAACAAATAATTTGGCATTAGATTCCTATGTTTATTTGAGCTAGCACCATATAAATACCATGTCTTCTTACCATACATAATTGGAATAATACCTGCTATTGGTTCATCTTCATAATAAGCCATCAATAGTTTCATATGCTTTGGTGCCATTTCATCATACATTTTTTCAAAGTAAGAAAGTGATCTAACAATAAAGTTGTCTCTTTCTCCTGTTTCAACCATTATTTTATGGAATTCTTTCAAGTCATCTCTTGTGCCTTCCTTAATTACAACACCCTTCTTAGTTGCCAATCTAATATTGTATCTTGTTTTTTGATGGAATGCAGCAAAGATTTCATCTTCTGTCTTTCCTTTAATATCTAATTTAAATACAAATCTTGGTTGAATTTCATCCTTGAAATCTTTACTATCATCTTTAATTTTAAATTTATTTCTAGAAATAATATCTCTAAAAACATCGTCACTTTTTAATACATCAGGTTCAACTCTTAGAACAAATGCGTTATATTTTTTTGCCAATTCATCAGAACCTTTTACCAAGTCTTTAATTACTTCTTCATTATGAATATCACATACTGGCCCTCTCGCAGAATACATTATATTTCCAAATATTGGAATTTTTCTTATCCATACACAAAGACTTCCTACTATGTTTCCATCTGCATCTTCTGATAATATAACTTCCTTTTTCCAACTAGTTTTAACATTTCCCCACTCTAGTGATTGTTGGAAATTACATCTATCATTTTTCTCTAAAAACTCAGTATATCGTTGTTTATCATTCTCTTCTAATAATTTCACAGTATCCTCCAAATTACTTTTCAACTATTGTTCCATCTTTACTATCTTTTACTGTATATCCTTTTTCAATTAGCAAATCTCTAATTCTATCTGATTCTGCCCAATTTTTATTTTTTCTTGCTTCGTTTCTTTGTTCAATTAACTCTTGTATTTCATCTGGTAGTTTCTCAGCTTGTTTTTCATAATTCTTTAAATCTAATCCTAATACTTCATCAAATTTTAAAATTAATGTAGCTAACTTGTTTGATTTCTTTGGGTTTTTAACCACATCCCAAACCACACTCATAGCAACAGGCATATTTAAATCATCATTAATGGCTTCATGGAATCTTTCTTCATATTCCTTTATTTCCTCATCAGAAACATCTTCTGTTCCTTCTTTATGCTTTAAATAACCTTCTCTTAATCTTTGAAGTGAAGTTTTAGCTGCATCCATTGCTTCAAATGTAAAGTTTATTTGTGCTCTGTAACTAGACGTAAAATTAAACATTCTATATACTAAAGGTTCATATCCTTTTTCTTCTAAGTCTTTCAATGTGTATAGATTATTTAAACTCTTTGACATTTTTCCGCCATTAATTTGTAAGAATTCGCAATGCATCCAGTAATTTACAGGATTATGTCCGCAAAATCCTTTGCTTTGTGCAATTTCATTTTCATGGTGAATTGGAATATGATCAACTCCACCTGTATGAATATCGAAATGATCTCCTAGGTATTTATATCCCATTGCAGAGCATTCTAGATGCCATCCTGGATAAGCTTTTCCAAAGAATGAATCCCACTGCATAATATGTTCTTTAGGAGCTTTTATCCATAATGCGAAATCAGAAATGTTTTTCTTATTCTTATCAAAATCAACTCTTGCTCCTGCTTTTTGATCCTCAACATTTCTATTTGAAAGAACTCCATATTTATCTAATTTAGATGTATCGAAATAAACTGTATCATCGGTTTGATAAGTAAAACCATTTTCAATTATTTTTTTAACATATTCTTCCATTACATCTATATGTTCAGTAGCTCTTGCAATAATTTCTGGCTTTTCGATGTTTAATTTTGCAATATCTTTTAAGAACGCATTCATATAAAAGTCAGCAATTTCATATGGATCTTTATTTTCCCTTCTTGCTGCTTTCATCATTTTATCTTCGCCTTCATCTGCATCAGAAACTAAATGACCAACATCAGTTATGTTCATAACATGTTTTAATTTGTACCCATTGTATTCAAGAACCCTTCTCAAATTATCCATAAACAAATATGCTCTTAAATTTCCTATATGAGCAAAATAATAAACAGTAGGACCGCATGAATACATTTTCACCACTTTTTCATCAATTGGTTTAAATAATTCTTTTTTTCTCGTTAGTGTATTATAAAAATAAATATCCATGTTTTTCCTCCCTTATATTAATATATGGGCGGAGAATCTCCGCCCCAATGATATTTAAAAACTAGTGTGACACCGGAGTATAAACTCCTCCAGCAGCAACTGTTGCTTTTGCTTGATTTATATATGCTTGAGCAGCATCACCAGTCAATCCCATTGCTGCAGCATCTGTAGCTGCTTGGAATCCTGCTTGGTCAACTGCCGTTACATAGCTAGCGCCACCGCCACCATGTATTGGACAGAATCCATCTGGAATTGTAGCTGCTGTATGTTGAGATGTCCAAACAGTATTTTGTTCGTGTGGTGGTAAGAAGTTTGTAACTTGTTTAACATTAGGACAAGCACCTGCTGATTGATATCCTGAATCAACACAAACATTTACTATTCCATGTCCTGGACACTTCTCTTTTGGAACATTATCCTCTGTAAATATTTCTGTATATGCACTAGATCCTTCACCTGCTAATAATCCACAGAATCTACATACAGATTTTCTAACTATTCCTTCAGGCTCTATAAATTTTGCATTCTCTAGTGGTTCATGTATTGCCGTCATAACAGCCGCCCAAATTCTTCCTGCTGGGTTACCATTTCCATATACAACTGCAGCATTCTTCTTGTCATATCCATACCAAACTGAAGCCGTATAATATGGTGTAAATCCAGATAACCATCTATCGTAGTCACTGTTTGTTGTACCTGTTTTAGCAGCAACTTCCATTCCTTTTATTGCACAATATTTAGCTGTACCATTTGCACCAACTACTGTTTGAGTTAGAATATTTTGCTCTATATAAGCATTTTGTTCACTCATTACTCTTCGTTTCTCTTGAGTTGGCTCATATACTACATTATCTTCTTTATCTGTAACTTTTGTGTAGAATGTTGGAGTGATGTATTCTCCATTATTAGCTATTGCAGAATATGCTGCACACATCAAATATGGAGAAACACCATGTTGCAATCCACCTAAAGCTAATGATAATCCTTCTTCAGTGAAATCTGGTAAACCAACTGATTTACAGAATTCTACAGATGCTTCGCATCCGATATCAGAAAGTGCTTTTGCATGAGGAATATTTGCTGAAATCTCAATTGCTGTTCTCATGTTCATTAGACCTTTCCAGCCAGTATACCATTCTTTTGGTGTCCAGCTTCCCCAGCTTGTAGGACAGTCATCATATACTGTAGCTGCATTTATTGTACCAGTATTCAATCCAGGAGCTATAACAGAAATTGGTTTCATAGATGATCCTGTTTGTTTCTTAAGTTGTGTAGGATAGTTGAAGTTACCATTTCTTGTAATAGCACTTCTTTCTTCTTTGCTTCCTACAGCAGCTGCTGCTGCAACAACTTGGCCTGTATGGTGATCCATAATAACCATAGTTGGAACTGAATATTGAGTAATTGTTTCTTTCTCACCAGTTTCTTTATTTTCTTCTGTGTACTTAGTACTTGTTATATATTTATCTTTGACTATTTCTTCTTCAAGGATTGCTTGAATTCCTGATCTTTGAGTAGTATATATTTTATATCCTCCACTGTATAATTTCATTTCAGCCATATCTCTACTCATACCTTCGTTAGCAGCCATGATTTGATCCACAATTTGATCTAAAGCTGCCTCAGTAACATATGACATATCTGTTGTTACTTTTGATCCTTCTCCGTTTTTAAATGCAAGTCCATTATTAACTTCTTCTACTGCTTGATTATATTGCTCATCAGTAATATGTCCTAATTCATGCATTTTTCCTAAAACAGTTTTTGTTCTATATTTAATTTTCTCATCCATAGCTGCTTTCTTCTCAGCATCACCATCATAATCTTCAAATGGTTTGTATGCGTTTGGAGAATTGTTTATTCCAGCCATATATGCACATTCAGCTAGTGATAAATCCTTAGCGCTCTTATCAAAATAATAAATTGATCCTAATTCAACACCATTGATATCATTTCCTGCTGTAAATATTAAGTTTAGATATAACTCTAATATTTGTGGTTTAGATAATTCTTGTTCAACTTGGATAGCTTTAGAAATCTCTTTAACTTTTCTCATAACACCTGCAAAAGAAGTATTCTCTTTATCTTGAGTAATATTCTTTACAACCTGTTGAGTTATTGTACTACCACCAAACTTAGAGCTACCTCCATGAGTGATATATGTAAATGTAGCATAAGCAGTTCTACCTATATCAACACCGCTATGCTCATAGAATCTCTCGTCCTCTATGTCAACATATGCTTGAGGTAAAAATTCTCCCATTTCAGCAAGTGAAATACTCTTTCTCTTAGTACCACCGCTTAATGTGCCTAAATAATTACCATCTGAATCATAAATAGTTGAATTTTCATATCTTATAGTTAAGCTCTCTTTATCAAGCTTTAACTCATCACCAAAAGCACCATAGATTAATCCTACAGCCACTCCTGCTCCTATTATCATCAATAGGACAAGCATCAATATTATAAACTTTATTACTTTTCCTAATTTTGATTGTTTTTTATTCTTCTTAGGTCTCTTTGTTTTATTTGTTTTTTTAGAAGATGTTTTTGCATGTTTATTTACTCTAGATGAATTAACTCTTTTTGTTTTCTCACTATTTCTAGCCATGACTCCTCCTTTTATCTTTATGTAATAAAACTATTTTTTTTACATTTTTTCGCTACTATATCAATTCGTATTATATTACATTTTTGTAAAAATATAAAGGTTTTTTTTCATATTTTTAGATTTATTTTGTATTTTGAAATTCGCTATTTATCTAGGTTTCACGTCTTTTTTGATTTATGTAAAGTTTTGTGATATAATAAACAGTGTCTAGTTAATCTAGACTTAGTAAGAATAAGGATATCTGAAGTGGTTATTATTTTTGATTCTCTTGTCAATAGAAGGAGCTTATATGAAAGATTACTCAAAGGTAAAACAAGATGTATCACAGATATGTGTCAAGATTAAAAAACATATTGAAAAAATTGAATCACAATCATATGTGAATAACCCTGAAGAAAATGCGGAGATTGAGGGCGACTTAAAGTCGGTTGTACAGCGTTCATTAAAGGCAAAAAATGATGATTTAAGACAATATATTAAAAATGAACTTCACGAAATTCAAATAATTGTCGACTATTATCTTGAAAACATTGCCCCTGAGGATGAACATTTAAAATATCTTCGCGATTATTTATCGCTTATTATCTTTTAATTTAATAATAAAGAGAAAATGAGAGAACATCGAAACATCTAACTATATTTCGATGTCCTTATTCTTTTATAAAATAAAAAACGCATTTTTACAAATGCGTTTTAATTATTTATTCAGTTTTAGCAGCCTTTACAACATTGTTTAATAACATAGCTATAGTCATTGGTCCTACACCTCCCGGAACCGGAGTGATGTGTCCTGCTATTTTTTCGACTTCTTCAAAATCAACATCACCACAAATTGTACCATCGTCCAATCTATTGATTCCAACATCAATTACTGTAGCACCCTTTTTTACCATATCTTTTTTTACGAATTTAGGTTTTCCAATTGCTGCTATTAAAATGTCTGCTTCTTGTGTTATCTCTTCAATATTCTTAGTTTTTGAATGACAAACTGTAACTGTTGCATTCTTATTAAGCATACATTGAATCATTGGTTTCCCAACAATATTACTTCTTCCCAAAATAACAGCTCTTTTTCCCTCAGTTTCAATATTATACTCTTCTAACATCTTAACTATTCCATATGGTGTACAAGATATAAAAGCATCTTCTCCAATTGAAAGATTTCCCACATTAACTGGATTAAATCCATCAACGTCCTTATTTGGAGCTATTGTTCTAAAAGCTTTATTAATATTTATATGTTTGGGAACAGGACTTTGTAAAAGAATTCCATGAACTGATTCATCTTTATTTAATTTTTCTATCACTTCTAATAATTCTTTCTCTGTTAAAGAATCATCATAAAGATATTCTTCAAAATCTATTCCAACTTTTTCACAAGCTTTAGACTTATTTCTAACGTATACTTGTGATCCAGGATCATCTCCTACCATTATAACTGCTAATTTAGGATTGATTCCTTTTTCTTTTAATTTTTCTACTTCGTCTTTTAATTCTAATCTAATTTTTTTTGCTAATGATTTTCCATCAATAATTTCTGCCATAATCTTCTCTCTATTTTTCTTTAATTTTTAAATATATAAAACTACTAATTATACTAATAGAAATCATTGTTGTAACAAAGAATAATTGAACACTAACATTATTACCTACTTCTGGAAGTACTCCAACTTCACTCTTTATAGTATCTAATTCATTGCTAATTTCATTTTCTACAGTATTTTCTTCTACAGTATTTTCCTCATCATCTGGTGGTGTAGTAGTTAATAGTTTTGATGCAACATATGCAACTTTACCATTAAACACAATTCTTGACCACTCTGAACTTACGCCAGTTCTAATAACTAGTTCATCCTTTTCAAGTGAACCAATCTTATTGTTATTGGTTGCTGTTGAACAACTAGATCTAACATTGCATGAATTAACTGCATAAACCTTTTCATTAACAGCTTTAAATTCTGGATTAACAACTGTTGGTTCAACTGTATTATTTGCTACAGTATTGTTCTTAGGAGTTGTATTATTTACTGGTGGATTTGTATTAGTATTCTCCGGTTTAGGCTGTGTATTTGTATTTTCTGGTTTAGGCTGTGTATTTGTATTCTCAGGTTTAGGTTCTGGATTTGTATTTTGCGGTGGTGGTTCTGGAGTCTTTACTGTAACTGCTTCAGTATAATTACCTTTTTCTACAGTTCCATCAACCTGTTCTTCAACCAAATCTACTTTTATTTTGCATTCTCCATCAGATGTTGCCTTAAAACTTCTTGATGTTCTATTTGTTTCTCCCATTGCCTCTGCTCCCTTTAAATAAGCGACTTTAGGATTATCATCATTAGGAGTTGCATTTCCACTCTCAAGTTCTATTGTTCCATTAAACCCACGTAATGATCCTGGATTTATCGAAACTGTAAAGCTTTCCCCAGGCTTAACATTTTTTGGAGATACTGAAATAGTGCAGCTACCTGCATATGCTCTTCCTTTAAATAAAACCATAAATGCAAACGCTATAACGCATATATAAATCACTTTTCTTATTTTATTACACATCTCTAGTCACCTCCTAATTCTCTACAGTAGTATTAGTTGTTTTCTTACTTGCAGCTTGAGTTGAGCCACTCTTTTCCGCCTTAACAACTAATCTCTTAGTAGATCCAGATTCGCATGTAACTAAAGTTATTTCTGTTTTACCACTTGTAGAAAGGAGCATTTCTAAATCATCTGGTTCAACAGTTTTCTTTTCTACAACTTTATATGGTGTTTCACCTAGTTTTTTATCTATAATAGTTATTGTATCACCCTCACTTAATTTTGGTAAATCTTCAAATTTTCCTTCTTTATTGTGTCCGGCAATTGTTAAATTTCCTGCTATATTTAAAGCTCCGCCATATACTTTTCCAACACCAGCATCTAATGCTTTATCTGCTGTTGAATCTAATATATATTGTTCAACATTTAAATCATCTATCCTTATTTTTCCTATTACTTTAAAGCCTTCATAAGAATCCTCTAACGTATTTACTACTGTCTCTGTGTTTGTTTCTGGCTTCTTCTCTTCAGCAGGTTCCTTCTTATTATTCTTTACAGCCATCACGATAAAACTGATTATGATTATTACCACGATAATTCCAGCCACTATAGCTAAAATCATAATTGGATTAATTCTTCTCTCGTCATCGTAATAATCTTCATCGTCATATTCTTCATCATCTTCGTCATCTCTAGCGTTTTCTAGTCTAACTTGAAGTGGTTGTTCATAATACTCTTCGAAATTATCCTCACGCTCGTTTCTTGGTCTCTCTTCTACTGTTTCATCTTCATTTTCAACCTCAGTATAATCCTCTTTATCAATCTTTTTCTTGTTAAAAAGGTCAAACTTGTCAGCTGAGTGCTTTCCACTTGCCATTTCACACCTCCGTTTATTCTTTGATTATCTGATAATAATCATTGCAATAATGAATAATCCTAAGATAATTCTATAAATTGCAAATCCTTTGAAACTTCCCTTTTTTATATAATCCATAAAGAATTTTACTACTATCATTCCTACTATAAAACTTGATAGGACACCAACCCAAAAAGGAATTGATGTTAAGGCAAAATCTTTTACACTTACTATGACAGCCGCAGCTATCATAGGTGTAGATAGTAGAAATGAAAACTTAGCAGCACTTTCTCTATCTATTTTTAGTAATCTAGCTATCGTCATTGTAATTCCTGATCTAGATACTCCTGGAAAAGCTGCTGCTAAAGCCTGTGACATTCCTATTAAAACAGATTGTTTTAATGTTATGTCTTCGTACTTGTACTTTGTTTCTGCTTTCTTATCAACAATCGCTAGTATAATTCCCATAACTATTAAAGCACATGCAATAATTCCCATCTCTAATTTGAAATTATCACCTATTATCATCTCTGAAAGCTTATCTAAAATTAAAGCTAAAATACCTGCTGGTATAGTTGCAATAACTAAATACCAAAACATTTTACCCTCGAATGAATCTTCCTTTTTAAAGACTTTTTTCATTCCAGCTTTTAATAATAATATCCAATCTTTTATAAAAAATAATCCTATCGCTACCAATGTTCCAAAATGTAATGCAACATCAAAATGTGTTCCAAATTCCTCAACAAATTCTGGATTATTAGTCCATCCTAAAAGCCAAGGAATCACATTTAAGTGTGCAGAACTTGATACTGGTAATAGTTCTGTTAATCCTTGGATTGCACCCAATATCAACGCTTGTATTATTGTCATTTTTATCCTCCGCAAATAATCATATTTTATAGTTCTTCTAAAACATGATATAAAGTTTCTTTAATAAATTCTGCTGAAGTCAATGGAGCTACTTTTGCAGGAAGTGATAATGCCCAAATAACTTTCAAATCTCTATCTCTAGCTGCTTTTCTATCAACTCCGCCAGGATTTGAAGCTAAGTCAATAATAACTGCATCTTTTTTAATTAAATCTAATCTTTCTCCAACTAATAATTGGAATGGAATAGTATTGATAATAATATCGAATTTATCTAGATTCTCATCTAAATTATTCAAATGAATTGGGTTATAACCATATGCTTTTATCCAAGATATATCCTCGTCTTTTCTAGCCTCGCAATATACTTTAGCACCAATTCCATCTAACATCTTAGCTAATACTTTACCAATTCTTCCGAATCCCATTACTAAAACATTTGAACCATGAACTGTTCTTTGTGTTTCTTCCATAGCTATTTGAATTGTTCCTTCTGCAGTAGCTATAGTATTAAGAACTGAAAATTCTTCTCTCTTAAGCAAGTCTATGTATTTGATATCATACTTTTCTAATTGATCACCTATAGAAATATTTCCAGCTATTAAATACTTTCCTTTAATGGTTTCCATAAATTCATCTAGGTTAACATTATTTCTACCAAAAGGTGCAGAAAGTCTTTTCCTATCACTAGATAATGGAACTGGTCCGACAACAACTTTAGAATAACTTACAGCCTCTTCTAACGTAGGGCACATTTCAACGGCACCTAAATTTAATAATTCTTCTGAGTTCTCTAAAGCATATGTATACACCTTGTATCCATCTTCATTCAACATCTCTATTAGTTTAACAATTCTTAAGTCACCACCAACAACAGTTATTGATTTTTCCATCTTACTCACGATTCTCCTCCTTTTTTCTTTTGCTCTTTATTGTTTTGATCCCAATTCTTTATTATATTTTCTATCTACTATTTCAATTTTTTTCTCAATTTCTTGATTGTGTATTTTATTATTTTTCATTTCTTTTTGTGTTTTAAAAATCATATCAACAGTCTCGCTTATTCTCTGTTTAGAATAGCTTGAACTCATATCTTCAAACAAATCAAATGCTTCTTCCAAATATCTTCTAGCATCATCTTCTAATCTAATCATTATTGGACTTCTAACTTCAATTCGTTCTTCTTCTCCATATACTTCATTCTTTTCTGTCTCATTCATTCTTGCAGAAACTGTTATGAACTCTTTAATATTTACAAAAGCTTTATCTTTAACAGCTAATTTTAGTAAATCCGGATCAAGTTCTATAGCCTTATTTAAAAATAATATGGCTCTATCTTTATCTCCTTTATACACGCAAATCCTAGCTAACTGATAATAACTCTTTGCTTCTAATTCTCCATATAAACTATTTTTAAAGTATCTTTCTGCAGTATCGTAATCTTTTTGAATAAATGCTATTAATCCCAAGTTGTAATGTGCTCCATACATTCTATGATTTATCTCCGCTGCACGTTCATACATTTCTTTTGCCATTTGGAAATCACTAAGTCTTGTATATACAATACCCAAATTATAATATAAGTCATAATCTGTTGGTTTATACTTTAAAGCTTCATGATATACATTAGCAGCTTCTTTAAATCTTTCTTGCTCACATAACAATTCTCCAAGAAGTGTAGATGCTTCATAACAATCTGGTTTAACTCTTATTAAATTTTCTAACATTTGAATTGCTTCATCTTTTTTACCTAAATCTCTTAAAAGATTAGCAATTTTAAAATATGATTTGTAGTCTCTATTATTAATATCAACGGTTGTTACATATTCTTCAATAGCTCTTCTCATTCCGCCTTCTTTTTCATAGTATTCAGCTAGCATCTTATGCCCAATATAACTATTTGGATATTTAGAAACTAAATGAACTAAAATATCTTTAGCTTTCTTTTCATTTCCAAAGAATCTGTACATACGAGCAAGTGCTACACTAAATAATTCTGAAAAATTAATACCTTTAAATTCTATAAATAAAACAATTAACGGTAAAACTATTGATAACAAATATCTAATTGCTTGAAGTACTATATTAGCTTCCACGTCTAAAATTGTTTTAAAGAAACCAATTGCAATTCCTATTGCCTGAATAAACAGTAAAAAGAAATAATTGGTATCATTTTTTCTGATTACCTTAAAGAATATTATAATAAATAAGGCAGATGCTACCATATAGAACACTAGCATCTCTAGCATATCATTTTCACCCTTCCATATTCCTTATTAATGCTTAAAAATCTTCACGAAAATTATATCATATAGGCTATTTTTAAACAAGTTAAATACCTAATTTTATAAAGGCATAAATAGCCAAACAAATCTCTGCAATTAGTATTGTTGGCATGCCTATTGTAAATTTCAATTTTTTGGTCTTATGTCTAAAAGTATACATTCCAGCGATTGTGCCAAATCCTCCTCCCAAAAGACATATAGTCATAAGTGTCTTTTCAGGAGTTCTCCAATCGCCTCTTTGTGCTTTCCATTTGTCCCATCCCATAGCAATAAATCCAATAATATTTATAGCTATAAAATATATAATTAAATTCTTAATATCTACATTTTCTTTTAAATATTCTATCATCTTGTACTCCATTTACTTACTATATAAACAAACTCATTTGATTAGAAAGTGTCATTCCTTTTAAACATCCAAATTTATCTAATAAATCAGTAATTGATTTACCAATCTTTGAACGTGCTTGCATATCTTCAATACATTCAAATGGTTCTTCTAACCTTGCTTGATATATAGACTCTGCAGCAACAGTTCCAAGACCAGCAATACTATTTAATGGTGGTCTTAATTTACCATCTTCAATCAAAAACTTTGTACTATGAGATTTATATAAATCAACTGGTAAGAATTCAATCCCTCTAACATACATTTCTTTAACTATCTCTAAATCGTCATACATTTCTTTGTCTTTTGGTGTTGCATCATTACCAAGTGCATTGATTTCTCTCATCTTTTGTTCAACTTTTCCCAAACCGTTTATCATCCATTCAGCATCAAATGCTTTAGATCTAATGCTATAGTATGCTGCATAATATGCAAGTGGAATATGAACTTTAAACCACGCAATTCTAACCGCATTAGTAACATAAGCTGCAGCATGGGCTTTAGGGAACATGTACTTAATTTTTTCGCAAGATTTAATATACCAATCTGGTATATCAAATTTTTTCATGATTTCCTTAAACTCATTCCATTTTTCTGGATCCTTTAATGCTTTACCTTTACGAACAGTCTCCATTATTTTAAATGCTTTATCTGGTGGTAATCCTCGTTTCATAAGGTATACCATAATATCATCTCTACAGCATATAGCTTCCTTCAATGTTACAGTACCTTCTTCAATTAAAGATTGAGCATTACCTAACCATACGTCTGTTCCATGTGATAAACCAGATAATCTTATTAACTCATCAAATGTTGTAGGACGTGTGTCCACAAGCATCCCTCTTGCAAATTTTGTACCAAATTCTGGAATACCAAATGTACCTACTTCAGAATTTATTTGTTCTGGAGTAACTCCAAGTGCATCCGTAGAATTAAATATTGACATTGTATCTTTATCATCAAGTGGAATATCTGTTGGCGCTATTCCAGATAAATCTTGAAGCATACGTATAACTGTCGGATCATCATGGCCTAGTATATCTAGTTTTAACAAGTTTCCATCTATTGAGTGATAATCAAAATGAGTAGTAATAATGTCTGATGAACTATCATCAGCAGGATGTTGTACTGGCGTAAATTCATAGATTTCTCTACCTTTAGGTACAACAATTATTCCTCCTGGATGTTGACCAGTTGTTCTTTTTACTCCTACGCATCCTGTTGCTTTTCTCATTATTTCAGAATTAGCTTCAACAATATTTCTATCTTCATCATATCCACGAACATATCCATATGCTGTTTTTTCAGCTATAGTTCCAACTGTTCCAGCTTTAAATGTTGTTCCTTTTCCAAATATTACCTCTGTATATTTATGTGCTTTTGCCTGGTATTCTCCTGAGAAGTTTAAGTCAATATCAGGCTCTTTATCTCCGTTAAAACCTAAGAATGTTTCGAAAGGTATATCCATACCATCTTTTATTAATCTTGCCCCACACTTTGGACAATCTTTATCTGGTAAATCATATCCATTACCAATTCCATAATCTGTAAAATCAGAATATTTACAATTTGGGCATCTATAATGTGGTTGAAGTGAATTAACTTCAGTTATACCTGTCATAAACGCAACCAAACTTGATCCTACAGATCCTCTAGAACCAACGATATATCCATCTTCATTTGATTTCCACACAAGTTTTTGAGCAATTATATACATAACAGAATAACCATTATTAATAATAGAATTTAACTCTTTATCAAGTCTTGTTTGTACAATCTCTGGAAGTGGATCTCCGTATAACTCATACGCCTTTTTATATGCAATATCTTTTATATCTTTCTCGCATCCAGGAATATGAGGTGGACATTTCTCTGGTGAGATTGGTTCAATCTTTTCGCACCAATCTGCAACCATATTACTATTTTTAACAACTACTTCAAATGCTTTTTCTTCACCTAAATAACTAAATTCTTCAAGCATCTCTTCTGTTGTTCTTAAATATAATGGTGCTTGATTATCTGCATCATCATACTTTTGACCTGCTTGCAAAATTCTTCTATAAATTTCATCTTGTGGATCCATAAAATGAACATCACATGTAGCTACAACTGGTTTTCCTGTTTTTTCACCTAATTCAACTATCTTTTTATTGAATTCTTTTAATGTATCCCAACCTTCTACTTGGTTTTCTCTAATCATATATTGATTATTTGCTAGAGGTTGTATTTCTAAATAATCATAATATGAAGCAATCTCTATTAATTCTTCATCTGTTTTATCTGCTACTACAGCTCTATATAATTCACCAGCTTCACAAGCACTACCAATAATCAATCCTTCTCTATATTTATCAAGCATTGATTTTAGTATTCTTGGTTTTTTATAAAAATAATCTAAATGCGAATATGATACTAATTTATATAGATTCTTAAGTCCAACATAATCTTTAGCTAAAATAATCATATGATACATAGGTAGTTTTCTAAAATCAGATTCAAAAACATTATCAAAATCATCGATTATTTTTGCACCATTATCTTTTGCTTTAAGTATCATTTCTTTAAAAACAGCAACTAGTGTTTTTACATCATCAAGTGCACGGTGAGCTACATCAACTTTAATATTTAATTTTTCTGCAATATATCCTAATCTATATCTTCCAAATTCTGGAAATACAGTTTTTGCTAAACGCAATGTATCAATATGGCTATGGTCAAATTCCAATCCCATTTTTTCACAATTATATTTCATAAATCCAATATCAAAGTCTGCATTATGGGCAACTAAAACACTATCTCCCATAAATTCGAGTACCTTAGGCATAATTTCTTCAATTGTTGGAGCATCTTTAACCATATCATCTGTTATATGCGTTACATTTACTACTTCTTCAGGAATTGGTTTTTCTGGATTTACAAATGATTCAAAAGTATCTATTACTTCACCATTCTTTATTTTTAAAATACCAATTTCTGTAATTTTTTCAGTCAAATGTGAAATACCTGTTGTTTCTAAGTCAAATACGCAATATTCAGTATCTATTGATTGTCCTTTCGAATTTGAAACGCAAGGGTCTTTGTCTGGACAATAATATGCTTCAACACCATAAATAACTTTAATATCATATTTCTTACCTTTTAATAATTTATGTGCATCTGGGAAAGCTTGAACTACTCCATGATCAGTAATAGCCACTGATTTCCAGCCCCATTTAACTGCTCTTTCAATTAAATCAGCACATGGT
>Ga0247609_10003131_pt1 | contig 16909 bp, 23 predicted proteins | sample 172DNAGHGlowgp2_FD_193487 | JGI IMG/M metagenome (GOLD analysis project Ga0247609, IMG submission 193487) | Sheep rumen microbial communities from Palmerston North, Manawatu-Wanganui, New Zealand - 1728 DNA GHGlow gp2 | ecosystem: Host-associated > Mammals > Digestive system > Stomach > Rumen ...
TGATTAAATTCTGTTGGTTTTTCACCCATTTTTACAGACAAACCTTCTGGAATATCCATAACAACATCATGTGAAAATCCCACAACCAATGTAAATTTGTTGCCACTGACAGATGCCTTATAACCAACACCGTTCATATACATATCTTTGGAAAAGCCATTTGTCACACCCATAACCGCAGATTTAATATTGCGTGTCATTGTTCCCCACATTGCACGTGAAAATTTATCTTCTGCATCTTTTGGTGTCACGACAACAGCACCCTCTTTGATTTCGACATCGACCAAATGAGAATTCTTTGTATCCAAAGAAACCTTTAATTCACCTTTTGGCCCCTTGATTACAACGGCATTGTCTTTAATTTCCGCAGACACACCGTCTTGTAATTTAACTGGATATTTTCCTGCACGAGACATTTTTTCATCCTTATTTCTATTATATAACCTTGCACAATACTTCGCCACCAACATTCATCAAACGTGCCTTGTGATCAGTCATAACGCCATGTGGGGTGGAAACGATTGCGATTCCCAAACCGTTCAAAACTCTTGGCATCTTTGCACAGCCTGAATAAACACGACGACCTGGTCTGGACACAACAGCAATTTCTTGAATTGCGCCAACACCATTGTTGTATTTCAATTCAACGACCAAATTTGAACGATGTTCGTCGATTTTTTCTTCGCGAAAATCAGTGATGAAACCTTCGTCCTTTAACACAGTCAAAACTGCAACACGCAATTTGCTGTTTGGGACAGTTATAAAGTCTTTACCGGCTGCTTGACCATTACGAATACGGGTCAGCATATCTCCGATTGGGTGTGATAATGACATCTTTTACTCCTTGGACTATATATCCATTTTCCAGCTGCATTGTCCACAACTGGTATTTTTTATTTTACCAACTAGATTTACGTACGCCTGGCAATTTACCTTCGGACGCCATTGTACGCAATTGTTGGCGGCACAGACCGAACATACGTGAATAACCACGTGCGCGGCCAGTAATTGAACAACGGTTATGCAAACGTGTTGGATTGGCATTGCGTGGCAATTTAGCCAATTTTTTCATTGCCTCCATACGTTCATCTGGTGTTGCATTAACAGACATTTTTTCTTTGATTGCGGAACGCTTTTTTGCATATTTTGCAACCAATTTTTCACGTCTGTGTTGCTTGTTAATCAACGCTAACTTTGCCATTTTTATTTCCTTTTATTATTTCAAAACCAACGGCAGGCCGATTTTTGTCAGCAATGCACGTGCTTCATCGTCTGTTTTTGCTGTTGTCACAATGACAATATCCATACCGCGGATAGAATCAATTTTATCAACAGAAATTTCTGGAAAGATTAGGTGTTCTTTGACACCAAACGCATAATTTCCACGACCATCAAATTTAGATTTTGACAATCCGCGAAAATCTTTCACGCGTGGCAAAGCCACTGTAATCAATTTATCCAAGAAATCATACATTCTTTTACCACGCAAGGTGACCTTGGTACCAATGGCTTGACCTTCACGCAAACGATATGTTGCAATCGATTTTTTTGCATGTGTGATAATTGCTTTCTGGGCAGCAATCGCTGTCAAATCAGCGGCCGCAGAATCCAATTTCTTTTTATCAGACACCGCTTCACCAACACCCATATTCAAAACAATTTTTGTGAGTTTTGGCACAGCCAATGCATTTGTATAGCCGAATTCTTTAACCAATTCAGGCACAACTTGTTTTTCATAAAATTCACGCAATCTGCTTTGCATTTTTTATTCCTTAATGTTTATTTCCGTAACAGCGGAAACATTTGTTTTATAATTCTGTTCCAGATTTTTTAGAAACACGAACCTTTTTATCACCCTTCATCACATATCCAACGCGGGTTGCTTTTTTGGTTTTTGGATCAACCAATGCAACATTAGATACATGAACAGGGGCTTCGCGGTCGATAATATGACCGGCCTGATCCTGTGTTGGTTTAATGTGCCATTTATGACGATTGACACCTTCGACAACAACACGCGATTCTGCTGGGCGCGCTTCCAGCACTTTGCCTTTAACGCCCTTGTATTTTCCTGAAATAACTACGACTTCGTCGCCTTTTTTAATTTTCATTTTTTTGTCCCTTTGTGTCTAATCTATTAAATAACCTCTGGTGCCAAAGACACGATTTTTTGAACATCATATTTGCGGCGAACTTCACGCGCAATTGGTCCAAAAATACGTGTTCCAATTGGTTCAAAGTTGTTTTTATTGATTAAAACAACCGCGTTATCATCGAAACGGATAATTGAACCGTCTGGACGTTTAACTGGGAATTTTGTACGTACGATAATCGCACGTTGCACAGTTCCCTTTTGAACCTTACCACGTGGGATAGCCTCTTTGATGGCGACAACAATTTTGTCACCAACTGTAGCATAACGACGATGTGAACCGCCCAAAACCTTGATGCACATAGCCTTACGCGCACCACTGTTATCGGCAACCGTCATAACTGTTTCATTTTGTATCATTTTTTCAACCTTTTCCTGCACATGGGGCAATCCCCCATGGCTTTGTTAACGGGTCCCGACTGTCGATACGACCTCAAAGAACCCAACCCTTGATTGTGGTTTATTAAAATTAATCAACCACTTCCACAGAACCGTCCTTGGACACACCAACGCGACCCTTTACAATCCAAGATTTTGTCTTGGAAATTGGACGATGTTCTTCAATAGCAACGACATCACCAACCTTGTATTCATTGGCTTCATCGTGGGCCTTATATTTTTTATTTTGCTTCACGAATTTACCATACAAAGGATGACGGAAACGGCGTTCTACTTCGACAACAACCGTTTTGTCGTTCGCTGTACTTTTAACTGTTCCTTGCAGTATACGTTTTGGCATAACTGTTATTCCTCTATTTTTTTATGTCGATTTTGGTTATGATATACTAAATTTTAGAAAAAACAACCAAAATCAACATTTATTCTTTATTTTTTTGCCGCATTTAATTTTGTTTTAACGCGCGCAATTTCACGACGAGTTTGACGCATAACATGCGTTTTTGGCATTTGGCCAGCTGCTAATTGAAACCGTTGATTCATTTGTTCTTTTTTCAAATCAGCCAATTTGCTTTCCAAAGCCTCGCGTGTCAAAGATTCTGATTTTACTTTTTTTTCTGCCATCTTATTCACCTTTTAATTAGTTGATTTTACGTTCAACGATTTTTGTTTTAACTGGTAATTTTGCCGCCGCCAAGGCAAATGCTTCATATGCAATTTCTGGTTTGACACCATCAATTTCAAACATGATGCGACCTGGTTTAACACGACATACCCAGTATTCCACAGCACCCTTACCTTTACCCATACGAACCTGTGCAGGTTTTGTTGTGACCGGCACATCTGGGAAAATACGAATCCATAATTTACCCATACGTTTCATATGACGAGTAATAGCACGACGTGCAGCCTCTATCTGACGTGCAGTCACACGTTCAGGGCTCATTGCTTTCAGTCCAAACGACCCAAAAGCCAATTCACTACCGCCCTTGGCGACACCGTGAATACGACCTTTTTGCAGTTTGCGAAATTTTGTTTTATTTGGCATTAACATGATTAAAATCCTTTGATTTTAAATTATTTACTTTTTCTTTCGCTTGTGCCGGCATATTCTGTTGGACGCGCCATTTCAGAAGCCAACTTTTCTTTATTAACGACATCACCAGTGTAAATCCAAACTTTCACACCGATAACACCATATGTTGTTTTTGCTTGGATTGACGCGTAATCAACATCAGCACGCAAAGTATGTAATGGAATACGACCTTCGCGGATTTGTTCGCTACGTGCAATTTCCGCACCGTTCAAACGACCAGAACACATAACTTTGATACCTTGGGCACCAACTTTCTGGGCATTTTGAACTGCTTTTTTCATTGCGCGTTTAAATGAAACACGACCTTCGATTTGTTGTGCAATTTGTTGTGCAACCAATTGCGCATTTAAATCAGGACGACGCACTTCATAGATATTAACGACAACTTGGTCATTTTTAACCAATTTCTTAATATCGTTACGCAATGCTTCGATATCGGCACCGTTTTTACCGATAATCATACCAGGACGAGATGTGTGAATTGTCACAACAACTTTTTTAGCAAAACGTTCGATAACAACTTTTGCCAAGCCTGCTTTTTTCAATTTCTTTTCAATAAATTTACGAATTTTATCATCTTCGGCAACAAATTTCGCATAGTCTTTTTTATTAGCAATCCAGCGAGAATCTGTCACTTTATTGATAAATTCGCGTAATGAAATAGGTGATACTTTCTGTCCCATTTTTTATTTTCCTTACGTTTTTAACCAAGTGTTCTTGAAACCTGTTCGGTTTTATTCAAGGGTCACCCCCATACCACTTGTCTTTTTGTTATTTAGCCTTTTTAGCCTTTGGTTCTTTTTTCTTTGCCGGCGCTTCACCTGATTCCAACACGATTGTCAAATTTGAAAAAGGTTTCAAAATTGGACGTGCGCTACCGCGTGGTCCAGGCATAATGCGTTTCATTGTCAATGCTTTGCCACACCAAATTTCTTTGACGAACAAAGTATCAACAGGCAAGTTTTTGTTGTGTTCTGCATTTGCAATCGCAGACAACAACGTTTTCAAAACTTCATCAGAAACACGTTTCTTTGAAAATTTCAAAACATCAACGGCACGGTCAACTGGCAAGCCGCGAACCATATCACAAACCAGATTTAATTTCTGGTGGCTGATGCGAATCATTTTATTGAACGCACGAACCTGATTGTCTTTTATTCCATATCTTGTCATAATTACCCTACCTTATTTTGCTGCTTTCTTGTTTGCTGCATGTCCTTTGAAAGTACGTGTTGGCGCAAATTCACCCAATTTGTGACCAATCATATCTTCGACGACGGACACAGGAATAAATTTGTTACCATTATGCACTTCAAATGTTAAACCAACCATTGGTGGCACAATTGTGCTACCGCGGGACCATGTTTTAATAGGTTTATGGTCATTTTTTTCATTTGCAACCGCAACTTTCTTCAAAAGTGACGGATGAATATAAGGACCTTTCCATACTGAACGAGACATCATTTACTCCGTTTTTTTATTATTTTTTCTTCGCCAAATGTCTGCTACGAATAATCATCTTGGCAGTACGTTTATTGCTACGGGTACGATATCCCTTGGCTGGAATACCTGTACGTGAAACTGGTTCGTGACCCTTGGAATGTCCGTTACCACCACCCATTGGGTGATCGTTCGGGTTCATTGCCATACCACGAACAGATGGACGAACACCCAACCATCTGGCACGACCGGCCTTACCCAAATTCACATTGCGTTGATCTGGATTGGAAACCATACCAACTGTTGCCAAACAATCAGAATGAACTTTACGCAACTCACCACTGTTCATTTTAATCTGTGCATAAACGCCGTCTTTACCCATCAATTGAGCATAGCAACCTGCACTACGGGCCAATTGACCACCTGCGCCAGGTTTCAATTCAACGTTATGAACGATTGTACCGATTGGCATATTTTTTAATGGCATCGCATTACCCGGTTTAATATCTTCGCGTTCGCCAGATATAACAACATCACCCGCTTTCAAATCACGTGGTGCCAAAATATAAGAACGGATACCATCTTCATATTCGACCAATGCGATAAAAGCAGTTCTGTTTGGATCATATTCCAAACGAACAACTGTCGCCGGCATACCAAATTTTTTACGTTTAAAGTCAATTAAACGATAACTACGTTTGTGACCGCCACCTTGGTGATAAACAGTCACTTGACCAAAATTATTACGACCACCATGGGATTTTAACCCAACGGTCAAAGCCTTTTCTGGCTTACCACGATGCAATTCAGCGCGACTGACCAATGTCAAACCACGCGTTCCTGCAGTCACTGGTTTAAAATGCTTTAATGCCATTTTTTATATCCTTTTTTAATCCTGGACAATAACACCCATAATATTTTGGGTTCTCTGTCCCGGTGTTTTATTTACTCTGTGCCGCCACAGCCATATCCAATTTTGCATCGGCTGGCAATGACACATACGCTTTTTTAACATCACGTTGTTTGCCAGAACTGCGACCACGGAAAGATTTAACCTTACCTTTGGTGACAACGATATTAACCTTGGTTGGTTTAACACCATAAATCACCTGCATCGCACGGGCAACGTCCGCCTTGGTTGCATCTTTGGCAACTTCGAACACAACGCCGTTGCTTTCAGACAATTTTGCAGATTTCTCTGAAATAACTGGACGAACCAGTATATCATAAATACCTGCACCTGCAACAATTTTATTTTCAACTTTCTTTTCTGCCATCTTTCAATCCTTATGATTATGCCAATCTGGCTTCGACGGATTTGACGGCATCGGCTGTCAAAACCAATTTATCATGTTTCAAGATATCCAAAACATTCAAACCAATCGTTGGCAACGCATCAACATTTGCAATGTTCGCCACAGATTTTTTGAAGTTCGCATCCAATTCTGTTGCACCCACAAACAAAACAGAATTCAAATCCAATTTTTTCAATTGTTTTGCAATTGTGTTTGTTTTTGCAGCTGCAACCTTTTCAGAATCAATGATAATCAAATTACCATCTTGTAATTTTGAAGACAAAGCCATTTTCAAGCCCAAAGAACGAATTTTCTTTGGCAAATCAATGCTGTGATCACGAACGACTGGTCCATGAACCACACCACCGCCACGCATATGAACATTATATTTTTCACCTTGACGTGCATTACCTGTCTTTTTCTGTTTGAATGCTTTACGGCCACTTCCCGCGACATCAGACACTGTTTTCACAGCATGTGTGCCTGCGCGTGCATTTGCACGTTGCCATGTGACAACACGATGCAAAACATCTGCACGTGGGGAAACACCGAATACACTGTCAGCCAAATCAATTTTGCCAACAGATTTACCATCGAAATTTATAATATCTAACTGCATTTTTTCCACCTTATATTATTCCGTTGACCTTTTTATTCCGCAACAGTTTCTGTTTCGGTTGTGGCACTTGGCGCAGATTCCACCACATTTTGAGATGTTGGAACTGGCAATTCTTTTTGTTCTTTTTTGATTGCATCTGTCACCAATACAAATGTGCCATTTGCACCAGGAACAGCGCCTTCAACAAAGATTAAATTTTCGGACGCTGACACACCAAAAACTTTCAAGTTTTGAACGGTCACTGTTTCGTTACCCATTTGACCGGACATCTTTTTGCCCTTTAACACGCGGCCAGGCCATTCACGCATACCTGTACCACCCAAAGAACGATGTGCCTTCAAAACACCGTGTGATGCTTCTTTACCGCCAAAGTTATGACGTTTCATAGCACCCTGAAAGCCTTTACCTTTGCTTGTCGCTTGGACATCAACAAATTGTCCGACAACGAAATGAGACGCAGACAATTGTGTGCCCGATGGGATAACACAATCGTCAGACACGCGGAATTCCACAACTTTGCGATATGGTTTAATACCGCTTTTTTCCGCTGCCACTGCTTGTGGTTTTGCAACATGTTTTGCTTTGGCCTCGCAAACACCCAAGATGTTGGCGACATAGCCATTTTTTTCCATTGTACGATTACCAATCACAGCACAATCACCCACAGACAACACTGTGACAGCATGTGCCGCACCCGCATCATCATACATACGGGTCATTCCTATTTTTGTTGTAATTAATCCGCTACGTTTCATTTTTTTATGCCTTTTTTATTTGTCAGAGGTTAATAATACACACCTATATTAACCTAACAATTACAATTTAATTTTCACATCAACACCCGAAGCCAAATCCAACTTCATCAAGGCATCAACTGTCTGGGGGGTTGGATTAACAATATCTACGACCGCTTTGTGATTACGGATTTCGAATTGTTCGCGTGATTTTTTATCCACGTGAGGAGAGCGATTGACTGTAAATTTTTGAATCAATGTCGGCAAGCGAACAGGTCCTACGACATCTGCGCCTGTGCGCTTTGCAGTTTTGACTAATTCATCAACCGATTCAATTAACACACGGTGATCAAACGCCGTCAATTTAATGCGAATTTTAGATGTTGGTACCATTTTGTTCGTTTCCTTTATTTTTTCATTTTCGTGACAAAGGGGCGATTGGTTTTACCCACCCCCCTTTGTCTGTTTTAATTATTTGTTAATTTTAGATACAACACCTGCACCTACTGTGCGTCCGCCTTCACGGATAGCAAAGCGGCGACCTTCGCTCATAGCGATTGGTGCAATTAATTGCACGCTGATACGAACGTTATCGCCTGGCAAGACCATTTCTTTGCCTTCTGGCAATGTAATTGTACCTGTCACATCAGTTGTGCTGAAGAAGAACTGAGGACGATAGTTAGAGAAGAATGGTGTATGACGTCCACCTTCTTCTTTCTGCAAGATATAGACTTCTGCTTCAAAGTCTGTATGTGGGGTAATAGAACCCGGTTTGCAGATGATTTGACCACGTTCAACATCTTCTTTTTTGGTTCCACGCAACAACAAACCAACGTTATCACCGGCTTCACCTTGATCCAACAATTTGCGGAACATTTCAACGCCTGTGATTGTTGTTTTTTGTGTTGGACGCAAACCGACGATTTCAGCTTCGTCACCAACTTTCACGACACCAGATTCAATACGGCCTGTGACCACTGTTCCACGACCTGTGATTGAAAATACGTCTTCGATTGGCATCAAGAAAGGTTTATCAACTGGACGTTCTGGCATTGGGATATATTCATCGCATGCTTTCAACAAAGCATCAATGGATTCTTTGCCCAAACCGTCTTGTTTTTCTTCCAATGCGGAAATAGCAGAACCACGGATGATTGGTGCATTGTCACCATCAAAGTCATTTGCAGACAACAATTCACGAATTTCCATTTCAACCAATTCCAACAATTCTGGATCGTTTGCCAAATCGCATTTATTCAAATAAACGACAATCTTTGGAATACCCACTTGACGTGCCAACAAGATGTGTTCGCGTGTCTGAGGCATTGGACCATCAGTTGCCGCAACCACCAAGATTGCACCGTCCATTTGTGCCGCACCGGTAATCATGTTTTTAACATAGTCCGCGTGTCCTGGGCAATCGACGTGTGCATAGTGGCGATGTTCTGTTTCATATTCCACGTGTGCAGTGTTAATTGTTATACCACGTGCTTTTTCTTCTGGGGCGTTATCGATTTGATCAACACCTTTTTGTGCATCAATACCAACACCATAATAATGAACGATAGCAGCTGTCAAAGTTGTTTTACCATGATCAACGTGACCAATAGTACCAATATTGACATGTGGCTTTGTTCTTACATATTTTTCTTTTGCCATAGTTTTCTCCTTATAGGCTCTTTTTTGTTTTGTTAAACCGATTTTTGAAATCCAGTTTCGAATACAATCATAAACCAGAAATCAAAAATCGCAATCTTTTTTTACTTTGTCAGTTTTTTAATTACTTCATCAGCAACATTCTGCGGAACTTCGGCATAATGTGACAATTCCATATATGGATTCGCACGACCTTGTGACAAAGAGCGCAGGGTTTTCACATAACCGAACAGATTTGCCAATGGCACGAACGCAGAAATCAACTGATTACCGAATTGTGTTTCGATACCATTGATTTGACCACGACGACTGTTCAAGTCACCAATAATGTCACCGACGTATTCTTCCGGTGTTGATACCGAAAGCTTCATAATCGGCTCCAATAATTTTGGCGCAGCCTTTTTCATTGCTTCGCGGAAGCATGCGCGCGCCGCAATTTCAAAGCACAACACATTAGAGTCGACCTCGTGGTATTTACCATCAATTAATGTTGCCTTGAAATCCACAGTTGGATAGCCAATCAAAACACCTGTTTGTTGTGCTATCTTCAAACCCTTTTCAACGCCAGGAATGTATTCTTTTGGAATCGCACCACCGACGATTTGATTGTCAAATTCATAGCCTTTGCCTGGTTCCAATGGTTCAAATTGGATTTTAACCTGGGCATATTGACCCGAACCACCAGACTGTTTTTTATGAGTATATTCTTCGGTCACAGGTCTGCTGAATGCTTCGCGATATGCAATACGTGGTTCGCCGACATTAACATCGACTTTAAATTCACGCAGCAATCTATCGACCAAAATTTCCAAATGCAATTCACCAACACCTGACAAAATTGTTTGACCAGATTCTTCATCAACAGACACGCGGAAAGAAGGATCTTCTTTGGCCAATGCCTGTAATCCCAAAGACATCTTTTCAATATCAGCCTTGGTTTTTGGTTCAACCGCAATAGAAATAACAGGTTCTGGAACATGGATAGATTCCAAAACGATTGGATTAGCCTCGTCACACAATGTATCACCTGTAATTGTTTCCTTCATACCAACCAAAGTGACAATATCACCCGCCGATGCTTCTTTGATTTCTTCACGTTGATTAGAATGCATCAACAACATACGACCAACGCGTTCGCGTTTATTACGGTTGGAATTGAATATATATGAACCAGATTGCAATTTACCAGAATAAATACGAATAAACATCAAGTTTCCAACGAAAGGATCATTTGCAACCTTAAACGCCAATGCACTGAACGGTTCTTTTGGATCTGCATGACGTTCCGCCGGTGTTTTACCATCTAACAATGTTCCTTGAATTGCAGGAATATCCAATGGTGATGGCAAATAATCAACAATTGCGTCCAACAAAGGTTGCACACCTTTGTTCTTAAATGCTGTTCCGCACAAAACTGGGTTAAAGTTTTGATTAATAGTTCCTTTGCGGATTAATTTTTTAATTGTGGCAGTATCTGGAATTTTACCTTCCATATATGCTTCCATAATTTCATCGTCCAAGGTCACAACTTCTTCAATCAATTTGTTGTGCAATTCTTCGGCCTTGGCTTTCAAATCTTCTGGAATTTCGATTGTGACCGGGTGAGAGCCTGTTTCGTCTTCCCAGATTAAACCCTTCATTTCCACAACATCAACAACACCGCGGAAATCAGATTCTGCGCCAATTGGGAAATTTATAACCAATGGTGTCGCACCCAAACGTTCGCGTATCATATCAACACAGCGGAAGAAATTACCACCAATACGATCCATTTTATTGATAAAGCAAATACGTGGAACATTATAACGGTCCGCCTGACGCCACACTGTTTCTGTTTGTGGTTGAACCCCAGACACAGATTCAAACACCGCAACCGCGCCGTCCAAAACACGCAAAGAACGTTCCACTTCCATAGTGAAATCCACGTGTCCCGGTGTATCAATCAAATTGATACGATGGTCGCGCCAAAAGCATGTTGTTGCGGCCGAAGTAATTGTAATACCACGTTCTTGTTCTTGTTCCATCCAGTCCATAGTGGCGGCGCCATCATGCACCTCGCCAATTTTGTATGTTTTACCGGTATAGAACAAAATACGTTCAGATGTTGTAGTTTTTCCAGCGTCAATATGTGCCATAATTCCTATATTACGATACATATGCAAAGGTGCGGTTTTTCCAACAGACATTGTCTTTCCCTTTCTTTTATTATATTACCAACGGAAATGAGCAAAAGCCTTATTCGCCTCTGCCATTTTATGAGTATCAATCTTTTTCTTGAATGCACCACCGGTGCTGTTCAAGGCATCACGCAATTCTGCAAACAAGCGTTCTTGCATAGAACGTTCGCCACGTTTGCGGGCAAACATAACCAACCAACGCAAAGCCAATGTCTGTTGGCGATCGGCGCGAACTTCCACAGGAACCTGATATGTTGCACCACCAACACGACGACCTTTGACCTCGACCGAAGGCTTTAACATATCGACAGCCTCCAAGAACAGAGCCAATTCATCTTTACCATCTTTGGCCAAAGTTTTTAATTTATCCAATGCACCATAAACAATGTTTTCGGCAACTTCTTTTTTACCGTCCCACATAACAACATTGATACATTTTGCAACGACCAAATTCCCATATTTAGAATCTGGCAAAATTTCACGTTTTGTTGCAGCTTTACGTCTTGACATATTTTATATCCTTTTTATTTCTTCACCCGGGATTTCCGGATTACTCACCTGCTAATCACAGATGTATTATTTTTTAATTTTTGCCCCATACAGAGAGCGACCTTGTTTTCTTGATTCGACACCCTTGGTATCCAAAACACCGCGAATGATGTGATATTTCACACCAGGCAAGTCCTTTACACGACCACCACGAATCATAACAACACTGTGTTCCTGCAAATTATGTCCTTCGCCAGGAATATATGCAGTCACCTCACGTCCATTTGCCAATTTAACACGGGCAACTTTACGTTGTGCAGAGTTAGGTTTTTTAGGTGTTGTGGTATAAACACGTGTGCAAACACCACGTTTTTGCGGACTTTCCATCATATCAGGTGCAGTGCTTTTTTTCACAACCTTTTTACGAGGTTTCCGAATCAGTTGATTTACTGTTGGCATTCAAAATCTCTTTGTTTTTACTTTACTTTTTGTTACATAAAACCACCCCAACCGGACTTATCACAAATGCACGCATCTGTTTATAAATCCGCCAAAGGCGCCGTTTTCTGTGTTTTTTACTCTCCTTATTTACACGGAAAGCGTATCCAGTATAACCCGCAACATTTAAATTGTCAAGAAATTTTCCACAAAAAACCGCGGAAAATTGGGTTGATTTTGTAATATAATCAACAAACCCGGCACATACAACGACAACAAACAAAAAATCAATGAAAAAACAATGTGTTTTGCTAATTCAGCATCTATTGCAGTTTGAAAATAAAAAAAACACCCAATCGGGCGTTTTAACCCCGCCACCACCCGCCACCTTTGGCGACAGGCGGTCCCCCGCCCCTGTTGTGTGGAATTATTCTTCGGGTGCCTCTATAATCGGGAACCAATGTGGAACAATAACGCCGTTTTCTTCGGTTTCAACCAATAAACATTTTTTGCCGGCGGGGCAAGCATCCTCCGGGCGGGTCTGCTTGTCCGCTTGCAAACTGGCGATTGCGGCGGTTTGATTTATCGTTTTTGTGACAATTTCGCGTATGGTCGCCACCGCATTATTTAAATCTGTTTTTACCGAACTAAACCGCGCCACATTATATGCCGTCGTCGCGATTTTTATATTCGGTGCGCAATAAGTAGTTTCGTTCCAATTTTCCGTTGTTTCCGTCGCCAAAGGATAATAAACCGTCACCGGTGTGCCGGCGGCATATTGCGCGGCAAGATATTGTTTAAAATCTTGAACGGTTAAACAATTCTCTAAATTAAAAGCAAATACACTATCGTGACGCCCTTTCTTTACCTGCCCTGGTTTAACAGATGCCCAACCTGTACTTGTTGAAACACCTTTGAAATGTGAAGACAATACAGAAAACTCTCCCGCATCTCGCAAACAATCAGCTAAATTTAAAGCATATCTTGTTTCGCTTTGATTTGCCCAATTTTCCGTCCCATCAAAAACTTTAACCCCAACCCTGCGGGTGATTTTACCAGTGGTTGCGTCGTATGAATCGGCATAATCACCAACCTTGCGTAGCACCATATCGCCTTGTTTGTAAAATACCGGCTCAATTGGGTTATCTGGTGACGGTGTGTCATTTTGTGAAACTGTGCCCGTTGCCGACACATAGTTTTCAATTTGCCCATTGCACGTTGCGCATAAAGGATTATATGGTGTGTATTCTGTTGCTGTATCACCTTCTTCGATTTGTATATTGTCAAATACAAAAACATGCGACCCGTCTGTATCGGGTGTCAAAATTTTTAACGACACATTTGTTCTGTTGCCTGCACTTGCACTCGACACACGGTTACTTCCTATAACTTCACCTCTATCACTTCCATCTGCCTGTGTATAAACTAATGCTATATTGCTTCCTTGGTATGGTGTGTGGTTATAAGATACTTTAAATGTTTTACCTTCCAATTCGGCAACTGTTCCAAAATGAACTATTATAAAATTAGCAAATGTTTTTGAACCTGTTAATGAATAACCTGTTGTTGTTTTTGTTTCGACAACAGGACCATTTCTATATAAAGTGCGAGCATTCGATATATCAAACAAATTTCTGCATTGGTTGTTATTATCTGCAAATGTCGACACGACTGGCGCGACCGCCATAAGAATAAATAATAACCCTGTCACAAACAATCGTTTCATAATCAATCTCTCCAACCGATTTTTTCAACAAAAAAACCACCAAATTACATAGGCGGTTGGAGGTTCAAGACAATTTAAAACAGAAAATTGTGTGCTTATTTTACCGGTCGGGGTATTATTCGCAACCCTCCAACCAATTTTACGGTTGGAGTATTTCGTCCGCATAATAACGAACGCTGTTTTATTGGCAGGTCTTGACACCTCATCAGTAGAACACCCACTGACGAAAATATTATATCACGATATAAATTTTTTATGCAAGGGATATTTTTACAGCGAACAGAGTCCAGATAACAGATAATAAAAAAAATTATTCATTAACTGAACACTGTACTCTGTTATCTGGTCACTAAAAAAAAACACCCGACGTTTGCCGGGTGTTTTTTTGATTTTCAACAATTAGAAATCAATACCGAATTTAGCACCAAAGCCAAAGCCTTTGTTGACGTTCCATTCGTCAGCATTTGCACCACCACGATGGTCCATATCAGCATTCATATACAAACCAACGAATTTTGTTGCATCGATGTTGTAATTTGCGCCAATCATACCAGACCATGTGCCAGCATTTCTGATGGTTGCCCCAGCAATACCACGATATTCTTTATCCATCACACCGTTGTATTCAACACCAGCAACCAAATTCAATTTGTCGCACAAAGCATATTGACCGTCCAAGCCCAATGTCACAAAATGAACACCTTGCAAGCCAGACGCTTCATTCCAATTAAAGGATTCTGTATTCCAATAATTGAACAACGCTTTGGCCGCAACAGTCCAGTTAGAACCAACATAACCACCACGAACACCCAATGACCATGTGTATTGTGTATCAACTTTTTCCAACATTGGTCTGTGGTTTGGCCACATTGCATTTACTTCATAGCCACCCAAAACATCGGCTTTCCAACCACCCATATCCAAAGCACGGAAAGCCAAATCTAATTCTGTTTCGCCCCATGACCATTCGTTAAAGAATGTTTCGTTATTAACGTCTGTGGATACCGCAACAGTCAATCTGTCTGTGATACCATAACCGAATTCTTCGTTCAATGTCCAAGATTTGATTTCATCACCAGAATGAGAAGACAAATCAGACACACTGTAAAAATGATTCGCTTTTGGCATATACAATGGATTACCATCGATAACATTTGCAGCATGTGCGCCAGATACAGCGAATACAGCGATTAAAGAAGATAAAGCTAATTTTTTCATATTTTATCCTTTCCTTGTTTGTTAATCTAAACTGAAAACAGGTATCGTTTCCTGTTAATTCTATTTTACTATGATTTGGTTCCTGATGTCAAAAAAAAGATTCCTTGGCATTTATAATTTTTTGTGGTATAATCCGCCCAAGTTTTTTCAAACCATACTAAATCATACCAACCCCACAGAATCCCAGTAATTTTTATTAAAAATTTTAATGAATTAAAATTTCAATCAAACAAACAACTGACGAATTCAACATTTTTATTTTTTTAATTTTTTTATTTCGCGCCAATCGGCATGATTTTTCAAGTGTTCTTCATAACTATTTGAAAAACGATGACCACCATTTCCGTCCGCAACAAAAAACAGATAATTTGTATCCGCCGGTTTCAATACAGCCTTTAATGCAGCCGAACCAACATTTGCAATCGGCCCAGGCGGCAAACCTTTATATCTGTATGTATTATACGGGCTGTCAATTTTCAAATGACCGGTTAAAAGTGGTTCGCCCTGCATATCGCCCAAACCATCTGTCAAAACATACACAACCGTCGGGTCGGCTTGCAATCGCATATCACTGCGCAGACGATTCAAATAAACACTCGCCACAATGGGCATTTCCGCCACATGTGGTGTTTCGCGTTGCACAATGGACGCCAATGTCACAACCTCGCGCCAGTTTTTTAATGGACGCGGCAAACTGCGTGTCGCCATTTTATTACGCACAGATTCCATTTTACGACGCGCCAAATCCAAAACCGCCAAACGCGGTGTGCCACGCGCAACCTTGTATGTATCTGGAAAAATATCGCCATCAGCAACCGAACACACCGGCGCCATCATTCCTGAACCACAATCGACATCGCCCGACAAAGACGAATCATTTGCCAATAAAATTTTGATTTGTTTTATTGTTAAACCTTCGGGAATTAAAACCTTGGTCGTTGCAACATCACCATTTACCAACATTTTTGCAATTCGCCAGGCACTCGCCCCACGCGGAATTTCATATTGCCCGACCTGAATTTTGCCACCCTGGGCACGCACAGCCAATTTAAACGAAGCCGCCGAATCGACCAAATCATATTTTTTTAATGTTGTCGCAACATCTGTCACCGTCGCACCCGATGCAACCGTCACCAATACAGGCTTGCGCGTGGCATATCCAAACAACATGAATACAGCAATCAGCAACAAAAAACCAATAATAACCAGCCCCAAATGCCGTTTTAACCTGCGATTGATAAATGTGTAATGATGTTTTGCCATGACTTTGGAATTATCCTAAAAATAAATAAAAAGTCAAAACTATAAACAATAATTTTTTTGCTTTAATAAATTTGCCGCTGATAAAAACAGGTTTCCCGGCAAAAACTTTACATCAAACCATTGCCACATTGAACACTTGGTTGGTTCCATAACCTTGGGCATTGGTAAAAATGTTGTACGCGCAAAACAATGAATTGTTATATAATGTTT
>Ga0247609_10003132_pt1 | contig 16890 bp, 13 predicted proteins | sample 172DNAGHGlowgp2_FD_193487 | JGI IMG/M metagenome (GOLD analysis project Ga0247609, IMG submission 193487) | Sheep rumen microbial communities from Palmerston North, Manawatu-Wanganui, New Zealand - 1728 DNA GHGlow gp2 | ecosystem: Host-associated > Mammals > Digestive system > Stomach > Rumen ...
AATACAACGATAAAAACATTATCGAGAAAGTTATCCGTGCTTTCTCCTTGCTCGACATGTTGGCACTGTCCGGCTGTCCTTTTCATTTCAAGGGCGGCTCGTGTCTGATGCTACTGCTGAAGAATGGTCGTCACAGACTTTCTATCGACATAGACATCATCTCTTTCCATTGCATCGCTCGAAATAAAATCCACCCTTCCAAATCGTCTGAGCCGACTTAAACGACAGTCACCTGAGGCGTTCTACTATTGGGCAAAGACAAGCGAACTATTGTAATACAGATACCTATGTCTATGAGTTGACAGTTGAGAACCCTAAGCGTTTTCAACTGTCAACTGCTTTTGTTTGTCAACCAGTGCCAACGATTATCCCCAATCATTGACATTCCAGACCTCAATATCATAGTTGGTGGTATAGCCCTGGGTCCTTGAAATAATTCCTAAATTCCCAGATTCCTTAGACAATAATATTCTCGCAGCTATTCTAAGGAACCAAGGAATCAAGGAATGGCAAAGATGTTGGAAGTGAGCACAATGAACGGATCTCGACTGACGCTGAACACAGCTGGAATGCTGTCAACGGCAATACCATCAGTAAGCGTATCCGCTGGTTTATGGTTTATCCCACATTTCGAGTTGGCCTCTGAGACTTTTGGGTAAGACCTTAATTATGGGATTCCGCACATGTTAATGGAATACAAAACTAAGCCAAGTCGATATTTTCGACAAAATTGCGGTTAGACGCAAAAAAATCGAGATATTATTTTGCTATACAAAGAAAAATATCTATATTTGCACTCGACAAAAATGCGTATTAAAACAAAAATATCGAAAGTCATGCTGATAGAAAGGAATTCATATTTACAAAAATTGATTGCACGGCGGGACAATGGTCGTGTAAAAGTTATCACCGGCATACGCCGTTGTGGCAAGTCCGTCTTGCTTTTCGACATCTACAAGGAGTACCTGAAGAAAACGGGCATCAAAGACAATCAGATTATAGAAGTCCATCTGGATGAAAAGGTCAATGCAGAGTATCGAAACCCCATGAACCTAGATAACTATCTGCATAAAAGAATTGGCAGGAAGAGGTCACAGCTCTATGTGCTGATAGACGAGATACAGGAGGTCGAGCCGATACAGAATCCGTGGCTGCCGGACAACAAGGAAGCAAAGATTACCTTTGTGGATGTTCTGATTGGGCTGATGAACAAGAAGAACGTGGATGTCTATGTGACGGGCAGCAATTCGAGGATGCTTTCAAAGGATGTCATGACGCAGTTCAGAGACCGTGGCGATGAAATACATGTGAATCCCTTGACCTATAGGGAATTCTATAGCTCATATCAAGGCGACAGGAGAGACGCATGGGGAGCATTCTGCACTTTTGGCGGACTACCCAAAGTTGCAACAGAGGCCACAGATGAAGACCGAACCGCCTATCTGCAAGACCTGATGGCGAGAACCTACCTGCGCGATGTCGTGGAGAGGAACAAGATACAGAAAGACGAGTCGCTGCTCAGGGAGATGCTACTTGTAGTGGCAAGCAGTGTGGGGTCGTTGACTAATCCCAAAAAACTGGAGCAGACCTTCCAGAGTGTGAGACAGCAGAAGCTCACCGATGACACCATCAGTCGCTATCTTGACTATTGTGAGGAAGCTTATCTGATAAAGAAAGCCTTCAGGTATGACATTAAAGGTAGGAAATACATCGGTACGCCACTGAAGTATTACTTCACCGATGTCGGCCTGAGAAATGCTCTGCTGAATTTTCGTCAAAGCGAAGAGAATCACCTGATGGAGAACATCATCTTCAACGAACTGTGCGTTCGCGGCTTCAGTGTCGATGTAGGTATTGTGGAATACAACTATAAAGATGAGGAGGGCAAAAGTAAGCGCAGGCAGGTGGAGGTGGATTTCGTCGTCAACAAAACCAACTTGCGTTACTATATCCAATCGGCGTTCGCCATTCCCGATGACGAGAAACGCAATCAGGAAACAAACTCGCTCAGGCGTATAGGTGACTCATACCAGCGGATTGTCGTTCAGCGTGATTTGCACCTGCCTTACTATGACGAGAACGGCATCTATTACATTGGCTTGGAGGATTTTCTTCTAAAATTCATTGATGAAATGTAAAACTATACTTAATCTCCTGCATAGACATACAAATACCGTGAAAAATGGCATTTTGAGGCGTTTCCTGAAAAAAGCACTTAAATAATCTTAAAAGTGACAGGGGGAGCAGTAAGGGGGAGCAGTTTTTGCAAAAAGAAAGAAACCCGCTGAAAATCAGCAGGTTTCTCATATTCTTAGCGGAGAGAGAGGGATTCGAACCCCCGGTACCTCTCGGTACGGTAGTTTTCAAGACTACTGTAATCGACCACTCTACCATCTCTCCAGTGTTCTCCGACCTAAAAGGTGCAGAGTGTGGCGTTGTAATCGAAAAATCTCGAAAGCGGGTGCAAAGGTAGTAAGAATAAATGAATTTACCAAATTTTAATGCAAGTTTTTTGACTATGATAGTATTTTTTAGTACTTTTGCACCATGATTTACCCGAATAACTACGAATCGAAGATAGGATTCGACGAAATACGACGCATTCTGAAAGGCCATTGCATGTCGTCGCTGGGACAGGAGAAAGTGGACGAGCTGACCTTCTCCGATGATGCTGACGTTGTCAACGAACAGATGGCACAGATACGTGACATGCGTCGCCTGATGCAGGCTGTGGAGAAGCCAGAGATGAACTATTTCTTCGACGTGCGTGAGTCCGTAGCGCGCCTACGCATGGAGAATACGCATATAGAAGAGGAGGAGCTCTGGGACCTGCGCCGTTCATTGGAGACGATTAGCATGATCGTTACCTTCCTAAACAAGAACAACGGCGACGAAGAACGTCCCGACTTCCTCTACCCTGCTCTGCAACGTTTGGCAGAGGATGTGCAGACATTTCCAGCCATCATCCGTCGCATAGACTCTATCTTGGATAAGTTTGGCAAAATCAAGGACTCTGCCTCGATGGTGCTGGCAGGCATCCGTCATGAGATGGAACAGACGGCAGGATCGATATCTCGTACCCTATATACCATCCTGCACGCTGCCCAGCGCGACGGACTGGTGAACCAAGACGTGGCCCCTACCCTGCGCGACGGACGACTGATGATACCCGTAGCACCAGGACTGAAACGCAAGATTAAAGGTATCGTCCACGACGAGTCGGCAACGGGAAAAACCGTCTTCATCGAACCTGCGGAGGTGGTGGAAGCCAACAACAAGGTGCGTGAACTGGAGGCTGCAGAGCGCAGGGAGATTATCCGCATTCTAACAGTCTTCAGCGACGAATTACGTCCACACGTTCAGGAAATACTGGACTCTTACCGTTTCCTAGCAGAGATAGACCTGGTACATGCCAAGGCTGATATGGCTGAACAGATGCAGGCCTTCGAGCCCACAGTAAAAGCGGAGCCCCACATGGACTGGATTCGTGCCATCCACCCGCTGCTGCAAAGGTCGCTGGCAAAGCAGGAAAAGAAGGTGGTGCCACTGGACATCAGCCTCTCCCCCCGCCCTCTCCAAAGAGAGAGGGAGCCACAATCCCCCCGCCCTTTGGAGGGGGCTAGGGGGAGGCTTCTAATTATCAGCGGCCCTAATGCTGGTGGTAAGTCTGTGTGTCTGAAGACGGTGGGACTGTTGCAGTATATGTTGCAATGTGGACTATCGATACCCATTGGCGACAGGAGTACTGTGGGACTGTTTCAGAACATCATGATAGACATTGGTGACGAGCAGTCGATTGCCGATGACCTGAGTACGTACTCGAGTCACCTGCTGAACATGAAGAACATGATGAAGCAGGCTAACAATCGCACGCTGCTGCTGATTGACGAGTTTGGTGGAGGTACGGAACCCACCATTGGCGGAGCCATTGCCGAGGCCGTGCTGAAGCAGTTCTGGAAGAAAGAGGCCTTTGGCGTGATTACTACCCACTACCAGAACCTGAAGCACTTTGCGGAAGACCATCCTGGTGTGGTGAATGGTGCGATGCTGTATGACAGGCATCAGATGCAGGCGTTGTTCCAGCTGTCGATAGGTCAGCCGGGCTCGTCGTTTGCCATCGAGATAGCCCGTAAGACAGGTATTCCCGAGGAGGTCATCAACGATGCCTCAGAGATAGTAGGTAGCGAGTATATTCAGAGTGATAAATATTTACAAGATATTGTACGCGACAAGCGCTATTGGGAGGGCAAACGCCAGACCATCCACCAGCATGAAAAGAGGTTAGAGGTTAGAGGTGAGAGGTTAGACGCCAGCATCGAAGAGATTGAACGCGAGCGCAAGGCCATCTTGAATCGTGCCAAGCAACAGGCTGAGGAGCTGTTGGCAGAGGCAAACCGCAAGATAGAAAATGCCATCCGAGAGATCAAGGAGGCACAGGCTGAGAAGGAACAGACCCGACTGATTCGCGAAGAGCTGCAAGAGTTCCGTGAACAGGTAAAAAATGACGACACTCGCGGACTGATGAGCGAAGAAGACTTTGCCAAGAAACTGCGCCAGATGGAGGAGCGCAAGGCTCGCAAAGCACAGCGCAAGGAAAAGAAGGGTGAAGAGGAACGTATAGCCAGCGAGAAACTGGCAGCAAGGGCTAAAGCCAACCTCAACGACACCAACCGTCCGCTGGCTGTTGGCGACAGCGTGCGTATCAAAGGAACGAATAGCGTTGGCGAGATAGAGAGCATTCAGGGCAAGCAGGCAACAGTCATCTTTGGTGGTCTGCGGAGCAAGGTGAAGTTGGAGCAGTTGGAGCGGGCAGCCTCCTCCAACCTCCCCCAAAAGGGAGAGGCTAATAAGCATGCGCACCTGGCTATTCAGACGTCGCACATGACACGTGCCACGATGGAAGACCACCGTCAGAACTTCCACCAGGACTTGGATGTCAGGGGTATGCGTGGTGACGAGGCCATCGATACTGTCATGCACTTCATCGACGATGCCATCCTCATTGGACTGAGTCGTGTGCGCATCCTGCATGGTACGGGCACAGGCATCCTCCGCCAGCTCATCCGTCAGTACCTGAACACCGTTCCCAACGTCAAGAAGGCCAAGGACGAACATGTTCAGTTTGGTGGTGCAGGAATAACGGTGGTGGACCTTGAATAAGTGAGGAGTGTGGAATGAGGAATGTGGAATGGTTGCCTTTATTCCTCATTCAACATTCGTCATTCTTTTGAGCCTCTTGTCGGATTCGAACCAACGACCCCGAGATTACAAATCACGTGCTCTGGCCAACTGAGCTAAAGAGGCGGGTGGGCAGCGATCTATATCGCGCCGCTACAACCAAGTACCCTTGCTATGTTCCCATCCTGGGGGATTCCGAGGGAGCTGGCCGTACAGGACTGCCCGTTTTTGCGGCTGCAAAGGTACACATAATAAATGAGAAATGAGAAATGAGGAATGAGAAATTAGCATCAGCGGCCGTGCATTTAACTTTTTTTAGCGGATTGCGGCTTCATTTCTCATTTCTCATTTCTCATTTCTCATTATTTATCAGTACCTTTGCACCCGATTATGACACCTGAAGAGTATCATCAACTGAAAGCATTTGCACGACAGGACGGCGCCCTGCTGTCGCTGTGGTGGATTGGCAGTTTCTTCTGCTACATCCTCGGTATCTCCAATCCCCTGCTGGGAATGTTGGCGTTGCTGCTGATTGTCGTGTCGCCCCTGTTTGCAGCCAACAGACTGCGTCATTTCCGTGACGGTGCTCGCGAGGGTGTTATCAGTTTCGGTCGTGGCTATGCCTACACGGCACTGGTATTCTTCTATGCTGCCGTATTGCTGGCTGCTGCCATCTACATCTACTTTGCCTTCATCGACAACGGTTACCTGTTGAGTACTGCGAACCAGTTCCTGTCGACGAAGGAAGGTAAGCAACTGCTGGAGCTCTATGGGCTGGCCGACCAGATGCAAGAGAACTTGAAGGCGCTGGCAGAGATGCGTCCCATCGACTATGCCGTCAACATGCTGTCGGTGAACATCACCATCGGCTTGATACTGGGTTTCCCCATCGCTGCAGTGATGAAGAGAGAAGTCATAAATAGTAAATAGTAAAATTGTCAAATAGTAAATTGTCAAATAGTCAAATAGTAAATTGTCAAATAGTCAAATAGTAAAATTGTCAAATAGTCAAATACAAAGATGGATATATCAGTAGTAATACCTCTATATAATGAGGAAGAGTCGCTTCCTGAGTTGTATGCGTGGATAGAGCGCGTGATGAAGGAGCATAACTTCTCGTTTGAAGTCATCTTCGTCAACGATGGCTCTACCGACCGTTCGTGGGAAGTCATCACCGAACTGTCTAAGAAGTCAGAGCACGTAAAGGGCATCAAGTTCCGCAGGAACTACGGCAAGTCGCCTGCCCTGTACTGCGGTTTCAAGGAGGCTGAGGGTGATGTCGTCATCACGATGGATGCCGACCTGCAGGACTCGCCCGACGAGATTCCTGAGCTGTACCGCATGATCAAGGAAGACGGCAACGACCTGGTGAGCGGCTATAAGCAGAACCGCAAGCAGGGTGACCCGCTGTCGAAGACCATCCCTACGAAGCTGTTCAACGCCACAGCCCGTAAGGTGAGCGGTATCAAGAACCTGCACGACTTCAACTGTGGACTGAAGGCCTACCGCAAGGAGGTCATCAAAAATATCGAGGTCTATGGCGAGATGCACCGCTACATGCCCTATCTGGCCAAGAATGCCGGCTTCGACAAGATTGCCGAGAAGCCCGTACACCACCAGGCCAGAAAGTTCGGTAAGTCGAAGTTCATGGGCTGGAACCGTTTTGTCAACGGCTATCTGGACCTGTTGACGCTGTGGTTCCTCGGCACCTTCGGCAAGAAACCCATGCACGTCTTCGGATTCCTGGGTACCATCATGTTTATGATTGGTTTCTTTTCCGCCCTGTGGCTGGGCATCGACAAGGCGTGGGCCCTCTACAACCATGTTCCCATGCGACTGGTTACCGACTCACCCTACTTCTATATCGCCCTGACAATGATGATGATAGGTACACAACTGTTCCTGGCCGGATTCCTAGGTGACCTCATCAGTCGCAGCAGTGCAGGACGTAACGACTACCAAGTAGAGAAAACCATCAGATGCGGAGAATAGTCGTCATCATATTCGTGTTAGCTGCTGTAGCGTCGTGCGTCAGCATTGACTGTCCTGTGCAGAACCAGGTGGAGTACATCTTTGCGCTGAAGAAACCGACAGGAGGCACGGACACCATGGGCATTGACACGCTGTCGGTATGGGCTCACCGAGTGGGCAGGAAAGACACCCTGCTGATCAACCGTCTCTGTGGCGTCAAAGCGACCAGTTTCAGTGTTTCTGCCAGTCACATGTTGGAGGAAGACTCGCTCTTCACCCTGCTCACCGACACGACGGGACAGCGGTGGCTCGACACCATCTGCATCCAGAAAACAAACCATCCACACTTTGAGTCGGTAGACTGCAAAGCCACCTATTTCCACACGATTACCGCTGTCACGACGACCTCTCACGGCATCGATTCCATCAGCATTAACAACAAGGAAGTGAACTATGACCAAACGGAGACTTTTTTCCTTTATCTCAAGGCTAACCGTTAGTCTGCTGTTGCTGGTGGTGGGCGTCGAGGGCTCACAGGCACAGAAGATATTCCGTATGGAGAAAGACTCCATACCTTTCTTCCGTGGCTTTGCGCTGTCGTTCGACCTCGTAGGTCCTGCCAAGCTGATGCTGGGCGACACCGGTGAGTATGAGGGAGCCCTGCGCATCAACCTGCACGACCAATGGTTTCCGGTCTTTGAACTGGGTATCGGCCGTGCCAACCACCAGGATGACGAGGTGACGGGACTGACCTACAAGACCACGGCCCCCTACTTCCGACTGGGTATGGACTGGAACATCATGAAGAAGAAGCACGAGCCCTACCGCATCTATGCTGGTTTCCGCTATGCCTATACCAACTACAGCTGCGACATCCTCTGCAGGGGGCTGGAAGACGCTACCTACAAGACGAAATCGGACATCGTCGACGAGGGCATCAGCTGCTACCAGCACTGGCTGGAGGGTCTCATCGGCATTGACGCCACCATCTATGGTCCTTTCCATCTAGGGTGGACGGTGCGCTACAAGCGTCGCATCTTCCACAAGGAGGGTGACATCGGCAACTCCTGGTATGTCCCCGGCTTCGGTGTCAACGACCTGGACAACTTTGGCGTGAACTTTAATGTGATTATTGATATTTAATTCTCGAAATTTCGAAACATCGAAGCATCGAAACATCGAAGCATCGAAACATCAAAACATCAAAACATCGAAACATCGAAGCATCGAAACATCGAGATAACGAAACCTCGAAGAAAAACGAAACAACTACTAATATGACTAATAACCGCAACAAACGACTACTCTGGCAGATTCCCTTCCTGGTACTGCTCATCGTGGGTACTGTACTGATTATCAGACAGCAACGCAACATGCCCTACCAGAAGTGTGCCGGCACCATCTTTGGTACCACCTATCATATCACCTATCAGTATGATGAGGACCTGCAGCCAGAGCTGGAGGCTCGGATGAAGGAGGTGGACAATGCCCTGTCAATGTTCAATAAGGAGAGCATCATCTCGAAGGTCAACAACAACCAGCCCGTGGAACTCAACGAGATGTTCGTGGAGGTATTTCAGCAGGCACAGAAAATTAGCGAGGACACCAATGGTGCCTTTGATATCACCGTTGCACCACTGGTCAACGCGTGGGGCTTCGGCTTCAAGAACGAGCAGATGCCCGACAAGCACGCCGTCGACTCGCTGATGGCAATCGTGGGGTACCAGAAGGTGAGTTATGACGGCAAGCATATCATGAAGCGCGACCCACGCATCACCCTCGACTGTTCGGCTATAGCCAAGGGCTTTGGCGTGGATGTCGTAGCCCGTCTGTTGGAGGAGAAAGGCATAGACAACTACATGGTAGAGATTGGTGGCGAGGTGGTGACCCACGGCATCAGCGAGAAGCGCGTACCTTGGAAGATTGGTGTCACCAAACCCACTGACGACCCCTTGCAGGAGGGTAACGAGTTGCAGACCGTCCTGAACCTCACCGACAAGGCGATGGCCACCAGCGGCAACTACCGCAACTTCTACTATAAGGGCAAGCGTAAATATGCGCACACCATCGATCCTAAGACGGGTTACCCTGTACAGCACAGCATCCTGTCGGCCACGGTGCTCACCAACCGTTGCATGCGTGCCGATGCCTATGCCACTGCCTTCATGGTGATGGGGTTCGAGGGTGCCAAGAAGGTGCTGGAGCGTAATCCTGACCTCATGGCCTACCTCATCTACGATGACCACGGCAAGATGGGTGTCTGGTACTCCCCCAGCCTCAAGGATAAGATTGCGAAGTAATTCATGGAGATCTACGACCAACTGTTACGCTTCTCGCTGTTCCAGGGCATGAGTCACGCCGACCTAATGGAGGTGGTGGCGCATACCAAGCTGGGATTCATGAAGTTGCAGCAAGGGAAGCGCCTTGTCAAGGAGGGCGACAGTTGTACACACCTGACCTTCCTCACGCACGGCAGTCTGCAGTGCGAGACGCTGAGCGACGATGGTGGTTGCAGAGTCGTAGAAACCGTCAAGGCACCGTATATCGTACAACCCGACCGACTCTTTGGACTCTCCCAGCGCTATAGCAGTTCGTTCAAGGCCGACAGTCCCTGTAACTTCATCACCATCGACAAACAGGAGGTGTTGCTGCTGTTAGAAACGCAGCTGGTGTTCCGTCTGAATCTGTTGAACATCATGGCGACAGAGAGTCAACGTCTGCACCGTCGTGCCTGGCGCTCAGCACCCAAGAGTCTGCGCGAGCGACTGGTGCGCTACTTCTTCTCGCGCTGTCTCTACCCTGCCGGTCCCAAGACGTTCCATGTGCTGATGAAACAGATTGCCGACGACCTCAACGACAGTCGTCTGGACATCAGTCATGCCCTCAACGACATGCAGCGCGACCAACAGCTGACACTCCATCGTGGCCGTATCGAGATTCCACTACTTGAACGATTGCTCATGTAAATAAAAAAATATTAATTTTTTTTGCGTTTCGCTCTATTTACACTACCTTTGCAGGCTGTAAGAGAGAAAACGTTAGTATGAATCCTTTTTTTGAACCCTATAACACACCGCACGACACCGTGCCCTTTGACCGTATCCGCCTGGAAGACTTCGAAGAGGCTTTCATGGAGGGTATCCGTCGTGACAACGAACAGATAGAGAAGACCATCAATAATCCGGCGAAGCCCACCTTCGACAATACCATCATCAACACTGAGGAGGACGAGGGCTACTACGACCTGCTGTCGCGCGTCAGCACGGTGTTCTTCAACCTGCTCAGTGCGGAGACCAACGACGAGATGGATGCGTTGGCACAGAAGATGCAACCCATTCTGACTCAGCACGCCAACGACGTGCGTCTGAATCCACGTCTCTTTGAGCGCATCCGACAGGTACACCTGCACCATAGGAAGCTGACGCCAGAGGAGAAGATGCTGCTCGACAACTGCTATGAGGGTTTCGTGCGCTCTGGTGCCTTGTTGGATGAAGCCGGCAAGGAGCGCCTGCGTCAGTTGACCGAAGAGGCCTCGATGCTCTCCCTGCAGTTCTCGCAGAACCTGCTGAAGGAACAGAAGGCTTTCACGCTGGACATCACTGATGAGGCACAGCTCGATGGACTACCCGAGACAGCTCGTGAGGCAGCTGCGCAAGAGTATTTAGAGGGGTTAGGAGTTAGTGGTGAGAGGTTAGAGGACAGTCCCAAGGGGTGGCGTTTTACCTTGGATATGCCATCGTACTCACCCTTTATGACCTACTCTACTCAGCGTGAGTTGCGCAAGCAGCTATATATGGCGCGTAACACCATCTGTACACACGACAATGCTGAGAACAATATCGAGATATGCAAGCGACTCATCAACCTGCGTCGTGAGATTGCCCAACTGCTGGGCTACAAGACCTATGCTGACTACGTACTGAAGCGTCGCATGGCCAGCAATACCCGTGGTGTCTATCGCCTGCTCAACGACCTTGTTGATGCATACAAGCCTACAGCGGTTAAGGAGCGCGAGGAGCTTTCTAAGCTGTTTAGTGCAGAGTGTAGAACGGAGAATGTAGAGTTTGCTACCGCACAAGGTCATACGCAGCCCACTACAGCGGTAGCAAACTCTAAACTCTACACTCTAAACTCAAAATTACAGCCCTGGGACTTAGGATTCTACTCTCACAAGTTGCAGATGAAGAAGTATAACATCGACCAGGAGATGTTGCGCCCTTACTTTGAACTGTCGAAGGTAATAGAGGGTATCTTCGGACTGGCCAATAAGTTGTATGGCATCACCTTCAAGGAGAACAAGGACATTCCCGTCTATCATCCTGACGTGAAGGCTTACGAGGTATTCGACAAGGATGGCTCGTATCTCGCCGTCTTCTATGCCGACTTCCACCCTCGCAAGGGTAAGCAGGGCGGTGCATGGATGACGGAGTATCAAGGACAATATATCGATAAGAAGGGGGAAAACGTTCGTCCACACGTCAGCGTGGTGATGAACCTCACCAAGCCCACAGAGGACAAGCCAGCCCTGCTGACACTGGGCGAGGTGGAGACGTTCCTCCATGAGTTCGGGCACTCGCTGCACGGTATGTTTGCCAATACCCGCTTCGAAAGCCTCTCAGGCACCAATGTCTGGTGGGACTTCGTGGAGCTGCCCTCACAGTTCATGGAGAACTACAGCGTAGAGAAAGACTTCCTGCGCACCTTTGCCTTCCACTATCAGACGGGCGAGCCCCTACCCGACGAGCTCATCGACCGCATCGTCAAGAGCCGTAACTTCATGGCGGCCACAGCCTGTCTGCGACAGGTCAGCTTCGGTCTGCTGGACATGGCCTACTATACCCAAAAGGACGAATTCACGGAGGACATCATCCCCTTCGAGAAACAGGCATGGAAGAAAGCCATTCTCGGTGAACAGTTGCCCGACACCTGCATGACTGTACAGTTCTCGCACATCATGGCGGGTGGCTATGCAGCTGGCTACTACAGTTACAAGTGGGCAGAGGTGTTGGATGCCGATGCCTTCAGCGTGTTCAAGAAAGAAGGCATCTTCAACCAGGAGACCGCCCAGCGTTTCCGCGACGAGGTACTCTCCAAGGGAGGTACCGAACACCCCATGACGCTCTATAAGCGCTTCCGTGGTGGTGAACCAACCATCGATGCCTTGCTCAAGCGTAATGGTATAAAGATCCATAAGACCCATAAAACCCATAAGACCCATGGATAAGCAAACAAAGTTTGACCAGCGCTATCTGGAGATGGCCCGTATCTGGGCGAAGAACTCCTACTGCACACGCCGTCAGGTGGGTGCGCTGGTGGTTAAGAACAATATGATTATCAGCGACGGCTACAACGGTACACCCAGCGGCTTCGAGAATGTCTGCGAAGACGACAACGGTGTCACCAAGCCCTACGTGCTGCATGCCGAGGCCAACGCCATCACGAAGCTGGCCCGCTCGAACAACAACTCCGACGGTGCCACCATCTATATCACCGCCTCGCCCTGCATAGAGTGCGCCAAACTCATCATTCAGGCAGGCATCAAGCGTGTGGTCTATGGGGAGAAATACCGTCTGATGGACGGCATCGAACTGCTGGAGCGTGCCGGCATCGAGGTCGTTTATTTAGGAGAATAATCGAAGCATCGAAATATCGAAGCATCGAAATATCGAAGCATCGAAACATCGAAACATCGAAACATCGAAACATCGAAAAAAATATGAATCAGAATAAGAACCGCTTCTCGCCCTTGATGATGGCCCTCTGCGTGGTCATTGGCATCCTGATTGGCACGTTCTATGCCAACCACTTCTCAGGCAACCGTCTGAGCATCATCAACAGCAGCAGCAACAAGCTCAACAACCTGTTGCACATCATCGACGACCAGTATGTGGACACCGTCAACGTCAACGACCTCGTGGAGAAGGCGATGCCACAGATCCTCGCCGAGCTGGACCCCCACAGTGTCTATATCTCTGCCAAGGACGTGCAGCAGGCCAACGACGACCTGCGTGGCTCGTTCTCGGGCGTAGGCATCGAGTTCACCATCCGTCAGGATACCCTCCATGTGCAGCAAGTAATCAGCAATGGTCCTGCCGAGCGTGCTGGCGTCATTGCCGGTGACAAGATTGTCATGGTGGATGACAAACCCTTTACGGGTAAGACGCTCACCAATGAGGAGGCCATGCACCGTCTGAAGGGTCCCAAGGACACCAAGGTCAAGTTAGGTATTCTGCGCTATGGTGAGAAGAAGCTGCGCAACATCACCGTCACCCGTGGCGAGATACCCACGAAGAGTGTCACTGCCACCTATATGCTCGATGACAACACGGGTTATATCCGCATCAAGAACTTCGGTGAGAACACCTATCCTGAACTGCTCATCGCACTGGCTAAGCTGTCACAGGAGAACTTCCAAGGACTCTGCATCGACCTGCGGGGCAATACGGGTGGCTACCTGCAGTCGGCCGTACAGATTGCCAACGAGTTCTTGCCCAAGAACCGCCTCATCGTCTATACAGAGGGCCGCAAGTCACCCCGTCAGGAGTATCGTAGCGATGGTCGTGGCTCGTACCAGCAGATACCCCTCGTCATCCTCATCGACGAGATTTCCGCATCGGCTTCGGAGATTCTTGCCGGTGCCATTCAGGACAATGACCGCGGTACCATCATCGGGCGCCGTTCGTTCGGTAAGGGTCTTGTACAACAGCCCATCGCCTTTGGTGACCAGTCGATGATTCGTCTGACCATTGCCCGCTACTACTCACCCTCTGGACGTTGCATCCAGAAGCCCTACACTGCTGGCGACAACAAAAACTATGAGGAGGATATTCTGACGCGCTACGAGCATGGTGAGTTCTTCTCTGGCGACAGTATCAAGCACGAGGGCAAGGAGTATCATACCGCCAATGGCCGTCCCGTCTATGGTGGTGGTGGCATCACCCCCGACATCTTCGTTGCCGAGGACACCACTAATGTCACCTCTTATTATAAGCAGGCGTCGATGAGTGGACAGATTATCATGTTCGCCTACAGCTATACCGACGAGAACCGTCAGAAACTCAGTCAGATAGATGGTGTCAACGACATGGCTGCCTACCTGAAGCGCCAGAACATCGTTGATAAGTTTGCCACCTATGCTGAGAAGAACGGTCTGAAGCGCCGCAACCTCATGATTCAGCGTTCTTACCAGCTCCTGGAACGTTATATCACCAGCCGCATCATCTATAACATGATGAAGGAAGAGGCATGGATTCAGTATCTCAACGACGATGATCCTGCCATCACCGAAACTCTCCGTGTCATGCGCGAAGGCAAGGCCTTTCCGAAACCAACGGAGAAGAAATAGCGAATGAATAAATATACACAAACTTTTGGGCAACCCCAAAATTTTGTCTTAGAGACTGACAGACTGACAAAACGCCGATGTACAGGGCGTTTGCAGTCTGTTCAGAGACTGTCAAGACTGACAGGAGACTGACATCTTCAGATCTGCGAGATCTGCGCCATCTGCGAGAGATTAAACCTACATGCTTCAGCGAGAGAATTTTCTAGATAATTCGAGAAATTCTCTAGAGAATTTCTGCGTTATACAGCTGATAGGCGGTAAATTCTCTAGAGAATTCATCGCCTATCAGTTGTTTATAGCCTCAAAAACCGTCAGTCTTCTGTCAGTCTTGACAGTCTCCAAACAGACTGCAAACCCTTTCTGCATAAGGGTTTTGTCAGTCTGTCAGTCTTGAATACGATTTTTTAAGGTTACTGCGCAAACTTTGCGAGTTTGTCTGACCAGTACTTGCGCAGGTCGTTCCACTTGTAATAATATGGGGTGGAGGTAGCCGCTACGGGCAGTGTGACCTCACGCTCGTTGAGCAGGGCCTTGACGAGGATGTCACCATTACCGCTCTTCGGCTTGTAGAAGACCAGCTGGATGTTACAACCCATGGGGAAGATCTTGTAGTTCTGCCAGTACTTCTCCAGCTGTTCGAAGTCGTAGATGCTGGTGCCACAGTTGCCCAGTTCCATGAGACATGCCAGCGGCATGACACACACCTCATGACCGAAACGCATGGTAGCCTGTGGTTTGCCGATAGCTACACAGGTGTCGGCCGTCTCGATGATGTTCTTCAGCAGGTTATACTGGCTGAAAGCCATGACATTACCCGTCTGTGGGGCATTGGCATAGCGCAGATACCAGCTGACATTATCGATGCGCCACTGTTCGTAGAGTTCCTGGTTGGTGAAGAGGTGCAGCATGTCGTAGCCGTCGTCGTGGCTCTGCATATTGATGACCACCTCGAAGAGGTTACGCATCAGCTGCTTCTGCTGGATGCTGTCGTTCGCCCAACGAGGGTCGTTGAAGAGCAGCATCATCAGGCGCTCAGGGTGCGTATTCTTGTCAGAGAACGCCTTCAGACTCTCACGGTCCATCTTATCGCGGGCCTCCTTCACCTTGCCACTGTGGGGCTGGTTCAGGTAGTATTGCAGACTCTCGCTGACATCATTGTGGATGCGGGCGGTGGGATTGGCAGCCATCAGTTCCTCACACTCTGCAACCATCGACAGCACGCAACGCGTCACCACCGTACTACGGGCATCGACGGGCAGGCCGGGAGTCTTGAAGATCTCCGGGAAATGCTCGACGATACGTTTGCCGATGCCATGGTGCTGACGCTCACCAACGGTGGTGAGATCGCCCAAGCGCTTATAGGTGGTCTTATTGAACGTCTCCAGTTGTTGCAACGTCTGCTGCCCCATAGGAGTCAGTTTACCCTGTTGGTCGGCCTTGCGCAACGGACGGAGCACACGCTCATAGCTGTCCTCACCGATGAGCCAACGCGAGCCGTGACGGCCATAGTGCGTAAAATAGAACGGTTCGTAGCCGTAAGGAGCGGGCGTGTACTTGAAATTAGGCAACTGACGGTCGTAGTCCACATAGTTAGAACCTGCCAACCACGGATTGGCCTTAATATCTTCACGAGCGGTCTGTGCCGCAATGGTGATGGCGATGCTGACCAACAGCATGACCACTGTCAATAGTCTCTTCATCTGCGTAGTGCTATGTTATAGTTGTAGTATTGTTTATTGCCTGTAATGTCCTCGATGACCTTGATAAACGGCGGGAAGTTGACACTCTCCTGCTCGGCCACACCCTTGGTCTGGAGAATCATGAGGTTGTCGACGGGCTCATGGAAGAAGTCGATCTCGAAATACTGTCCCTTCCAGATGAACGAACGACGCGTCTTGCGGATAGTGGCACGATAAGGGTCGGCCTGCTGCAGCAGCGACTCGTAGAGGGCGTTGCTGACCTGACGCTCCGTCTCCAGCACTTCGGTGGGCGACACCCGTTTCTTGGTTTTGTGGACGTTAACCACTTCACCACCCCAGCAGCGACGACGCAGGCGCACCTCCACGCCTGGGTCTGCCACAAGGTAGGTCTGCGTTATCTCGCTCTCGATGCATTCCGGCAGTTCACCCGTGAGTTCAACGAGGTAGACACGCTCTTCTTCCACAGGCTGTGGCAGTCCCAACACATTGGAAATCTCCATCAGCACACGGTTCAGCTTGGTATCGAAGTTGTCGTGGTTGTTGATGACACGCAAGTGGGGATGACCCGTCCACGCCTTGTTAACCTTCTTGTCAAGGTCGCGTGCCAACTGCAGGCCCTCCTCGTTGGCCTGCTCGTAACGGGTGGAGTTGGTAGCGGTGGTATAGTACTGTTCGGCACCATCGGCAGCAGAGACG
>Ga0247609_10003133_pt1 | contig 16885 bp, 11 predicted proteins | sample 172DNAGHGlowgp2_FD_193487 | JGI IMG/M metagenome (GOLD analysis project Ga0247609, IMG submission 193487) | Sheep rumen microbial communities from Palmerston North, Manawatu-Wanganui, New Zealand - 1728 DNA GHGlow gp2 | ecosystem: Host-associated > Mammals > Digestive system > Stomach > Rumen ...
CAAGGGCGGGACCGACTGTGTAGCCGCATATCTGGGTGTCAACCCTAAAAGTAAGATGTTCAAAGGCAAGAGCCTTATCCTCGGCGGCAGCCATGAGCCCAACCTCAACACTCCAAGCAGTTTGGTAGGTGACTTGAGTGCGATTCTAATAGAGAATTTCCCGAAGGCCATGGAATTCACGAGGATACCGAAGAAGAAAGTTGCGCTGATATCCGATTTTGAGCAGAAGCGTGACGAAATCGCTCGTATTGCCATGAATAAAAACGTGACAAACATAAGCGGAGTACCATCTTGGATGCTTTCGGTGTTGAACCGTATGATGGAGATAGCGGGTGAGACCACGTTAGACAACATATGGCCGAATCTGGAGGTTTTTTTCCACGGAGGAGTGGCCTTCACCCCATATAGGGAACAATATAAGCGCATCATCAACAATCCGAACATGCATTATATGGAGACATATAACGCTTCGGAGGGTTTTTTCGGCATTCAGACCGATTTGTCGGATCCGTCGATGACTTTGATGATAGATTATGACATCTTCTATGAATTCATACCTGTGAACGAGTTGCACAGTGACCATCCGACCACCCTGCCATTGTGGGAGGTGGAGACCGGCGTGAATTATGCTATGCTGATCAGCACCTCTTGCGGTTTGTGGAGATATCTGATAGGTGACACCGTTCAGTTTACCCAGAAGGACCCATACAAATTCTTCATCACCGGGCGTACGAAACATTTCATCAACGCCTTTGGCGAGGAGTTGGTGGTGGACAATGCCGAGAAGGGATTAGAGCAAGCCTGCATCGCCACCGGTGCTCAGGTGAAGGAATATACCGCCGCTCCAATATTCATGGATGATAAAGCCAAATGCCGTCATCAATGGATAATAGAGTTCGCAGTGAAGCCCGAATCGATAGATGAGTTCGCCGCAATACTTGACCGTTCGTTGCAGGCCATCAATTCCGATTATGAGGCCAAACGTCACAAAAACATAACCCTTCAGCCGCTTGAGATAGTAGAAGCCAAGCCGGGTTTGTTTGACAATTGGCTGAAGAATAAGGGAAAACTTGGAGGTCAGCATAAGATTCCACGTTTGAGCAATACCCGCGACTATATAGAGGAATTGCTGGAAATGAACGGCTTGTAATTTAATTAGGAATTAGGAATTCTTTTTGAAATTAGGAATTAGGAATTGGCCATGCGGGCGAGGGGGTTATTGAAATGAGGAATGAGGAATTGATATCTGTTTATAGTTGACAGATGCTGTACGAAAAGGGATGAGAAAACTGTTGTACATAGTATTGACAAGCGTGATAGTAGTCGCATGCGCCAATATCGGAACTCCAGATGGTGGCGAATACGACATTACCCCTCCACGCATACTCAGCACCACACCCCGTTTTGGCGGCATCAATACCAAAAGCCAGAAGATAGTCCTTCAGTTTGACGAAAACATAAAGTTGGACAATCCGATGGAGAAGGTGGTAATATCCCCTCCTCAGATTAACCAGCCGACAATAGACGCCACCGGCAAGCGTATAACCATCACGTTGAACGACAGTTTGAAGCCCGGTGTTACCTATACCATAGACTTTTCAGACGCCATATCCGACAATAACGAAGGAAATCCGATAAAAGACTATGCCTTCACGTTTTCCACCGGTGAGACCGTTGACACCTTCCAGGTTTCGGGCTATGTGCTTGACGCTTCCAATTTGGAGCCGATAAAAGGCATAATGGTAGGTCTTTACGCCGTTGGCGATGAAGAAGACGACCTGCCCGACAGCGTGTTCACAACCCGTGAATTTGAGCGCGTGTCTCGTACCGACGCGTCCGGTCACTTTGTAATCAAGGGATTAAATCCGGAGTTTCAGTACCGTGTTTTTGCGTTGAAGGACATGGACCAGAACTTCATGTTCAGCCAGAAGGCAGAGATGATAGGGTTTAACCATCAATTGATTACCTCCACTGCGAAGCCCGACGTGATGCGGGACACGATATGGCATGACTCCATCTATTACGATTCCATCGTTTACACTCCGTACACACATTTCTATCCCGACGACATCGTTCTGACCGCTTTTACAGAAGAAGGTCAGAACCGAGCCTTATTAAAGCGTGAGCGTCCTCAGTTGGAGTATTTTTCGTTGTTTTTTACCGCCCCTGACTCCACTCTTCCCGAGATAGAGGGTTTGAATTTCGATTCATATGATGCTTTTGTTGTAGAATCCAATGTCCGCAAAGACACCATCACCTATTGGATTCGTGACTCGTTGATATACAACAAGGACACACTCCAAATGGCTGTAACCTATAACTATACTGACACGTTGAACCAGTTGGTTTCTAAGACCGATACGTTGTTGATGTGGTCGAAGATGTCGTATGAGAAAGTTCAGAAGCGTAAGAAAAAGGAATGGGAGGACTACAGGAAAGAATATATAAAAGAATATAAGCAGGAGTTGCGCCGTCAACAAGCCGAGGGCAACAATGCCGGCGAAGAAGTGTCGGGTCAGGCAGAAACAGCAGCGACTGACAGTGTGTATGAGCCTGACGGTCCAACCGATATGTCGTTTGACTTTTCATCAGACAGTGTGGCTCCTCAGCCGTCCAATCAGGAATCCGCTCAGCCGTCTCCTTCTACCGGTCGTCGCGGTAGGAGCCGTGGTCGTGAGCGTGTGAAAGACGAAGATATCGTTATACCTCCAATGCCAGAGAGTTATCTCGATGTGAAGATGTCGGGTGGAAATATCAATCCCGACCAGAATATAGACTTCACGTTCAGCCAGCCGATAGACACCTGCTATGCGGATATGTTCCATTTCTACCAGACTATAGACTCGGTGGATTATGAGCAGCCGTTCTTGATAAGACGTTTGCCTGGAACATCTATGAAATACCGCTTTTATGCAGAATGGAAGCCCGACAGCTCATATGTTTTGAAAGTGGATACAGGAGCCATAGTGAACATCTACGGTGTTCGTCTTGCAGGCTTGAAGCGCACCATAAAGGTGAAAGGTATGGACAAGTTCAGTCAGTTGACAGTGAATTTGGTGAATGCAGAAGACTGTGCCATCGTGATGCTGCTCAATCAGACCGGCGGTGTGGTGAAAAAGGCTAAGTCTGTGAATGGAAGAGTGGATTTCTTCTATATAGACCCCGGAACATATTATCTCAGCATGTTCTACGACCGTAACGGAGACGGTGTGTGGACGACGGGCGACTATGAAAAGCAGTTGCAGGGTGAAGAGACATTTTATTACCCTGGCGCCATCAACCTGAAAGCGCAATGGGAAATCAGCCAGACTTGGAATCCTTATGACACCCCGCTGTTCAGACAGAAGCCGGAGAAGATAACCAAGCAGAAGCCAGAGAAGAAAAAGGACAACCGCGAAAGGAACATAGAACGTCAGCGCGAGAAAGACAAGGCAAACGATAGAGAGAGGAGAAGGAGGTGATGGGCTTAAAGAAGTTACCGCACTTCGTGCTCGGAAGATTTCCATGCGGATGATATTGGTCATGTGGACGTTATGGGTATTTGGGGATGTCGGCTTGGTGGTTGATGTGTGATTTGTGGAGAGATTTAAAAAAATAAAGGAGTGTTATTGCCATATTTAAATAAGGATGTAGTTGAGGCGGGCTGTGACGAGGCTGGCCGGGGCTGTCTTGCCGGTAGTGTTTATGCAGCCGCAGTGATATTGCCTTCCGATTATGTCAATCCACGGCTGAATGATTCGAAGCAGTTGAGCGAGAAGGCACGTTATGCGTTGAGAGACGAGATCGAACGAGACGCTTTGGCATGGGCGGTGGGTATAGTTACAGCAGAAGAAATCGACAAGATGAATATCCTCCGTGCCAGCATATGCGCTATGCACCGTGCTTTAGACCAACTGAGTATTACCCCTGATGAAATCATTGTTGACGGCAACAAGTTTTATCCCTACAAGAACATACATCATACCACGATAGTGAAGGGTGACGGCAAATATCTGTCAATAGCCGCCGCTTCGATATTGGCTAAGACCTATAGGGACGACTATATGAAATCCCTTCACAAGGAATATCCTTATTATGGCTGGGACCATAACGCCGGCTATCCGACAAAGGCTCATCGTGAGGGAATAAAACTTCATGGCATATCTCCGTATCATCGTAAGTCATATAATCTGCTAGGCGACGGACAGTTGTCGCTTGATTTCTCCGATTGACCGTTCAGATAGGAGTTTCGCTAGTGAAGTGTGTCGTTGATATTTTTTTCTATAACAACATTCATTATTTCTACAGCGTTAAATCCGTTACAATCAATGGAACTCGACAAGTTTTCACGTCAATTGCGTTTGCTTGAGTTGCTTATCGGCAACAACAGGTATAGTCCAAAGGAAATAGGGGAGAAGTTGGGTCTTTCCTTACGATCGGTATATCGTTATATAGAGTTTTACAAGAACGAAGGTTTTGATGTTTACAATTTCAACGGTATCTATACTATCAGTCATACGTCGCCTTTTGTGGCGTCGATTACCCAGAAGATGCATTTCACAGACGATGAACTGAAGCTGCTCAGTGATATTTTGATAAAGATGGACCGTAACAATCCCACGGTAAACAGGATAAAGCAAAAGTTCAAGAGTGTTTATGGGATGAATTTGAGTGATGAAGACTTCTTCTATGACTCACGAATCAGTGAGAACATAGAAACCATCCAGAAAGCCATAAAGCACCGTCATCAATGTGTTCTTCACCAGTATGAGTCGTTGCACAACAAAGAAGAAAAGGACCGTTTGGTTGAGCCCTATCAATTGCTTAACCTCTCCAGGGAGGTGAGATGTTATGAAATAGAAAGCGGAATATGCAAGACGTTCAAGATATCGAGGATTAAGGGAACCGTGACTTATAGCAATACAAAATGGGAGCATCGCGATAAGCACACCAATTATTTCACTGATTTATTCGGTTTTTCAGCGAGCAAAGTTAGTCGTGTGGTGATGCGTATGACGAAATTGGCCAAGCAGTTCTTGATTGAGGAATATGGCCTTGATGAGACGAAGATAATCAAGGAGAACGACAATTATTTCCTTGTGTCGTTGCCAATCTGTAATGTGATGGGCATCGGCCGTTTTGTGATGGGTTTTCTCAATGATGTTGAGATACTGAAAGGCAAAGCGCTGAAAGACTATATAGACAAGGAGATTGGGAAATATAGTGGCGTATCGCTTCGCTCAAATTAGTTTTTTTTAAAATTAGGAATTAGGAATTAGGAATTTCCTTCGGTGAATCTGCTACGCCTTGACAATGCTTAAGCAAGCCTAGTATTGTTCATTTGGCTTAAACGTATATTTGTTTCTATGTGGGATGAGTTAAGGCATAAAAAAGGCGTCGGAAAAATCCGGCGCCTTTCATTATATATGTGTTGAAAGGTTTATTTTGCTTCGCAATAAACGATAACACAACGGTTGAATTCGTTTTGTTCGAAAGGTTGTTCTGTGTCACCAACACCCTTCACTTCCACAATCATGTCTTCCGGAATACCCGCTTCGATGAGAGCCTTAGCAATGTTGTCAGCACGTTCTTGAGAATATCTCATGTTACGTTCAGGAATACCCGTTCCCTTATCAGCATAACCGATGACTCTGATTTTACCCTTAGTAGGATATCTGTCGGCCCATTCCTTCACCCATTCAACCTTGAGGTCGCTCTGTGCTCCTTCGCTTGCTTCACGCTTAGATTCGAGGTAGAATATTTCGACTTTATAAGGCACAACTTCCGGTTCAACAACCACAGGTGTTACAGGTTCAACATTTTCCGGTTCAACATTTTCAGCACCAGCACCTTGGTTTGTTGTAGTAGTGGTGTCAACCGGTGTCACGTTTTGTTCTTCCTGGTTTTGGTTTTCCGATTCGTCCTCATCGTAAACCACTTCTATGTCTTCCTCCTCTTCAGCTGGTGGCGGCACGATTACCTTCTTTTCGATGATAGGGTCTGGAATTCTAGGTGGTTTGAATCCGAATTTATATGTAACCCCGATTTGTGCTGTAATCATCCAGTCGTCTTTGTTGCTATATTTGGAGTTGAATCTGTCGGATAGTGAGTTAGCGTCCAATTCAAGTCCTAAGCTCCAGTTTTTGGAGATGTTATAGTCGAAGATGAATCCAGCTCTGATGTTGTGGCTGTAAAGGCTTTCTCTACTCTTTCCTTCTCCCCATGCATTAGATGTGCTTTCAGCCGGGAACGGTCCGTATGCAAGGATGTTGTCGAGGTCGTCGTTGTTCCAAGCATAGTTTAATCCGACACCAGCCACGAGGATAACATCCAGTTTGTGATGGTTAGATTTAGAGAAGATGTTAGTCAGGTTAAGCAACAAGTCGGCGTTGGCATTGATATAATTGAACTTATAGGTTTCGTCGATAGATTTGAACCCACCTTTAGACTGCCATCCATTCAAATGGAATCTGGCACCTACTCCAGAACCGAAGAATCTGCCGTATGCCACGCTAACCGTAGGGCTGAGCAAATTTCCGAAAGACTTGTTAGTTGGAGTAACTCCTACTCCAGCTTGCAACTGTACGAAAGAATACGGATATGGTCTATATCCAAGTTCTTTAGCCTCTTGATAGGCTTCTTCTGTGATTTGTGCCGTTGCTGTCAGAGCAGAACAGAATGAAATGACAGCCAGCAAAGTACATTTAAGAAATCGCATAAATTTATTGGTATTATTAATTATTTTTCGTGTGTATTTAGATTTAGATTTCAAATTTATGAATTTTTAATGAATACTGCAAAAAATTACAAAAAAATATTTTAATAAATCAAAAAAAAAGGATTATTACAATCTTCAAAAGTGTTTTTAGTAAATAAAAAGGATGTAAAGAGTGTTTTAATAATTTATTTTTGCTTATCTTTGCATTATAATAAACTTCAAACCAAATTATTTCTATGTCCGATATAATAATAAAGCCTGTTTCAGGAAAAAAAGACATAACCAAGTTTGTTAAATTCCACAATGATTTGTATTCAGACTGTCCCTATGCAGTTCCAGAACTCTATATGGACCAGTATAACACATTAGGTCCCAAAAATGCCGCATTAGAGTTTTGTGATTCACAGTTATTTCTTGCATATAGAGATGATAAGATTGTAGGAAGGGTAGTCGGTATAATCAATAAGAAGGCCAACGAAACATGGAAGCGTAAATGTGTCCGTTTCGGTTGGATAGACTTTGTAGACGACCATGAAGTGAGCAAGGCATTGCTCGATGCTGTTGAGAAATGGGGTCGTGAGCGGGGAATGGAAGAGATTCAGGGTCCTTTAGGTTTCACGGATATGGATCCTGAGGGCATGCTTTATGAAGGTCAGGAAGAATTGGGCACCATGGTGACGATATATAACTATAAGTATTATATGGATCATATGTCGGCTCATGGATACGAGAAAGATGCCGATTGGATAGAATGGCGTTTGGAGGTACCGCGTAAAACCGGAGTGCCTGAGCGTCTTATGAAGGTGGCGAATCTTGCCGAGGAGCGTTATGGTGTTCAGATAGTTAAGTTTAAGAAGGCCAAGGATATCGCGAAACGTTATGGTCGCGAGATATTTGATGTTATCAACGCCGCTTTTGCTCCGTTGTTCGGTTATTCAGAGTTGTCAGACAAGCAGAAAGACCAGTATGTTAAGATGTATCTGGGTCTTGTTGACCCGAAACTGGTTTCCACCATCGCTGACAAGGACGGCAACTTGATAGGTACCGGCATATGTATGCCATCGCTTTCTGAGGCCCTTCAAAAATGTAAAGGAAAACTCTTCCCGTTTGGTTGGTATCATATTCTGAAGGCATTGAAATGGAAGCACGCCAATCATTTGGAGATGTTGCTGATAGCCGTTCGTCCGGAGTGGCAGAGCAAGGGTGTGAACGCCTTGTTTTTCAAGGATTTGCTGCCGTATTTCATAAGCGAGGGCTATGATTGGTGTGAGACGAGTGTGGAATTAGAGGTGAACGCAAAGGTTCAGACCCAATGGAAATTTTTCGAAGGCCGCATTCATAAACGTCGCAGATGTTGGAAGAAGAGGATTGTTGAGTGATATTGCTTTGCACACCTTTGAACTTGACATTTTTCAGTTTAACTTTTTACAAAGTTTCCTGAAAACTGAGTTCTGCACCTCCTCATCTTGTTAAAGACATTCAGTCTTTTCCAAGCTGAGTTCAAATTAAAAATTAAATTTTGAGAGTCGAGAGATGAGAGTTGCAAGTTGCAAGTTTTTAAAAATAATATGGCAGAAGAAAATATAAATAACATTCAGAATCAGACAGAAAACACACAGCCTGTTGAGTATACTGATGACAATATAATTCACCTTAGCGACATGGACCATGTTCGCACACGTCCCGGTATGTATATAGGACGTTTGGGTGACGGTTCACATGCAGAAGACGGTATCTATGTGCTTTTGAAGGAGATTATCGACAATTCAATAGATGAATTCAAGATGAATGCCGGCAAGCGAATAGAGATAGAAATCCTGGATGACCGTAAGGTGTCAGTAAGAGACTACGGAAGAGGAGTGCCCCAGGGCAAGCTTATAGAGGCGGTGTCGATGCTCAACACCGGAGGTAAATACGACTCCAAGGCCTTTAAGAAAAGTGTTGGTTTGAACGGAGTCGGCACCAAGGCCGTAAATGCGTTGAGTACCAGTTTTGAGATAACCAGTTACCGTGAAGGTAAATTACGCAAGGCCACATTTGCCAAGGGAGTGCTTCAGAATGATATAACCGAAGATTCCAATGAAGAGAGCGGTACGTTGGTGTGTTTCGAGCCAGATGACACCTTGTTTTTGAAATACAAGTATCAGCCGGAGTTTGTAGAGACGATGCTACGCAACTACACCTATCTCAACACCGGTCTTGAAATCTATTATAACGGTAGGCGTATTATATCCCGTAACGGTTTGAAGGACCTGCTTACCGATACGATGGACACCACTCCGCTTTATCCGATTATCCATCTGAAGGGCGAAGACATAGAGATAGCGTTTACTCACACGAACCAGCAGTATGGTGAAGAATACCATTCGTTTGTGAACGGTCAGCACACTATCCAGGGCGGGACCCACCAGAGTGCGTTTAAAGAGCATATAGCCAGGACGATAAAGGAGTTTTTCAACAAGAGTTATGAGTTTTCCGATATCCGTAGTGGAATAGTCGCAGCCATAGCCATCAATGTTGAGGAGCCCCAGTTTGAGAGTCAGACAAAAATCAAGCTCGGTTCGTTGACCATGGAGCCCAATGGCGGTGTGTCGGTAAACAAATTTGTAGGAGACTTCATAAAGACCGAGGTAGACAATTATCTTCACAAGAACATCGATGTCGCTGAGATAATCGAACAGAAGATTAAGGATAACGAGCGTGACAGGAAGGCGATAGCCGGTGTGACCAAGTTGGCGAGAGAGCGTGCAAAGAAAGCCAACTTACATAACCGTAAGTTACGTGACTGCAAGTTTCATCTCAACGACGCGAAGGGTGATTTGAAAGAAGAGTCCTGCATATTCATCACCGAGGGTGATTCCGCCAGCGGCAGTATCACCAAGAGCCGTGATGTGAACACTCAGGCTGTTTTCTCTCTGCGTGGCAAGCCACTCAACACGTATGGTTTGACCAAGAAAGTGGTATATGAAAACGAGGAGTTCAATTTGCTTCAAGCCGCGTTGAATATAGAAGACGGTATAGAAGGTTTGAGATATAACAAGGTGATAGTTGCGACCGATGCCGATGTTGACGGCATGCATATCCGTCTGCTTATGATAACCTTCTTCCTTCAGTTCTTCCCGGAATTGATAAGGAAAGGTCATGTTTATATACTTCAAACCCCTTTGTTCCGTGTTCGCAACAAGAAGAAACGTATAAAGAAAGACAATCTGAAGGCGTTGCTCAAAGACAAGCCAGAAGACAAGAGCGATTATGTGACGATGTATTGTTACAACGAAGAAGAACGTCTGAACGCCATAGATATGATGTCCCCCGAGCCGGAAATCACCCGTTTCAAGGGTTTGGGTGAGATTTCTCCAGAAGAATTCCGCAATTTTATCGGTCCCGATATCCGTTTGGAGAAGGTGACATTACGTAAGACAGACCAGGTGAAAGAGTTGTTGGAATACTATATGGGTAAGAACACGATGGAACGTCAGCGTTTCATTATCAACAATCTGGTAATAGAAGAAGACCTTCCGGATGAGGAAAATCAGGGTGATTTATTATAATATAGAGAAGAGAATAACGTTAATTAGATTATGAAAGTATTATTCCCGGGAAGTTTTGATCCCTTTACAAAAGGTCATGCAGATATAGTAAACCGCACACTTCAGTTTGTGGACCATGTGGTGATTGGTATCGGTATTCATCCGAACAAGAAAGGCATGTATTCCCCCGAAGAGCGCAAGGAGGAAATAGAGAATATCTATAAAGACAACCCTAAAGTAAGTGTTGAGATATATGAGGGGATGACCACTGCTTTCGCACAGAAACTAGGAATCAATGTGATAGTTCGTGGTGTTAGAAACACAGTGGATTTTGAATATGAAAAGAACATAGCCGACATAAACCGTCATTTGACCGGAATAGAGACCATCTTGTTGATATCCGACCCTCAGATGTCGTCCATAAGCAGCAGTGTTGTTAGAGAATTAAAATCATACGGTATTGACACGTCAGAGCTGATGCCTTAATTATAAAAAATTAAAGACGTAAAATAAAATGAAAAGAGTATTATTATTCCTGATTTTAACTTTATTCGTATCAGAATCATTTTGCCAGGTGTCGAGCGAGCAGTTAAGGAAGCTCCAGATGGCAGAATATTACATATCGCATTTCTATGTTGACGAAGTAAACGAGGAAGAGTTGGTAGATGCCGCCATTGAGGGCATGCTTCATGAGCTGGATCCCCATTCCACATATGTTCGTGCTCGTGATGTTGAGCGAACGAATGAAAACCTGAACGGTAGTTTTGAGGGCATCGGAATCCAGTTTCAGATGGTTGATGACACGTTGGTTGTTGTACAGCCGGTAAGTGGTGGTCCATGTGATAAGCAGGGAATAATAGCCGGTGACCGTATCGTATATGTTAATGACACTACGATAGCCGGAGTGAAAATGTCACGTGACGAGATTATGACCCGTCTTCGTGGTCCTAAGGGTTCGAAGGTGAAGTTAGGAGTGTTGCGTCAGGGCGTGCGTGGAATAAACACGTTTAATATCATCCGCGACAAGATACCTGTATATACGATAGATGCTTCATATATGGTAGACAAGACCGTAGGTTACATCCGTATCAGTTCTTTTGGTGCCACCACCTATGATGAGTTTATGCAGGGCGTTCGCAAGTTGCAGAAGCAAGGCATGCAGCGTTTGATTATTGACTTGCAAAGCAATGGTGGCGGATATATGCAGCCGGCCATCCGTTTGAGCAACGAATTCTTGCAGAAAGACGAGATGATCGTTTCTCAAAAGGGCAATAGCGGTTTGGCTCAGGCAACCACCAACTATAAAGCCGATGGCACCGGCACATTGCTTAATATCCCTTTGGTGATTCTTGTTGACAGCTATTCCGCTTCCGCCTCCGAGATTCTTACCGGTGCGATGCAGGACAATGACCGCGGTTTGGTAGTAGGCAGACGAACTTTCGGCAAGGGTCTTGTCCAGCGTCCAATCGAGTTGCCAGACGGTTCCCTTATCCGTTTGACCACATCTCATTATTACACCCCATCCGGCCGTTGTATCCAGAAGCCATATCAGAAAGGCGACAGTCAGAGTTATCAGACAGACATAGAGTCCCGCCTTAACTCCGGAGAGTTGACCAATATAGACAGTATTCATTTCGATGATTCACTCAAATATTACACCACTCACTTGAATCGTCCGGTATATGGTGGCGGAGGAATTATGCCAGACTATTATGTGCCGCTTGACACTACCCAATATACCAAGTTGTATCGAGAGTTATCGGCCAAGAGTTGTATAAACAACACTGTGATGAGATATCTGGACCAGAACCGAAATAAGTTACGCAGCAAATATAAGAGTTTGGACGATTACAAAAAGAGGTTCCAAGTGGATGATGATGTGTACAAGATTTTGTTATCAGAAGCCGAAAAGGCAAAGATAGAATACGATGACGAACTGTTGGAAGAAAGTAAGCCGATGATAAACACGACAATCAAGGCCCTTATAGCCCGTGACATGTGGGAGAATGGCGCATATTATGAAATAAGCAATGAGAGGAGTTTGATTTACTTGAAGGGTGTTGAGGTGATTCAGAATACCGCCCTTGATTTGACAGACTTTTAAATTTAACCTTAAAAACAAGATATTATGCCAAAATTCAAAAGAATCCTTCTGAAACTTTCCGGTGAGAGTCTTGCAGGAGAACAAGGATATGGGATAGATGTGACCCGTCTGAATGAATATGCCATGCAGATAAAGGAGATTCATGATATGGGCGTTCAGATCGGCATTGTGATAGGCGGTGGCAACATCTTCCGTGGTTTGCAGGGTGCCGGCAAGGGTTTTGACCGTGTTAAAGGCGACCAGATGGGTATGTGTGCAACCGTTATCAACTCCCTTGGTTTGAGCAGTGCATTAGGTGCGCTAGGATGTCCGAGCCGTGTGTTTACCGCCATCCGCATGGAGCCAATAGGAGAATTCTATAATAAATGGAAAGCCATAGACGCCCTTGAGAAAGGAGAGGTTGTTATAATGTCGGGTGGCACAGGTAATCCATATTTCACTACGGACACCGGTTCTTCCCTCCGTGGCATTGAGATTGAGGCCGATGTGATGTTGAAGGGTACCCGTGTGGATGGTGTCTATACGGCCGATCCGGAGAAGGACCCAACCGCCACGAAATACACAGATATCACGTTTGACGAGATATATAACAAGAATCTCCGTGTGATGGACTTAACCGCCACCACCATGTGCAAGGAAAACAACCTTCCTATTTATGTGTTCAACATGGACATAGTAGGAAATCTGAAGAAGGTGATGGACGGTGAGGATATCGGCACTTTGGTTCACAACTGATAGGAATATCTTTAAGATAGTTGAGCATTTATATTGTTACTCACCTTTCGTGAGTTGTGTAGAGTACAATAAACAGTAAGTTTGGTGGAGTCTTTGACTCAAAACAAGAAAATAATAATTAGTAAACCATGATAAGTTATAATACAGAAAACACCAGGATGCCAGACATAAAGCGTAGGGAGACTTCACGCTGGATAAAGCAGGTTGCTGAATCCTACGGAAAGAAAGTCGGCGATGTTGCATATATATTCTGTGATGACGCCAAGATTCTGGAGGTGAATGAGCAATATCTCCATCACGACTACTATACAGACATCATCACCTTTGACTATACCGAGGGCGATACCATCTCTGGAGATATCTTCATCAGTTTGGACACAGTGAAGTCGAATTCCAGTGAGCAAGGCACAAAATACGACGAGGAACTCCACCGGGTTATAATCCACGGCATACTCCATCTTTGTGGCATAAATGATAAAGGCCCGGGAGAACGCGAGATAATGGAAGCTGCAGAGAACAAGGCATTGTCCATGCTTTGATTGGTTTTTGTTTTTTCTATACTTTTTCCCTGGTAGTTTGTATGTTATAATTTTTTTATATATCTTTGCAAAAACAACAAACATAATCATAACTTCTTAACACATAACGCTTATGACACTGCATTTATTAGACCTTCTTCCTGTAGATGATAGTTATTATCTGAAAAAGGAGGTTCAAGAACTAAGGAAAGAAAATCAGACGTTAAGGTCTGCGTTGCAAGCAAAAGACGATCAGATAGCAACAATGCAATCTCAGTTGGATATGTTCTACAACATGACTCCGAGCGAATTCAAGAAATTCTATAAGGAGAAGCAGAAAGCCAAAAGCACATCATACAATGAGGAATCAAATGAAGCCGCACCTTTCTCAGCCTTGACATCGGAAAATGCTATAGATTTGAGCAGTTCCAACCAGTCATCCACTACGGAACATATGGTATCTGTAGCCGGAATGGGTTATGACGGAGGTACGTCTTCTTCGTTAGCGTCTTCGATTCTTGTAGTAGGCGCTTCACTCTTGATATGTTTTCTCGGTGTTATTGCTTATAGAAAGCACGAGAAGAAATAATCACGAATTATCGATTTGTTTTAGTCACGAATTATCGGATTTGTGTTTAATCAAGTATGTGAGTTTCAATGGAATAGAAATTTTTAATCTATCAAGACGACAGATATGTAATCACATATATCCTTGGGTTTCGGAAATCCGGAACTTGAGGATATTATTTTATTTAAGATGGGAAGATATGTTATATTGATTTTGTTATGGTTGAATATGTCGTTCATGTTCGGTCAGGATGTTGAGATAGTTGAAAGCGTCACTTCATCCCGTGTTCTTGACGGAGCGTGCGACCTTCATATATCCTCAGCCTCCGAGCCAATATCCGATGGGGCCGTTGTGAACATAACCAGTCCGGATGTGTTTCTGTATTTCGACAATATCAAGCCCAATGATGTGGTGAAGACGTTGAAGAGCAAGGTACATATCAACGGTTCCATCCTGAATCCCCGTACCAATTGCCGTGTTGTTGTGTACCGTCATGGTTCGGTAGTGATGGCCCATTCACCGCAGTTTCGTCCATTGGCCACGTTCACAGAGCCAGGTCAAAAAGGGGCATCTGCCACTTACACGTATGACATCTATTACACCAACTCTCCTGATTCACATGCAAAGCCGGAGATGGTCCGTGCATTGTCGCATGACAATAAGATTCGTTCGTTTATCTTGAAGCGCGGCTATTCCGTCACGTTTGCCAATGAGCCCGATGGTATGGGCTACAGCCGTGTGTTTATAGCCGATGACCATGATTTGGTTTTGAACATGCCTGACCAACTCGATGAAAAAGTCTCGTTTATAAGGGTTTGTCAGTGGCAATATCCTTCCAAGAAAGGTTGGGCCGGTTCGGTATGGTCGAGTGCCCCCGACGGTTTGCAGTATGTGACCGAGCAGTGTGACTATACCAATAGCACATGGTTTTATAACTGGGGTACAAGCACCCGCAGCACCACTAATCCTCAGTCCACAGATTCCACTTATAATCAGGAGTTTGTTCCGGAGAAGTGGGGTTCGGGCGATGCCACCTCCAAGTTGCTTTCACTTTGCAATGCCTCCCATTTGCTAGGTTACAATGAGCCCGACCACAGTGAGCAGTCAAATGTGAGTGTTGAGAAGGCAATAGAGGAATGGCCCCAATTGTTGCGTACCGGTCTTCGTTTAGGTTCCCCCGCCACCACCAATTTCTCATGGCTCTACAGTTTTATGAGTGAGTGCCGTAAGAAGAACTACCGAGTGGATTATGTAGTGATTCATGCCTATTGGGGTGGTTTGAGCGGTGATGAATGGTATTCCCGTTTGAAGGAAGTACATGACAAGACCGGTTGTCCGATATGGATAAAAGAATGGAATAACGGTGCCAATTGGACCAATGAAGGTTGGCCGAGCGGTACTGAAGCTCAGCAGCAGAAGCAGTTGAACGATTTGAAGTCCATCTTGACCGTGATGGACACCTGTTCTTTTGTGGAGCGTTATTCCATATATAATTGGGTTCAGGACAAGCGAGCCATCATCTTAAACGGTAAGTTGACTCCTGCCGGAGAATACTATGCCTCCGACCAGCCGTCATATTTTTTCAATAAAGATTTGGAGGTAGTGCCCGTGTGGAGAGTTCGTGAGTCTCCCGTTTTGTCTTATGTAGGTTATGAGAGCGGTGTTGGTGCTTTGTTCCGTTGGAGCGATGTGAATGGTGAAATGATACCTTTGTATGAATTAGAACGCAGTGTAGATGGTGTAGTCTATGAAACGGTGTCTTCCATAGCCTATTCTCAGGAGTTAAGTGCAAGTGATGACCCACCGTCTCCTGATGTTTCTTCAAGGACCTTCTATCGTTTGAGGTCTTTGCCCGTAGATGGTTCCGGAAAGACCTCCAATGTGGTGTTTGTGAACCATCTTAGAAATGATTTGAGCGAGCCTGGTTCCGACGTTTATTTGCAGGATATTATCATCAACGAGCAGTGGTCATTGGCAAAATATTCAAGACCATTTGAGTTATCGTTTACAGAACCGCCATTTGTGTTGCTAGGTACTCCGACCTATCGCAACAAGATGCCTTTGACTCATCGTATTTCCTCCGTGACGAGCGATGCCTTTGATGTTCAGTTGTCTTCATGGTATTATCAGCAAACCCCTCAGTTTGTAAATCCCGACACCCTTGGTGTTCTTTTATTTTCAGAGGGTTCAAAGCCGTCGTTTGCCCGAACGATGAATGTGGAGGTAGGAGGAGAATGGCAGTATATAGGATTCGAACATCCGTTTGCAACCGTTCCTGTGGTGCTTTCCACAATTCAAGATGCGCATGATTCTCAGCCGGTCAGTGTCCGTATTCGCAATGTAGGCACAGCCGGTTTTGAAATAAAGTTAGTAGGTGAAGAGTCGACTCCATGTTCAGGCTTTCATCAGGTGGGTCTTTTTATAGCCGAGCCAGGCACCTATGATGAACATGGTTATCATTTTGTTGTAGGCAGGACAGAGGAAAATGCGGTAGGAAGCAATTTGACGGGAGGTTATACTGTTGATTTGCAGGGTGCAGGAATGAATACTGGAGGTCAGTTACCGTTTTTCTTTTCAGATATGCAGACCAGCAATGATGAACTTGGTGCAATCCTTCGTATAAAGTCGCGCAGTCAGAACAGTGTGACGCTGATAAAAGACCGTGAGAAGTCAGTCACTCACAACGACCCATCAGCAGAGACGGTAGGTTGGATGGCGGTGGTGAAAAAGTTT
>Ga0247609_10003134_pt1 | contig 16882 bp, 3 predicted proteins | sample 172DNAGHGlowgp2_FD_193487 | JGI IMG/M metagenome (GOLD analysis project Ga0247609, IMG submission 193487) | Sheep rumen microbial communities from Palmerston North, Manawatu-Wanganui, New Zealand - 1728 DNA GHGlow gp2 | ecosystem: Host-associated > Mammals > Digestive system > Stomach > Rumen ...
TAGATACCCAGAGACAGGCAGTCAGAATACAATTGTGGTGTGATGCTGCAAGTGTTGTTCTCAAAGATGTTCACAAATGTAGGAAGATCCTCTTCGCTGATGGCATCATCCCTATGACGATAGGCACGCACCTGACTTGTCTTGATAGCCTCGAAGTCGGTAGAGTACTCGTAAGGGCGTGACACCTCTTTCTTCTGAACCGTAGTCTTCTCAACAGGCTCATCCACCACCTTTGCTCCCTCCAGAACCTCGTCGATGATGTCCTGTCGAATGGTCGAAGCCATCTGAAGTCGGTTGCTGATGAACGTGCTCTGATACTCTTCCGAGACGTGGCGCGACGAAGTGCCTCGCCTTTCATAGAACACACCGTCAATGCTGACAGGCTGAGGGCATGGCTTTATATCTATGACATAGACTGGAGTATGTGTCTCTTCATCAAAGTAGGTGCTGATACAGTGGTCAGCCAACTCGCCAGGAACCAGCATCTGGTTAATCTTGTTACGTACATAGGTATCGTATTTGTCCCTGCTTCCTTCAAAAGCAGGATTCTTCAGGTCATCCTCGATACCACGCTCAAGATGGGTCTTGTCATCCACACCGATATAGAGAACACCACCCTCCGCATTGAGGAAGGCGCAGATTTCTTCCATAATCTTATGGGTCTGACGAGGAAGGTCTGGACGCTGCTTGTTGTCAGGAGGACAAACGATAGAACTCTTGAACTCCTTTGTGAAGGTCTCCTGTCCATAGTCCTTCTTCGGATTTTCCTTCTTCTGCAGTTTAAGCAGTTCCTTTATGCGTTCCTGAATGTCGAGAGCCAATGTACCCATACTTGTTTTCTTCATGAAATTGTATGAGATGACTAATTGTGCCAGCTGTGAGAGCTCATCGTCAGAGCGGTTGGCTATCTCGCAAAGTTCCTCGTTATGTTCCTCTGTATCAAGATAACTGATTATCTGAAGTTTGCGGAACTGGTTATACAGAGTAGAATGCTGTGAGAAAATCTCGCTGTTGTTCGCCTGGAACTTCTCTATAAGAGACTGGGAAATGGTGTCATTGATATCGAACTCAAAGATCAGCTCTATCAGGGCCATCTTGCTCTCATAGTAATGCACTTGTTGCTCGTCCTCTATGACATGAGCCATCAATTTGCAGAACCCAAGGTAGTTGTAAGCCTTGATATAGTCATTCTCCAGTGAAGCCACGCTATCGATGATGTTCATCATTTCCTTCACCTTCGACCTCTCGATGATGTCTGGAGCAACCATGTCCTCATCGAACTCTTCCTCCTCATAAACATCGCCATTGGAATAATGACGCATCAGATTGCCGAAAGCATCAGCAAGGGTCAGTACCTTTTCTGGAGCAATACGCACAAATTCAGCGATTGCGAAACCATGTTTTCCAGCCTCGATATGTGTCACTTCGATAACGGTTCCCTTTGGCATCTGCATGGGTGTTATCTCCCTTGGGTACTTCACTGACAAGGATAGGCCAGGTTCACCTACAGCATAGAAAGGAGTCAGTGTATTACCACCTGTAACTACACAGAACATCTTATCCATGAAACCCACGTTGTCGTAGCGATAATTGTCACAGAAGGTATCAATATACTCTTTCGCGTCAAAGATACAGTTTCCTTCACTGTCAATATTGACAACATCAGCATCGAATATCAAAGGCTTGCCATTATTTTCGAATGAGAACAGACCTACGGAAGGAGTGGCATACCCCACCATGTCAGCCATGCGTATTGTTCCCTTTCCAATAACCGTGTCAGGATCCACCACCTTGCACTCGAAGGTGGGAGTCTCAGCAGCCGTCTGCCTTGTCACGATTATTCCCAGACGATCACCAATGCGAGGCTTGGCATCGTCTTGCTTTGCCTTGCGCTTCTTTTCAGGAATGACGATGTTTTCCTTAACACCATTCCACAGAGTCTTGTAAGGACGTATAGTCTGGCGATTGGCCTTTGCTATAGGCGAAGGCTTTGCAAACTGTTCTGCCTGAAGATTGTGCCATAGTTCCATGTAATCGGGAACCAGTTCATAGCAATCCTCAGAATCATACTCCTTGGGTACTATACGTATAGAGTCATTGTCTATGAGGATGTCCGCATCCTTGCCCTCGTAGCGGAGGGATTTGAGAATGTCGGGAGTGAAGTTGTAAACCTGGTTGTATATGACATTCACCATGCGGTCAGGGTCATCCGTGTAATTGATATGGCGAGGCTCCTCCTGAATAGCACCGATAAGGGTGTGAAAGGCGATGTCTAGCATACGCTTTGGGTCCAGCACACCAACCTTGGTGCAGTAGCGGTACAGCATGGCAAGGTTCAACGTGGAGTCAATCAACATTTCATCATCCACCTCGGTGAGGTTGTACTGCAGGGCCAGTGACTGAACCATGTTGGACAGGGCCGACTTATCCACAGACAGCCTATCCTCATTCCTGCCAAGTGTCTGGATAAAGAACTCCAATAGCTTGATCCAGACTATCTTGAAAGGCTTGCGCTTCCAGTTGTCTATGTCACATGAGCGCAAGGTGTTGAATATCTCCGGCATCCTGCTTTCAAGGAAGTCCATGCCATCCTCATCCTTGGATTTTATGAGGAAGATACACATCATGATATAGAAGCGCTTCTTGGGGTGGAATACATAGCCTGTTGTCTGAAGCTTATGCAACAAGTTCTCAATGATTTCACCTTCTTTCCCATCAGCAACAAATTCGAGCGCATGGATATAGTATGCCAGTTGTTCAATAAGAGTGGTAAACCGCTCTTCAAGAACCTCGCGTTCATTTTCGTTACAGTCCTTGAGGATGGAACTCTGTTCAAGTACATTCAGGCAGGTCTGCCTGATGTGTATCAGCATTTCTATGTCATCGCCTTTTTCTTGGCATACGGAGTGAATCCACCTGTGACACTCGGAGTCAAAGGAGCCGAGAACGTCATCCGCAAGGAGAAGGCCTGTAATGGAATCTGCGCAGTCAATCTCATTGACAAAGAAGGCGCGTACATTTTCGTAGCCAATGGTAAACTGGCTACGCTCAATACTGATCTTCTCAATGAGTTCGACATTTACACGCTTGTTTTTTATTGACTTGATCCTACATCGCAGTTTTGGTGTGATGGTCGGATTGATTTTATACTTGTTTTCCAGGTAGGTGTGATACCCAAGATCATCAGTCAGTAAATAGTAAGAACTGGTGATTTTATCAATTCTGTATGTCACCTCGTCACCTTCCTTGTAATGCCGTCGCAACAAGGTCGGCATATCCTGTGCTATGATATAGTTTTTTCCTGACTTCTGAACTGTACAGACTATCTCTCCAGGATTCCCTTTTCCAACTTGTTCTGGAACCATGTGGACACGGTACAGCTTCCCCTTATATTCAACAATATACATTCTTGCAAGGTCATCGACGCGTTGCACCTTTAATGTAAACAGTTCTTGTGCCATATTCTTTTTGTTTTGAGATTAAGGATTATCGTTATAACTACACTATACGACCGTATCCAAAGTCCGACACCATTATCCAGGACAGCGTCAAAGTTTGTGCAAGCCATATGTGCAACATCTTTGGCTATCTCAGGAACAAATGAGCGGAGTCCGTCTGTTATGTAATTATTTGTATGTTCAATACTTTCATCACAAATGCAGGTTTACAAATTTAGGCCTTTTCAATGAAATTGTCTGTATTTTTTTGAATTTTTCCATTTACTTTATCATTTGAACTTCATGCAGATGTTTAACACCGGCCTCCTTCAGATTCCACCTTTCAATGGAGACTCTTGTCCTTGGCTGTATTTTTCCCACTATTAGGGCTTATACGAAACTCACACATATTAGTTGATACTCATGCTGAGTGTACCAATAAAAGCCAACTATACCCATGCACCGCTGGTTTTTCTTCAACAATTCATTAATGATAGAGTTTTTGATAAAGAGTACAATGTAATCTTTATAATCACATCACAACTGGTTAAATTTATCACTTTAAATAAAAGTATATCGATTATTATAATTTTTTTTAATATTATTTTTACTTTTTGACGTTTTTTTGTAATTTTACGCTCGATTTTTTCATATAAGACCGATGTAAGAGTGACAATTGATGTATGAGTCAGTAATAAATAGAATCTTATGCTTGATATAGGTCGATCGGTATTTCCATTTTTTTAAATGTAATTTGATGTATCATTTTATTATTAACCATAAAATAATTAAGACAATGAAAACAAATCTTTTCCGTATCGCTGTCCTTCTGACGGCATGTGTTTTTAACCTGAGTGCAAATGCTCAACGTCCTATCGTAACCCTTCAGAATGGTGACCAAATGTCTGTTTTCTATGGTGCAGGTGCCTTCATTCAAGCCATGGATGCAGCTGAGAGAGGCGATGTCATCACCTTGGCTGGTGGTTCATATAATGCAGTTGACATCACCAAGGCTGTGACGATTCAAGGCGCTGGCTATGTGAGTGACCCAACTCAATTGCGTTATCGAACGGTCATTAATGGAGATTTTTCCATCAAGGTGGAAGGCGAAGAGGGACTTTCGATTGATGGTATATGGCATGGTGGAACTATTTCCGTTGATGAGGATATTACTCAGGCTACGTTCAGTAAGTGCCGACTAAGTACTTTGGTTTTTGAAGCTACTAATACGAATGTTACCATTGACCGTTGCAGAATCTATAATTTAACCAGTGATGCACATTGTGAAAATCTGTATGTCAAGAATTCAATTCTACACGGTATTGGTGGACATGATACGGAGGACTTGATTGCGGTGGATAACTGTAATATATATGAGGCTCGTCAAAGTGTAACAGCTCTGTTCCAAAATTGCATTATCAGAGAATCCCATATGTCGGCAAATAGTAGTGTCTTCAATACCGCATATTATGGTGGCTACTCACTCAAAACTTCTTCTGTGGCGGGGAATTATAGATTAGATTGGAATTATAGCGATGGTTTCAATGCATCTTTCACCGAAGGTGCAAATACTGCTTTTGATAGATGGGATACCGCTTCATTCACATTGAGTGAATATGCAGTGGAGAATTATCTTGGTGCAGATGGCACACAAGTCGGCATTTATGGTGGTGCCCAGCCATTCACGGATGTGCCAAGTAATCCCCAGATTGTCAAGAAGGAGATTGCAAAACAGACCGATGAGAATGGTAAACTGAAAGTGGAAATCACGGTGGAAGCACAGCCTTGATGGGCTTTGACGGAAGCCACTTTCTTTTCCAAACACGAATCTTTCAGTCTTTTAAATTATTTAACCATTCAATCTAATAATATATATGAATAGAATATCACTCGCGTTTCTGCTTGCTTTGCTTTGGCAAACAGCTACAGCACAACGCATTACGAAATACGAGTATTGGATAGACAGCAAAGCCGAGAATCGAGCTACAGTGACCACACAGAGTGGACAGTTAGAACTGCAACTTGATTTGAGCGACCTTTCCAATGGTCTGCATACCCTTTCCTTCCGTGCCCAAGATGATAAAGGACGATGGAGCTATGTCACTACAGACTATTTCCTGAAGGTGTCGGTTGGCAGTGGTTCTTCCAATGCTCGCATCAAGAGCTATGAATATTGGATTGACAGCAAAGATGAGAATCGAATTGCTGTGCAAACGGATAATTCCCACATCGAGCTGATGCTTGACTTGCACGAACTTGCTGAAGGCTTACACACGATGGCATTCCGGGTGCAAGATGACAAAGGGCGGTGGAGCTCTACCACCACAGAGTATTTCTTGAAGATAGCTTTAGGAGGCGAAACGGCTGTTCGCATGAAGAGCTATGAATACTGGATAGACAGCCAATTGAATAAAAAAGTGACAGGCACAACAAGTGATGGAATCATCAACTTCACCCTTGATGCCACCCAACTTCGGCAAGGCCTCCATACACTGTCGTTCCGTTCTTGTGACATCAATGGTCGATGGAGTTCTCCTTTCACGGAATACTTCTTAGTCACTCGTGATAGCAAGAATGAGGCAGCAATCACCAACTATCGTTACTGGTATAATGACAATTTTGCGGATGTGACGGAAGTGGCTGTTGAAAAACCTACTCAGACATATATCCTCAAACAGAATCTGCCTACTAATAACCTTCTGCGTGAGATTACACCAGACAACATAACAACCATTACCGACGAGAACGGAAAGCAGCAACTGGCTGTGAAGAACACACTGAATGTGATGTTCCTTGATGCAAATAACTGTTGGAGCAATGTTCTCATAGATACTTTTGACGTGGCTGTCAAAAGCAAGATTGCCGACCTCACAGCCTTTGTGAAGAACCCTGAGGCAGACGAGCAATGGAAATACTGGAAGACAGAAGGTCAAACCTCGGGAATCAGTGACGAGAACCACTGGACAGGAAAGCCGCAGAACTTGTTTGTCTTGGGTAATCCAAACCGCTCGCAATGGATTACCACCATGAAACAAACCATCAATGGCTTACCTGCTGGCACATACTATCTGACAGCACGAGGCATGGCTACAGAGAGTGCTACGCTAATGATGAATGTCAACGGATTCACAGCCGACTTCCCATCCACCGATGCTTCACGACAAGGCGGAGAACTATGGCAACAGGCTCCAGTTGGTTCCGATGTTCGCAATGCAAATGGCGGCAAGGGTTTTGGTTGGGCTGAGCGTACCGTTGTGTTCACGACCGATGGCAGTGCTTTCGACATCGTCTTTACCGCTCAGGGCAACAGTTCTGGCCAGTATGTTTACTTGGATAATATAGAGCTTACCGTGAATGGTAAATTGAACCACGATAAGGCACCAATTCTGAAGAACATCCAATTGGTAAGATTGGAAGACACAAGCAAATGGAATGAATATGGCACAACAGTACCTGTCAGAGTAAGAGGTAGTTATGCTAATGACAATGGACTTACCGCCCATCTCTATTACACATCTTACAATGGTTCCAACCAGCGTGCTGACGTAACTTTGCAACCAGGAAAGACTTTCGAAGCAGTGGTGAACTGTGTGTTCAAGAGTGATGCAGATAAGCATTTGCTTCATTTCTATGCCAAGGATGAGAACGAAGATGTTTCTGTTCCTTTGGAATTAGAAATTGCAAACATGAATTCTTCATTTGGCATAGATGGTGTGCCAGACTATGCTGTCTATACAGGTAATCAAGTCAAGCTGAATGATCTTTCTGTCTATAATTATGAAACAGGTGAAACCATTCCAACATCGCAATATACCATCTCCTATAGAGACAATGTGAACGATGGTGAGGCTTGGGTGGAAGCAAATGGTGTGTTCCCATATACCTTTGGTAAGGCTGAACATCCTTTCACCATTCATTCTTACATAGACAAGCAGGAAATCGAGATTCTACGTGCATTGCAATCCAAGACGCAGAACAGTGACGGATGGTATTATGCCTGGAATTTGGAAAGCGACCAGATATTATCGGATGAATTGTGGAATGTGAAAGTTTACAACACACATATCCAATCCATCAACCTTTCTGGGAATAATCTCATTGGTGAGATGCCTAACTATTTGTTTAGCTTACCAGAATTGGAAGCACTTGATTTGTCGAACAATCAGTTATCTGGAGAGATAAAGAGTGAACTCATCGGTGATCATCTGAAAGAACTGTATTTGTATTCTAATCATCTGACTTCACTTTCGGCACCTCTGCCAGAAGCTGTTACAGAAGTTGCCCTCGATGGTCAGGAAATGGATGTTGTGGTTGATTGTAACTTAATCGACCCTTCAGTGTTTGCTAAGAGCGTTCCGAATATCTGTACTTATAATCCTGAGACACGCACTTTCAACAGGGAAACACTTTATACTTTATATGATGCAGACAAGTCGAATACAGTTGGTCTCTATTTGAAATACTTTAGCGATAATACTCATCAGATGGATGTTGACAGTTGGCATGGGGATTATCTTTATGAAAGTGGAGATAAGCTATGGTGCTACGACTATTACAATTCAAATAGCTTCTTCATGCGGCTGCATTATTCTTCAGGCGATGTAAACTTCACAGGTACGGTGGATGTGCTCGACCTTTCTGCCTTAATTTATCGTAGTCTGGATGATTATTCTCCATTGTTCAACCGCCCAGCTGGTAACTTGTGGAATGATACAATTATTAATGTTCAAGATGCTGTTTGCTTGGTGAACTTGCTGCTTGAAAATCCAGGTCCTGTTTCCTCATCAACTCCAGTACGTCGTATGCCTTCCAGTGCTACGGCTGATGAAGTGATATCTGAAGCCACTCTTTCGATTATCGGGAAAGACTTGGTGCTCACATCTGATAGCCGTGTATCAGCCTTCGACATCTTATTGGAAGGTGCTACTATGGCTAACGTGAAATCTATCCTCGGAAACAAAGGCTTCACTGTCAGCATGAAACAGCAAAACAACGGTGTCCGTCTCATTGGTTATATCATGCAGTCGGGCAACGAACTTCCTGTTGGTTCAACTGTATTGGCACAAATCAAGCCATCTGATGTAACCATTTCTGCCGCAATGCTTGCTGATGAGAAAGCTCAAGCTATCAATGTACACATTGGTGATGCTACTGGCATTGAAGGAATGCTATCAGCAGAGCCATTACGTTTGTGTGTACGTGACGGTCAGTTGATTATCGTTGCTTACGAACCGATGTCTCATGTGTCGTGGAGCGTCAGAACGGTTAGTGGCATGCTTGTAGCTCAATCAACAGACTGTGAGCTGGTGGCTGGAGAAAATAAGTTGTCATGCGAGTTGGAACCAAATTCCATCTACATTGTCAGTATGATAAGTGACAACGGAAATGTGACTCAGAAAATCAAAATATCTAAATAAACAGATTCCATGAAAGCAATATATCGAAATATTAGTATTCTGATTACTTTGCTGTTCATTCCATTATGCGTCTGGGCACAACAGGGTGGAAATCGCCTTGTTGTACCTAACGTAAAGTTGACTCATGGAGGAACAGCTACCATCCCTGTCGAGATGTACAACAACAGCAATATTGTGGCTGCACAATTCACGCTCACGTTGCCTGAAGGGATTAGGGTGGATATAGATAATTGTTCACTCACAGAGCGAGCTACTGATCATCAACTTAGCATTCGAGAGACTTCCAACCAAAACTGGACATTCATCGTGAATTCAGGTTCGAACGATGCCATCCGAGGTACTCAAGGCAAGCTTTTGTCTGTTAGCGTCTCTGTGGGACAAGAGATAGAGGAAGGTTCCACATTATCGATGCAAATATCGGATGCCGTCATGAGTTTGAAAACAGGTGAGAATGTTTTGACCAGCGCCACGGCAGGTACAATCACTGTACAGAAAATGCCAAATCTTGTCATCAGTGATTTTAGAATCGATCAATCAAGCATCCAACCTGGTGAAACGCTCCAAATGAGCTGGAATGTTAGAAACACAGGTGAATTGTCAGCAACAAGTGGATGGTGTGAGCATATATCATTTGAGAACAATGAAGGCAAAGAAGTGTTTATTGGTACTATCTACTATGAGACGGAACTGATGGAGTCGGGTGCTGTGGTCAGTCGTCAGATAGACCTTGCTGTTCCATCCCTACTTGGCATTTCGGGAGGAGTAAAGGTGAAGATGCATCTTGTTCCAAATGCTGATTCTGGCGTTGACCCTTATTCTCAGACTCATCTCTATGTTTCCACGAATGATAATGCTTTGCAAGTGGCTAAGAAACTTATTTTGTCGATTCCAGAATCTGTCGAAGAGGCTAACACAAACGTAAGAATTCATCTTTCAAGAAGTGGTGAATGGGATGATGACGAGTCATTTACTCTTAAGAAAGTAGGTGACAACCGCTTGGAATTGCCTTCGTCGGTGATAATTTCTAGTGGGCAGTCGGGTGTCTATTTCAACGCCAAATTGAAGGACAACGAGCAACTTGATAAGGATTCTGTTTTTACGATCAGTGCATCAGGAAATGGATACCCTGTGGAGACTCAGAGTTTGATAGTCATAGACAACGAATATCCTAATTTGACGCTCACTTCTTCTGAAACAATTATCAAGGAAGGTGAATCGTTTGAATTGACCGTAAAGTCAAACAAATCAGTAAAAGAACCATTGGTGGTTTCTTTCACTTGTGACAATAGTAAGTACTTCTCTTTTCCATCTCAGGTGACTATTCCTGCAGGAAAATCATCTGCAAAGGTTGATGTCAGTTGTTTAGATGACGATGTGCCTGGATTAGATCTTTCATGCACTTTCATTGCTTCTGCTGCAAACTATAATTCAGGTGAAACAATTGTCATTCTTCAAGATGATGATATGCCAATGCTTGAAATGACGCTGACCCCAGACAAGGTTTCTGAAAGTGCTGGTCCCGTTTCTGTAGCAGGCATATTGAGGCGTACAAGCAATCAGGACAAGAAAATCACCATCAAGTTAAGCGATGATTCCAATGGTAACTTGTTTATCAGCAATAGGACTCTGGAAATGGCTAAAGGTGTTGACGAAATACATTTCAATTTTGGTCCAATCGATAATGTTGAAATGGAAGGCGACCGAACCTATAACATTACTGCGTCTGTTTATCTCTCATCCTGCAGTTGTAGCGCAAATGGTCAGTCTGCTGGTACTGTAACAGCCAAGCTTGTGGTTTTTGACAATGATGGTCCTGCCTTGCAGTTATCTTCTTCTTCAAGTACTTTTAAGGAAGGAGGAATAGCCATACTTACCATTACTCGTAATACATCTACCGAAAAACCTCTCAGTGTATCATTGTCAAGTGATTTTGATGATAATTTGATATATGACCATACAGTAGTTATCCCAGCTGGAGAGAAATCGGTAAGTGTTGAAATCAAATCAAAAGCAAATGATGTGAGTGGTGATTCTCAGACTGTGACTTTCACGACTACTGCTCAAGGCTTTAGTTCTGGTACCTGTTGCTTGATGATTACCGACCAGACTTTGCCTGACGCTCGAATCAGCAATATTACAGTAGATATGGCTGAATCTTTTGTAGGTGAAACTGTTACTCTCAGCATGGAGATTTTGAATGATGGTGCAGCAGTGCTTTCGGATGCCACACCTGTTAAAATCTATCGCGTTGGTGAATCGGCTGCCATTGCAACTGTTTACACTTCTGCTATCAAGGAAGGTGAAAAGCAAATGTTGAGTAAATCTATTACACTTCCTCTTTCAGTAGGTGTACATCATTATTATGCTGTTGTGAATGAGAAAAAAGTTGTACAGGAATTGTCTTATACGAACAATAGGTCAGCCGATGTTGTTGTACGTGCAATCTCAAATTTCAGTGTACAAGTCAGTACAAACAAGAAAATATATCAGCAAGGTGAGACTGTACAGATTTCTGGTCAATTAAGTGGTAATAATGTGTCTGAAAGAGATGTTGATATTTATCTCATCAACAAAGGCTATCGTCAGACAATCCGTGTGACAACTGATTCTCAAGGAACATTCTCAAAGAATTGGGATATGTATGCTTTGCAATCAGGTCACTTTGTCGTAGGAGCTTGTTATCCAGATGAGATGAAGACTGATGAAATGGCATCGTTTGATGTTTATGGAATAGAGCTGATAGATAAGAGCGTAATTACATACGAAATTACCTGTGGTGAAACAGTAAAAGGTAAAAAAGGAATTGAGAATCCTACCAATCTTGATCTATCAGGAGTCAAAGTTGATGTCATTTCATGCCCAGAGAACTATAGTGTAATGGTTGAGATACCAGAAATGATTAAGGGGGGAGAAACAGTTCAGCTGAGTTATGTGTTGACAGGTACAGATGCAAGTCCTGCGAAGGAATGGGACGAGGTGAAATTGCGAGTGACTTCAACTGAAGGTGCTTCGCTTAGTGTTACAATGTTTGTTTATTGTCGCAACCCAAGAGCTACACTTGCTTGTAATGTTGAAGAAATCAATGCTACGGTTACAAAGGGAACGACCCGTGACTATCCTATTCAGTTATTGAATACCGGTGGTGGTAATTCGGGTGAGATTTCCTTGGCATTACCTCCGTTCATCAGCTGCGCTTCTGGCAACACGATTGCATCTCTGAATCCAAATGACACGGCAAACATTGTTTTGCGTTTTCAGGAAACAGATGCCATGCAATTGAATGTTCCTGTTACGGGCACCATCGGCATTAACTGTTTCAATGGAAACAGCAAAATCATCAACTTCAGCTTGGAACTTGTTTCTGAGGACAAAGGTAATTTGGTGGTGGATGTTTGTGATGAATATACTTATAACACTGTAGAAGCTCCTCATGTTACTAATGCTCAGGTAGCAGTCAAACATCCTGTTACAGGTGTAGTATTAGCGCAAGGTAGAACGGGTGATGACGGTAAGTATTCTGTAGAACTTCCTGAAGGGTATTATAAATTGGAAGTATTTGCTGATAAGCATGAGAATTATTCGAATTACTGCTATATCAATCCAGGTAAGACCGAAAGTGTTATTGTAAATATTGGATATCAGCCTATTAATATTTCTTGGGAAGTGGTGGAAACAGAAGTAGATGACGAGTATCAGATTGAGACTGTTGTCACATACGAAACGAATGTGCCAATGCCCGTAGTTAAAATTGATATGCCGAAAAGCATAGATGGTGACAATATGGCTGTGGGTGATGCTACAATGATTGATATGACATTGACAAATGTTGGATTAATCAACGCAGAGGATGTGACAGTAGTTCTTCCGACAAACCTTTCAGAGTGGCAATTTGAGGCTCTTGACTTCACGGAATCTTTTGTCCTTGCTCCTCACCAGATGGTCACTGTTCCTGTGAGAATAAAACGAATGGCTGATGAATCTCTTGTGAAGGCTCAACGTCGAAACACTTTTGCTGGTGATATGATAACGACGTATGGCAACTGTATGACGGTAATGGGTGCTACATACCATGCTTTATGTGGTGATACACTTAAGAACAACAAGTCTGCACAAGCTCTGGCAATGAAAGCATGTGCAGGTGCTGCAACTATGGGTGCAATAGGTGCTATCATGAGCAGTGTTTTTAGTGGTGGTTCTTCTTCTTCCCCTAGTAGTAAACCAGGGGGTGGAGCATCGTCTGGTGGTGGCGGTGGTGCCTCTTATAACACAAACGAAGTGACAAAGACACTGGACTTATGTGATTCTTGTGATACTAAACGAGCGAAACAATTGATAGACAAACTTCTTGGTAAGAGTCCTTTATCTATGATAAATGATGCAATTGATAAAGCTATTGAAGAATATCAAAAAGGACATGATCCCGATGTGTGGTTTGTTATCAAGGATGTTTCTGGCAATATGATTGATGAGGGTTGCGGTGAGATTATTGACCGATATTTATCAGGAGGATCTTCTATTGTTGACTTTATCATTGATGTATATAAACTCAAGGATCCTTGCAAAAAGGAAATAAAAGATGAATCTCAAGATGATAAGCCTAAGCAAATACAGAAAAGCAACTCCAACCGTAGTTGGCAGGATGAATTTTATAATGTGCTTGACATCTACATCAGCCAGCTTGAGGCTGCGGATACGCTCTTGCTTTATACTTTTGGCGACCGTATCTGGATGGATGAGTTAGATGAGGAGAAGCTGGAATTTCTGAAATATGTTAATCAACTTCCTCAAGGTTATATTCCGTCTGATACAGAACTGCTTGCACATAAGCCATCCTCTGTTACTTTGGAACAACAAAGGGCTTTGGTTTATCATTTTATTGGTTCAGATTATAATAGTCTATCATTAAAAGACTTTGAAAGACAATTTGATGTATTTGAACAAGCGAATGCTTTGGCCAAAGAAAAAGGTTTTGCTTCTATGACTGATTATTTCGAAAGTGCCTATAAAACTTATCAAAAGAGTTTCGAGGACATGGCTACATCTTCTGTCTGTGCTAAAATCACTTTGAAACTCAGTCAAAGCATGACAATGACTCGCCAAGCATTTCGTGGCACACTTACTGTGTTCAACGGTCATGAAACTGATGCAATGCAAAATGTGCGTTTGAATCTGGTAGTAAAGAATAATACTACAGGCAAGGTTACAACGAGTCATGAGTTCCAAATCAATCCTGAGTCAATAGATGGATTCCAGGGAAATGTGGATTTCAATAGTGGATGGACTCTTGATGCCAATGCAACGGGTACTGCCACAGTTATATTCATTCCAACCAAATATGCTGCTCCAACCGAAGAGCAGGCATATAGTTTCAGTGGCTCTTTGGTTTATATAGATCCATTTACTGGTTTAGAAGTTACACGTGACCTCTATCCTGTGATACTAACCGTGAAACCATCCCCTGAGTTGGATTTGACCTACTTTATGCAGCGTGATGTTTATGGTGAAGATCCATTGACAGAAGATGTTGAGCCTATGGAACCAGCAGAATTTGCATTGATAATCAATAATAAGGGCTATGGAGATGCTACGAATGTGAATCTGATTACCCAGCAACCTCAAATTGTTGATAACGAGAAGGGGTTACTCATTGACTTTGAATTGCTAAGTTCACAGCTCAATGGAAATGCAAAGGAAATGGCGTTCGGACAGAGTATAGGTACTAATTTTGGTACAATTCCTGCTCAATCACAATGCTATGCTCAGTGGTGGCTGCAAAGTTCATTGCTTGGACACTTTACAAGTTATGATGTGACAGCAACTCATGTGACAAGTTATGGTAATGAAGATTTGTCTCTTCTTGACCAAGTGACTATCCATGAATTGGTTCATGGATTCAACTTGAAACCATCAAATGGAAGATTGATGCGTGCCTTTCTTGTCAATGACATAGTTGATGCTAACGATATGCCAGACCGCATTTACTTTACAGATGCTACACAAGCAGACGTTAATGTAACTTCAGAAGTGGAGTTGACTCCTATAGGTGACAATCAGTTCTATCTCACAGTTTCTCCTACAGAAGCAGGATGGAGCTATGGTTCTATTACAGACCCTACCTTAGGACAACAAAAAATTGTGAATATAGTTCGTTTGTCAGATAATAAGACTTTAGAGGTGGATAATTTCTGGCAGACTGGCTGTACGTTGAGGGATGGTCATGAACCATTGTATGAGAAGAAGTTGCATTTTGTAGATAACATTACAAAAGAAACCAAATATCTCATAATCTTTGAAGAACAACCTGATGTTCGACTGAAGATAGATAGAATTGAAGGTGTTCCATCTGATGTAACAACAAAGCCTATAGAATCTTTAGACGTTGTTTTCAATAAAGCAATAACTGAAACATCGTTCACATCTGATGATATTTCATTACTCTATCTTGGCAAAAACCTCAAAACCTCATCAATTAGCATCCGTAAAGATGATGAGAATAAATATGCACTTGATCTTTCATCACTTACAACCCAGAATGGCTTCTATGTTTTGACTGTTCAAACAGCCGGAATTCTCGATGCTGATGGGTTTAGTGGAAATTCCAGTCGGTCTGTCAGCTGGACACAAATGGATCCATTGGGTGTTGATGATATTGAGGAAAATACAGGTTTGATTATCTATACCCAAGGTAGTAGTGTGATTGTTAATTCTGAAGAAGCTCTCCAGTTGCTTATGTATAATACAAGTGGTGTTCTACAACGCAGGTTGAACATTAAGCCAGGTAGGAATGAATTTTATGGCTTTGCATCAGGTGTTTATATTATAGGTAATAAGAAAGTTGTTATCACTCAATAACTATAGGTAATTAGTCTATTTACTATTTGGAATTGCCCACAATGTCAATAAACAAGGCATTGTGGGTTTATTATATGCTCATCATGAGAATCTTACAATGGGTACATGTCCCATATTAGGTTCTAATAATAGGAATTGAGCAGTCAATAGCAGAAATCAATTCAGAAGGAAATACCTTTCAAAAAAAAGTATAGATAATTTTCCTTGTTGGTATCTCCATGTTTTGGTAATATCACCCTTGACAACAAGTAAAAGCCAGCTATACTCACGCACCGCTGGCTTTTCTTCAACTATATATTAACTAACTAAATTTTTGATAAAGAATACTGGGCCATCACCATGATTCACATCACGGCTCGGCAACTTTATCACATAAAACAATTACTCGTCTAACAATTATAATGAAAAAGTCTGGGATTATCTGTTGAGTATCTTCCCGCCTCTGGTGATGACCAAACCCTTGTAGCTGGCATCCACCTTCTGGCCATTGAGGTTGTAGCGGCTCTGTATTTCCGCCGGCTCGTCCTCCACAACGAAGGAAAGGCCAGTAGCAAAAGAGTCGCTATCGTCAGGGTCGAACAGTGAGATCATCTTGGAACCAGCCTCGAAGTATGCTCCGCTGACCTTCTCGGCAGGCAGTTCGAGCCATGACCTGTGTCGGCTGATGGTCCCTGCATTGTCGATATACTTGAACTTGTTGCTCTTGAGAACGAAGTTGTAGGTGTTCTCCTTAGGGTACTCCATCCAGTTGGCAGGCTCATGGTCGTAAGTAGGATTGAGCAGCCATGACTCGTAGGCAGACTTCATGTAGTTGGTGTTCCAGGTAACTGTCCTCTGGCTGTCGGAAGCGAAGTCCTGCTCACCCATCTTGAAGTAGTATGTGCCTGGCTGTCCATAGAGGATGACGCCGTGGAAGTCGAAGTTGTCATCTCCTGTTCTCGATGGCACATATCCATCAGGATAGTGAGCAAGAACAATCAGCCTGATGTCCGGGCTCACGGTGCTTGCAGCCTTCTGCAGACCCGAGCCCTGTCGCATCTTTGCCTCAAATCCACTCAGGTACTCCACAGCTTCCTCGCCTTCAAGATACTTGCTTGCTATATATGGCTGGGCACCTTCAGTCTCCGAGAAGTCTGCGTCGAAATCTAATGAGAGGGTTGCATAGTTCTTTCCGGT
>Ga0247609_10003135_pt1 | contig 16882 bp, 14 predicted proteins | sample 172DNAGHGlowgp2_FD_193487 | JGI IMG/M metagenome (GOLD analysis project Ga0247609, IMG submission 193487) | Sheep rumen microbial communities from Palmerston North, Manawatu-Wanganui, New Zealand - 1728 DNA GHGlow gp2 | ecosystem: Host-associated > Mammals > Digestive system > Stomach > Rumen ...
AGTGACTGACATAAACACTGCCAGCAAAACGAAATACCTTGTACTGACCGCGATGTTCACCGCACTCATCACAGCAGGAGCTTACATACGCATACCTGTTCCCGTCTGCCCGTTTACGCTTCAATTCCTGTTCACGACGCTCGCAGGCATAGTTCTCGGGAAGAAGAGGGGAGCGGCTGCTGCTGCGCTGTACGTCCTTCTCGGACTTGCCGGTCTGCCGGTATTCACGGGCGGAGGCGGCATCGGATACGTGCTTCAGCCGACATTCGGCTATCTCATCGGATTTATAGCAGGCTCGTACCTGACGGGAAGTATCGCTCACAGCGGAAAGCCCACTACAGCAAGGCTGCTTGCAGGCTGCTTTGCCGGACTCGGAGCAGTCTATGCGTTCGGAATGGCGTATTACAGCCTGATATGCAATGTGTGGCTGAAAGAGCCTATCGGGATAGGCAAGCTCTTCCTCTACTGCTTCGTACTGGCAGTTCCGGGAGACATACTTCTGTGCATACTCTCGGCAGCGGTCGGAAAACGCATCGCGCCGATAACAGGAATGGGAGGAGATAAATAATGGATACAGCTAAGCTTACGGAAGAGATAATATCGGGAAGAAGGCTCACACGCGGCGATGACCTGAGCTTCCTCCTTGAATGCGAGCTCGGGGAGCTCTGCGCCTGTGCGGACAGGCTGAGACAGCATTTCAGCGGAGACCGCGCAGACCTGTGCAGCATAATCAACGGCAGGAGCGGACGCTGCTCCGAGGACTGCAAATTCTGTGCGCAGTCGGCACGTCACTGCACCGGCATAGAGGAGTACCCCTTCCTCGGAAAAGAACGTATCCTTGCGGAATGCAGGCATAACGAGGAGCAGGGTGCCGACAGATTCGCGATAGTGACTGCCGGACGGAAACTCAGCGGTGACGAATTTGAAAAGGCGCTCGAAGCCTACCGCACTCTTTCAGCAGAGACCGGAGTCGGTCTGTGCGCCTCCTTCGGGCTTCTTGAGGAATGGCAGTTCGCAGCGCTGCGCGAAGCCGGAGTCTCGCGCTATCACGCAAATATCGAGACGTCGAGGGCAAATTTCGGCAATATATGCACTACTCACACCTTCGATGACAAGCTCGAATGTATCCGCCGCGCACGCTCGGCAGGGCTGGAGGTCTGCTCCGGCGGTATCATCGGTATGGGCGAGAGCTGGGAGGACCGCATAGATATGGCTCTCACGCTTGCTGAACAGGGCGTGAGTTCGATACCGATAAACGCTCTGATACCTATCCCCGGGACACCGCTCGAGGGCATCGAACGTATCACAGAGCCCGATATACTGCGGACTGCGGCGATATTCCGATTCATCGTCCCCGAAGCCGATATCAGGCTCGCGGCAGGACGGAACCTTATGGAGGGCTGCGGCAGACGTGCTTTCAGGAGCGGCGTGAATTCCGCAATAACAGGCGATATGCTGACAACATCGGGAAACCGTATCGCCGATGACATCGCAATGCTGCGCGAAACAGGCTACACAACACGGAGGGACGAAAATGCATAAAGGGATATTCATTACCGGTACGGGCACGGACATCGGCAAGACCTATGTTACGGCGCTCATCGTGAAAAAGCTGCACGGAGCAGGCTGCAAAACCGCCTATTTTAAGGCAGCTGTAAGCGGAAACGAAAGGGACGGCAGCGGCAGGCTCATTCCCGGCGACGCTATGTTTGTGAAGACGGTCTCGTCGATACCTCAGCCGCTCGATACGATGTGTCCCTACGTCTATGAGCAGGCGCTCTCGCCTCATCTTGCCGCAAGACTTGAGGGTCAGCCGGTCGAGCTTGAAAGGGTAACGGAGCAGTTTGAGCAGCTCTGCGGCGAATATGATACGATAGTGTGCGAGGGCAGCGGAGGGATAGTCTGCCCGATACGCTGCGACGAGAAGCTGATAATGCTCGAGGACGTGATAAAGGCGCTCGGACTTCCGTGTCTCATCGTCGCGGACGCCGGGCTCGGCACTATCAACAGCACCGTGCTGACGAGCGAATATATGCGTTCGCGCGGGATAGCGATAAACGGCATAATACTCAATAATTTCCGCAAGGGCGACGTTATGGAGGAGGACAACAGGTATATGTGTGAGAGATTGACCGGTCTTCCCGTCATCGCCTGTGTCGGAAGGGACGATAAAGAAATCGACATCGATACAGAGCGTCTGCTCGGTATCTGTAAAGGAGAAGCACTATGATATGGTATCCGTATGCGCAGATGAAAACTCTTGACGCACCGATAAAAATAGCAAGCGCGAAGGGCGTACACCTCTTCACCGAGGACGGACATGACCTGATAGACTCCGTCTCGTCGTGGTGGAGCGTTATACACGGCTATAATCATCCTGAGATAAACGCCGCAATTGCCGGACAGCTCGAAAAATTCGCACACGTAATGCTCGGCGGACTCACACATGAGCCCGTTCAGAGGCTCTCGGACAAGCTCGCGCAGTGGCTTCCCGGCGACCTCGACTATTGCTTCTTCTCGGATTCGGGGAGCGTGGCAGTTGAGGTCGCGCTGAAAATGGCATTGCAGTTCAACACGAACCGCGGCTCCGGCAGGGATATGATACTTGCCCTCGAGCACGCCTATCACGGTGACACCTTCAAGGCAATGGAGGTCGGGGACGACGAGGACTACCACTTCGCATTCGGCAAAAACAGCGAAAAAAAGCGCGGCGTAGTGCATATCCCCACTGAGCTCGCTGCACTTGAAGCTGCATTCACTGAGTACGGCGAGCGCCTGAGCTGCTTCATCGTCGAGCCGCTCCTTCAGGGCGCAGGCGGAATGAGAATGTACGATGTGGGCTTTCTTGAAAGGGCAAGGCAGCTGTGCGACGAATACGATGTGCTGCTGATATTCGATGAGGTCGCGACAGGCTTCGGACGCACCGGCAACCGTTTCGCTGCGGACCTCGTTCTCCCGGACATCATCGTGCTCGGAAAGGCGCTGACAGGCGGATATATCGGTCACGCCGCAACAGTTGCGAACCGCCGTGTGTGGGAGGGCTTTATGAGCGATGACCCGACTCACGCATTTATGCACGGCCCGACATTTATGGGGAACGCGCTTGCCTGCTGTGCGGCGCTGAAGTCTATCGAGCTGTTTGAGCGCGAGGACTACATCTCGAAGATACACCGGATAGAGGAGATAACACGCCGCGAGATGAAAGGCTTCTCCGACCCGCGCATAAAAGAGGTGCGGATAATGGGCGGCTGTGTCTGCATCGAGGTCTATGACGGTGCGGTGCTCGACGGATTCAGGAGATTCGCATACGAACGCGGAGTTTTCAGCCGCACCTTTATCAGATATATGTACGCGATGGTGCCGTATGTCATCTCAGAGCAGGAGCTCATCACGGTGCTCGACACAATGAAGGCGTGGTTCAGACGCTGATGTTAATGGATAAAGCAGGTCACCGAGCCGCAAACCCGCGTTACGTGCTCAGTGACCTGTGAAAGCGGCTGAAGGGATCAAATATCAATAAAAAGCGCCGCAGGCATTTCACGGGGGTCTGGGGAGAGGTTCTCTCCCCAGCAGGGGGTGAAACCGAGGGGGACGGCGTCCCCCTGAGAAGCAGGCAGGCGAGCGTCAGCTATGCACTGCCGGACCGCTTCGCACACTTTCGCCTCGGCGCAGACCGATGAAATATTTATTGATATTTTAATGCCGGAGTGATAATACTCAATAAACAGATAAAGTGAGGTCACCGAGCCGCAAAGCTGCGGCATATCCGGCGGTCTGCGAAACCGGATGAAGGGACGCCCTCTATCGCAGGGCCCCCTAATCGGGTCCGGCACCCTCTGTCAGCTTCGCTGACATCTCCCTACACAGTAGGGAGTCACCCCTCTGAAAAAACAGTCCACTGGACTGTTTTTTCATTCACCCCTTGCGGAGCTCTTTAAGGCTATATGTGGGGCTTTGCCCCACACCCTACCAGAGGCGCCGCCTCTGGACTCTGCTAAAGGGTCATAGACCCTTTAGAATCCCTGTTTTAGTCAAAACAGAATTTTATGGCAAACTAAACGGCTGCTCTTAACGAAAAAAGCAGGCTGCCGGGCAGCAAAGCAGCGGCATATCCGGCGGTCTGCGAAATTTTCGTGGGACATCTCTGAAAGCTTTGGTCATAATCTGCGCAAAACAGCAGATAATACCGTAAAAGGAGATGATCCAATGAATATAACACCACAGGCATACGGCGAGATGAGCCGCAATGCTTCGCCGAGATCAAACGTAAAAGTCAACGTCTCTGCCGCCTTTCTCACGGGCGGAGCTATCTGCGCTGTCGGGCAGATGATACGGATGTTTATGGAGACCGCCGGAGCCGACAAGGATTCCGCAGCATTGTGGACGTCGGTCATACTCATCGCCGCAAGCTCGGTAATGACCGGGCTCGGCTGGTATCAGCGGCTCGCGAAGCACGCCGGCGCAGGTACTCTTGTGCCGATAACGGGCTTCTCGAACGCTGTCAGCTCCTCCGCTATCGAGGCTCGCTCAGAGGGGCTCATCCTCGGCGTCGGCACGAAGATATTCACCATTGCCGGACCTGTCATACTCTACGGCTCGGCTGCGGCTTTCATCTACGGCTTGCTGTACTATATCGTCACACGTTAGCCGTTTTTTCGCAGACAGAGACAACGTATCCTCCGCCGCGCAGGATATACTGCCGGAAGCGGAAGCCGCCGGCTGTGCAGGATATACTGCTGCCGTCAAAGCTGAATCCGGCAGAGCTCATCGGATATGACAGACCTGCGCCGTCAGCCTTTGCAAGCGCTTCCTTGAGCGTCCAGATGCGGAAGAAGAGCAGTCCTCTTTCGCTCTCCGGAGCGGCTTCGAGCATTGCCTGCTCGGCGGCTGTGAAGACACGCCGGGCGACGTTCGGGCGGTATTCACGCACCCGCTCGCAGTCGATACCGCATTCCTTGTCCGAAACTATGCAGGCGGTGATACCGTCCGCGTGCGAGAGATTGAAGTGCAGGGGACTATCCCCGGCGAGTGCAGGCTTGCCGTGAGAGCCGTAAACAAGCGGCGTATCCTGTAGGTCATATGGTCTGAGGCACTCCCTGAGCAGCTTATGCGCGTGGGAGTGCTGTTCTTTTTTATCGAGCTGTATCAATGATACCATCAGCATTTTCATCACCGTTCATATTATACCACGTCTTTGCTCTACAGGCAACATTATTGCATATGTAACCGTATAAGTGACCGCCGGCACCTTACATTGCCTGTAAAAGAATGGGTCGGGTTCTGCTATTAACGAAAAAGCAGGTCACCGAGCCGTGAACCTGCGCTGCGGACTCAGTGACCTGCGAAACCGGCTGAAGGGACACCCTTTTCGTTAGCTGGAGCTCTGAAATAAGTAAGGTCACCGAGCCGTGAACTTGCGTTACGAACTCAGTGACCTGCGAAATCGGCTGAAGGGACACCCTTTTTGTTAGCTGGCGCTCTGAAATAAGTAAGGTCACCGAGCCGTGAACTTGCGTTACGGACTCAGTGACCTGCGAAACTGGCTGAAGGGGCACCCTTCAATTTGCTGTCAGCGATTATGTCTTCGATAGTCACGCCGTATATCTGCTCGACCGCATACGGGAGCACTGAAAACGTACCGCCGCCGTATTCTGTCATCCGGAGCGAGAATCTTCTGCCGCTCTTCGTCTCGTAGAATCCGAGTCCGCCGAGACGGTCGTACTCCTTGCAGCCATACTTGTCAGTCAGCGCTTCGGTGAATTCGTGGTCGTACTTCACCATAATTCCCTGCTCGACATTTCTGCTGTATCTGTCGGGACTGTCATTATCAGGCACAGTTCCCTCTGAGGTCTTCAGCACAGCGTATTCAGTGCCATGGTTGACCTGCCATACCGTTTTTATGTCAGAGGCGCCGGTGTAGGTGCCCTTCATCAGGTGGTACCCGAAAATGCCGGAATATGCGACCGGAATGATGATGACTGCTGAGAGCAGCACAATGAGAACAGCCTTGAACGGCTTGCTTATCTTCGATTTCTTTTCCATTATTTCAATATCTCCATATTGCATCTGTCCCACGTTTCGTCCTTGAAAGAGAATGCGTCTTTATCGGTGGAGGTCTCGGTGAACCCGACCTTTTCATAGCATCTGCGTGCCGCCTCGTTCTGAGCGAAAACGCAGAGACGGACGCGCTCCGCCTTTGTAAAGCCGAATGCGTATCTGAGTGCAAGAGCTGTCATTTCACAGCCTGTTCCGTGTCCGCGGAGCTCAGGAGATACCACCACGAACTTGAGCATCGGGGAGTTCGTTCCGGTGTCCGTGCTCAGGCAGAAGAAGCCGATAGCCTCTCCGCTGTCGGTCGTCGCAGCGAATGGGCAGTCGCCGTATTTCTCTGCGTGCTCACGGAGTACGTTGTCGAAGTCCTCGCGGCTGAGCGGGAAGCTGAAACGGTTTGCGCACCACATCGCGTGCGTGCGCTCGTCCGTTATCCACGTTTTTATCCGGTCAAAATCGAGGGCGGAGATATAATGTCTCAGTCTCATTTGCGTATCTTCATTGAAATGTCGAAGCACTTGACGGAATGAGTGAGTGCGCCGAGCGAGATGATATTCACGCCAGTCTCTGCGACAGAGCGGATATTCTCAGCTGTGACGTTGCCCGAAGCCTCGAGCAGAGCTGCACCTGCTGTTATCTCGACTGCCTGCTTCATCTCGTCGCAGCTCATATTGTCGAGCATGATTATCTCGACCTTGTTAGCGAGTGCTTCGCGGAGCTCATCGAGCGTGCGCACCTCGACCTCTATCTTGACGGTGTGACCTATCTTTTCGCGCAGAGCCGAAACAGCTGCCGTGATACCGCCGTAAGCGTCGATGTGGTTGTCCTTGAGCATTGCGGCATCGGAGAGGTTGAAGCGGTGATTCTTTCCACCGCCTACCGTTACAGCATATTTTTGCAGAGCGCGCAGTCCGGGGAGAGTCTTTCTTGTGTCGGTAACGGACGCATTTGTGCCTGCAACGAGCTCGACGCATTTGTTAGTTGCGGTCGCGATGCCCGACATATGCTGAAGCAGGTTGAGAGCTGTTCTTTCGCCCTTGAGCAGAGTGAGCGTGCTGCCCTCAAGCTCGGCGATGATGTCGCCCTTGTTGACCTTTGTGCCGTCCTGAAGGAGGATACGGAAGTCAACATCTCCGCCGGCGAGGTCAAACACACGCTTTGCGACCTCGATACCGCAGACAACGCCGCTGTCCTTTGCAACGTAGTATGCGGAGCTGCGGTGCTCGGGCGGAATGAGATTATCGGCAGCAGCGTCGATATAGTTGATGTCCTCCATAAGGGCGGTGGTTATGATATTGTCGATATAGCACTGTAATAATTTCATAGCAGTTACCTTCCTTTGAATGTGCAGGAGAGCCTGCATCAATACGTGTATTTTGAGTCTATGCAGAGGTACTCCTCGAGAGTGAGTCCAGAACTGTATACGAGCCCGGCGAGCTCCTCGCCGAGGTAGCGCACGTGCCAGCTCTCGTATTTATAGCCTGTGATGCTTTCCTTGCCGGCTGGATAGCGTATGATGAAGCCGTATTTCCAGCAGTTCGCTGCGAGCCATTTAGCCTCGGGCGTGGAATTGAACCAGTCGCCGGCGTAGTTTATATCCGCTGCGAGTCCCGTCTGGTGCTCGGAGTGACCCGGACGTGCGGAGTAGGTATCGGCTTTAGCCTTGCCGTCGCGTGCGACGTAGCCGTTATAGAGCTGCGCCTGATAGCTGTATGACCTGTAGCCGGAGCATATGCTGATATTCAGACCGTCTGCCTTTGCTGCGCTCTGCATTTTTGCGAATGCTGTGTTGAACTCAGCGGTCAGACCGCCGGGAGCATATGTTGAGGGCAGGGGATAGGTCTTGTTCGCGATGAGTATACCGTTCACGTAGGTGATACCGTCAACGACTGTTATCTCGCGGCGTGTGAAGTTCTCTGTCGTGCCGTCGTCCCACTTCATCGTGAAGTGGTACTTGTCCATACGCGAGAAATCGCCGGATCTGATCGTTCCGTCGCTGTAGACGAATTGAGCGCGCGTACCCATCGGCATTATGGATATGGGCTCGGAATCGCAGGTGCCGGAGAAACAGCTGAGAGAGTAGCTCTTTCCTGCGTCCGAGACATATTCGCCCTTGAGGAAGGGTCCCTTGTCGAAGCGGACAGAGCTTCTGTACGTGAACAGCTCCGGCGAGCCTCCCCACGAAAGGTAGAAGTGCTCGCTGTCGAGCCACGCGATGCTTGCAGCAGCAGGAGCTCCGCCGCTAATGGAAAAGCTCATATTGCAGCCGCTTTTCGTGAGCCTGAAGGCGGTGGCAGTTTCTCTGTCGTTGCGGACGAGCGTGCCCTCGCCGCTTTCATCGAACCAGAAATAGCGTGTGCCGCTGAAGCCCTCTCCGACCCACGTTCCGAGCGGAGTATTGGTGCAGTTGTATACATAGCTGCTCCTCAGCCCGATGAGGTCGAAGGTATCGACTGTTCCGTCGCCGTCGAAATCGGCACGGCTTGCCTGTTCGGCAGAGAGAGTTCCCGAGCCGAGCAGATACTTGCTGAGCAGCACCACATCCTGTATATTTATATTGTAGTCACCGTTCACGTCCGCTCTGAGCGGAGGGTAGACGGTATCTGCGGCATCAGCCTGCCGATCCACCGCCGGAACGAGTGCGGCGGCTAAGGCAGCCGCTGCTGCCAGTTGAAAAAGTTTCATTTATCTGCCTTTCTGTGTTATCAGGGAGCGGGCGCAATTATTGCATTATCTCCGTATTATTCCATTACCTCGCCGAGAATGATATATGCGACTGTTACGATAGATTTTGCGAGTACGAAGTCGGCGTCAACGAGGTAGCCTCCGCTGAGAAGGTCCTCACGTATCTCCTTTACGCGCTTGAAGCCGGCTGCGGCAGCCTTTTTGTCCGGAATGACGAAGTGGCTCTCCTGCATTATCCTGCGTGTTTCTGTACGGATGCCCTTGGGTATGCGCGCTGCACCGATGTGTGCGTCGAACTCAGCCTCTGCGAAATCCTTCGGCGCAGAAGCGGCTTTTGAAGCGATATTGAGTGCAGCGTGGCGCGAGAATACGAGCGCTTCAAGGAGCGAGTTGCTTGCGAGACGGTTTCCGCCGTGAACGCCTGTATGCGAGCATTCGCCGCAGGCATAGAGGTTCGGGAGAGTTGTCTCGGAGTTCTTGTCGACGTCGATACCGCCCATAAGGTAATGCTGGCAGGGGAATATCGGGACAGGTCCCTTTGTGAGGTCCCAGCCCTGGTCGAGAAGGTTCTTGTATATCATCGGGAAGCGCTTCTTGAGGAATTCGCTGTCCTTGTAGCTTATGTCGAGGTAGAAGTCGGTGGAGTTCTGCTTGCGTGATTCGAGGATTATCGAATGTGAAACGACATCGCGCGGAGCGAGCTCGAGGCGCTCGTCATAGTTGTGCATAAAGCGCTCCTTCTTGCAGTTGAGGAGGTAAGCGCCCTCGCCGCGTACAGCCTCGGAGATGAGGAAGCATTCGCGTGTTGCGCGGTTGTTGAAGGCTGTCGGGTGGAACTGAACGTAGCTGAGGTTCTTTATCTTCGCGCCCATTTCGTATGCGAATGTTATACCGTCGCCTGTAGCGATAGCGGAATTTGTCGTGAACTGGTAGACTCTGCCGATACCGCCTGTTGCGAGTATCATAAAGTGGCAGTTTGCGGTGATGTACTCATCATCGAGCGTTTTGAGGAAGGCGGAATATCCTGTCTCTGTCTGCTTCACGGCGCACATCATGGTATTTTCCATAATAGTTACGTTGGGAAGAGTTTTCACGTGCTCGAGCAGAGTTGTCGTTATCGCCTTGCCTGTGGAATCGGCATGGTGGAAGATGCGGTGGTGGCTGTGACCGCCCTCAAGGGTGCGGTGGTAAGTGCCGTCGGGATTCTTGTCGAAATCGACGCCGAGCTCGATGATGTGCTCGATGTCCTGAGCAGCCTCGCTCACGAGAGTGTGGACAGCGTCAACGTTGTTTTTGAAGCCGCCTGCTATCATCGTATCGTTCTGGTGATACTGGATATTGTCAGTGGGGGAGTTGTAGACTCCGGCGATACCTCCCTGAGCGAGCATAGAGTTGCACAGCGGCAGCTCGCGCTTGCAGAGGATGAGGATGCTGAGGTCACTGGGAAGGTTGATGGCTGCATAGAGACCTGCGGCTCCGCAGCCTGCGATTATAACGTCATAGTTTACAGACATAGTGAACACGTCCTTTGCTAAAGATTGCCAAAATGGGTATACATACATATTATATCACGTTACGGGCGAGATGTCACTACTTTTTTTGCAAATCTGCAACAAATTCAACAGAAAACGAAAAACAGCAGACCCGGCTGTGAGTGGCAGTCGGGTCCGCTGTTTTTATGAACACACCTTTTTCATTGCATTTTCCTTAGTATACATATGGCAGAGACTTGTATTCTCCGAGGACATACCTCTGGAGAGCCTTTGCGTCGTTGTAGTTTATCGTGCCGTCCTTGAAGCAGTCGGCAGCCTCAAGCTGGAGGTCGTTGAGCTTTTTCGGCTTTGCGAGAATGGTCTCATCGACCGGCTGACCATTCTGAGCTTTTTTCAGCTCCTCCTGATAAACGACATACTGGAGGATAGTGATATAATCATATGAATCCACGATCCCGTCGCCGGAGAGGTCGCCTGTGGACTTGGGAACGATCTCATACTGTACCGGCAGATACTGTCCGTCGAGCTCCTTGTCCACGAAAACGCGCTTTTTCATACCGGGATTGTCCGGGTCATCGACGGCATAGAAGTCCTTCTGAACGTTGATTATAAGGAGCTCCCAGTACCATTCATACGGGTCTTCTCTGTATGTTTCAGAATTTCTGTCCTTGTGCTCATAGGTCACAGCGACGCCCATATGCGTCATATCGGGATTGAGGATAGCATCACGGTGGCCCTCGGTGGAGCTCATCCACTGACCGAAAGCCTCCTCCGCCGTACACGGATCCTCGGAGGCTGCGAGGTTTTCCTCTACAGTGAGATACGGAGCAAGGTTGGTGTCGATAACAGTCGAGAACCACTCACCCTTTTCCTCGTCGCTGGTGATGCCGGAAAGCTCCTCCTGCGTGGGGCGGTAGTGGCTGAATTTATGTACGGATTCTCTTACGCGGCCGTGTGAGCAGTCGTATAGATAGGGGACAACGTAGAGCGGCTCAAGACCGTGCTCGGCTCTTGTATCGTTGACCATAACGGATATTTTCTTCGCGAGCTCCTTCAGATCCTCCTGAGTTACCTCCTGATTTCCGTCATTGCTTACAGAGGAGGTCAGGAAAGCCAGCGGAGAGGCACAGAAAATGATCGACATCGCAAGAGCGACGGCGTAGGACTTTTTGAAAAAGCTCTTATGTATCATTTTTTTGCACCTCCTTCTGCGGCTGAATTTGCCCTTCATTTCTATGATATATTCTATCATAGCCGTTTTTTATTTTAAAGGGGGAATGGTTCGATTTGGCATTTTGTACAACAAAAATCTACGTTTTGTACAAGAAAAAATATTACTGTCTGTAGTAAAAACGCACGATTATCACGTTTGTATTATCAAATATTGCGGATATGCTACGAATAGTAATCTTTTTACAAATTCCTGGGAACACACATCATCAAATATATTACCAATTGTAAAGAGTGGCTTGCTTCTCCGGAGCGGTGCGGCGAGGACGAAAATTGTTGACAGTTGAAACTTTCGGTGATATAATATTGTGCGTAAGTATGGCTGTTTAAGACGGCAGTTCCGACAGCGACAGTATTAACGAAAGGGGCAGGCTTGCTGTGAGTAATTCAATGAATCCGGAGTTTAAAATAAGGGAGGTCGCTGAGCGTATCAGGCTCACGCGCGAATCCGTCGGTCTGACTCCCGAGGAAATGGCTGAAAAGGTCGGTGTTTCCGCATATGAGTACCTCGCATACGAGGGCGGCGCAAAGGACTTCAGCTTCACATTTATCTATAAATTCGCAAATGTATGCGGCGTTGAGATAGCTGACCTTATGGAGGGCGAATCTCCGCGTATCAACAGCTTCGATATAACAAGAGCGGGCGAGGGACTTCCCATCGCAAGAAGAAAGGGGCTGAGCTATCTGCGTCTTGCTCCGAAATTCAGGAACAAGATAGGTGAGCCCTTCCTTGTGACTATTCCCTACGTTGACGAGAAATTCCGTGTTCCGCACCCTCACACTCACGAGGGTCAGGAGCTCGACATCATCATCAGCGGTCAGCTCAAAGTGCAGGTCGGCGACAATGTCGAGGTGCTCAATGAGGGCGACTCTATCTATTATGACAGCTCCGAGCCGCACGATGAATGGGCTGTCGGAGGTCACGAGTGCCGCTTCTATGCGGTCGTATTCGGTCAGAACGAGAAGCCCACACACGCTATCTCGAACCTTGAGCCGGTAATTCTCCCCGGCGTCACGAATTTCGACCTCGCGAATATCGACGACCCTGTTGCCGATAGGTTCGTTGAGTGCGAGACCGGCGAGAACGGTGCGCTCACAAAGATAACCTTCAAGAACGAGGACACCTTCAACTTCGGCTTCGATGTTGTTGACGCTCTTGCGGCAAAATGTCCCGATAAGACGGCTCTCATATATGTATCGAACGAAATGGAGGAGCGCCGCTTCTCGTTTGGCGATATAAAGAAGTATTCCAATATGGCCGCGAATTATTTCAGGTCGATGGGCATAAAGAAGGGCGACAAGGTGATGCTCGTCCTCAAGAGACACTATCAGTTCTGGTTCTCTATCATTGCTCTGCACAAGCTCGGCGCGATAGTCATACCGGCTACGAATCAGCTCGTTCAGCACGATTTCACCTACCGTTTCAAGGCGGCAGGAGTAAAGGCTATCGTCTGCACTGGCGACGGAGATGTTGCTCATCAGGTCGACCTTGCCGTTGAAGAGTGCGGTATGGACATCCTGAAAATGATGGTCCACGGCGAGCGCGAGGGCTGGAACGATTTCGACAAGGGCATCGCTTCACAGAGCGACGTCTTTGAGCGTCCGACCGACCCCGAGCTCCTCTCCTGCGGAAGAGAGCCGAATCTTATGTTCTTCACATCAGGCACGACCGGCTATCCGAAGATCGCTACACACTGCCACCTCTACGCGCTCGGTCACTTCATAACTGCGCGCTACTGGCACAACGTTGACCCTAACGGCATACACTTCACTATTTCTGATACAGGCTGGGGCAAGGCTCTGTGGGGCAAGCTCTACGGACAGTGGCTCAGCGAGACCTGCGTTTTTGTATACGACTTCGACCGCTTCGACGCAAACAAGATACTTCCGATGTTCAAAAAGTACAACATCACGACGTTCTGCGCGCCGCCTACGATGTACCGTTTCTTTATAAAGGAGGACCTCAGCAAGTACGACCTGAGCAGTATCAAGTACGCAACAGTTGCCGGCGAGGCTCTCAACCCCGAGGTGTACAATCAGTTCCTCAATGCGACCGGCGTAAAGCTTATGGAGGGCTTCGGGCAGACCGAAACCACGCTCTCTATCGGCAACTTTGTCGGTATGACGGCACGTCCCGGCTCGATGGGCAAGCCGAGCGTGATGTACGACGTTGATATAGTTGACCCGGACGGCAAGCCCTGCAAGACAGGTGAGACCGGCGAGATCGTTATCCGCCTCGACAAGGGCATACCTGCCGGACTTTTCCTCGGCTATTACAATGACGAGGAGAAGACCAAGGAGGTATGGCACGACGGTATGTACCACACCGGAGATACCGCGTGGAAGGACGAGGACGGCTATTTCTGGTACGTCGGACGTGTTGACGATGTCATCAAATCGTCGGGCTATCGTATCGGACCGTTCGAGATAGAGAGCGTTATTATGGAGCTCCCATATGTGCTTGAGTGCGGCGTAAGCGCTGCTCCGGACCCGGTAAGAGGTCAGGTGGTCAAGGCTTCTATCGTGCTTGTCAAGGGCAAGGAGGGCACTGACGAGCTCAAGAAGGAGATACAGGATTACGTAAAGAAGCATACCGCGCCTTATAAGTACCCGAGGATAGTCGAGTTCCGTGACGAGCTCCCGAAGACTATCAGCGGAAAGATAAGACGTGTCGAGCTGAAGGGATAAAGAGAAAACAACGAATTTGTTTAATCGTTTTCAAAATATGTTGATTATTTTAATGCTTTACTTGGTTTGACTTGACTTTGACAGTTAAAAAATGTACAATATAATTATCATTATGAAAGGTGGTCAAACCAATGAAAAACATCACAAAAAAATTCGCCGCTTTTGCTCTTGCATTCACTCTTCTCGGAACAGGGGCAACAGCAGCAAAAACATTCTCGGCAACGTCAGACACGTCGATTACCGCAAGTGCCGCCTGCTATCACGGTGCCGGTCAGCCACGCGTGACATATGGACCTTGGCAGTGCACATTCCAAATGCGTCATAAGCTTTGGCCTGTCCTTCACACCGAGCTGCTGTGGCAGCGTACCATTACATACAGATGCGGTTCATGCGGAAAGGTTCTGTATACTGTAACACAAACTGAGTGGCGTTGGAGCTAAGCTCCTGTGAGCGCAATATAATAATTGAGGGCGACTGACAGGTCGTCCTTTTTTATGGAGCTGCTAAGAAAAAACTCACGGCAAAAATGCTGCCTCTGCAATGATGTCCGAAAAACAGGCGAAAATTACACGTCGAAAAATTTTTTGGATTTTTTTGAAAAAAGTGCTTGACAAATCCCAGAAGCTGTGATATAATTAATTTCGTCGTCAGGGGACTGATAGTCAACAGACAGCGTTCGACTGGCGGAATAAAAGGCTTTTGTGGGGGTTTAGCTCAGCTGGGAGAGCATCTGCCTTACAAGCAGAGGGTCACAGGTTCGAGCCCTGTAGTCCCCACCAAATTGGCCCGGTAGTTCAGTTGGTTAGAACGCTAGCCTGTCACGCTAGAGGTCGTGAGTTCGAGCCTCATCCGGGTCGCCATCTGTGCTTCTGTAGCTCAGTCGGTAGAGCAGAGGACTGAAAATCCTCGTGTCGTTGGTTCGATTCCGACCGGAAGCACCATAATGCGGATTTAGCTCATCTGGTAGAGCGCCACCTTGCCAAGGTGGAGGTAGCGAGTTCGAGCCTCGTAATCCGCTCCATAGTACTGGGGTAATAACCTTGGTATTACAAAAATCCCGAAGCTTTATAGTTTCGGGATTTTCTTTTTGTCCAAAAAGCTTGAAAATCCTGTAAATATAGTGTATACTTGTCTTAAATACGCCGGCGAGGAGTTTGCGTGCCGGCACAATGAGGTGGAAAATGGAAAACGAAATGAGATACGCCGTGCTTATTGATGCGGATAACGTTGCAGCAAAGTACACGAAGAATATCCTTGATGAGCTGTCGAACTACGGCATCGTTACATACAAGAGAGTGTACGGCGACTGGACACGCCCGAATCTTGCCGGCTGGAAGAATATGGCGCTCGACAATGCGATCACCCCGGTCCAGCAGTACAGCTACACATCAGGCAAGAATGCGACCGACTCTGCGATGATAATAGATGCGATGGATATTCTTTATTCAAATAATGTCGACGGATTCTGCATCGTTTCGAGTGACAGCGACTTCACACGTCTTGCGATCCGTCTGAGAGAGTCCGGCAAGCACGTCATCGGAATGGGCGAGAAGAAGACTCCCAAGCCGTTCAGTACAGCGTGCAATGCCTTCAAGTACCTTGAAGTTCTCGCAGAGGAGGAGACTCAGATAGCCGCGGACAACGAGATAGTCGAGATGAAGGCACTCGAGCCGGCAATAATACGTATAATCGCGGAAAATGCCAACCTCGAGGACGAGATCAACATCGGCGAGCTCGGAAGCCGCCTTCAGGGACGCTATCCCGATTTCGATGTCAGAAACTACGGCTATTCAAAGTTTTCACAGTTCCTGAAGGACTTTGACTGCCTCAGCTTCCGGCAGGTCGGCAGCAGCATACTTGTCTCGCTGAAAACCAAAGCGACCGACCTTGAAAGAGTTGAGACGGTGCTTGCAGCTATCGTCCGCACGAACGGCACAAAGGGGTACAACCTCGGCGAGCTGAAAAAACAGCTCTGTGCGAAGCTGCCGGATTTTGACATCAAGACCTACGGCTATTCAAAATTCAGTCGATTTGTCGAAAATCTGCCGAATTTCCGCATCAGGAACAATACTGTTATGCTCTCGGACAAGGCTGAGAAGTGAAGAAGATACTGCTGCGGAGGTACTCGAAATAGCGCGAATATCACCGAATTTTCGGGATAAACAAGCAATAAAAGCAATTTAAACAAAAACTTCCTGATTTTTACCTCAACATTTGGCTTGACAAAGTCGCCGGAGGGTGCTATAATAATTAAGTCGCCACGAGAGAGCGGCGAAAACAAACGGCATCTTGAAAATTGAACAATGCAAGAAAAAGTAACGACCCTTGAGATTCTTTTGAGAAAAAGAATGAACTCAAGCAAGAGTAAAAAATGCGCAGTAATAACGCAAGCGTTATTGAACAGGATTAAGATATTTTAGTTGCGGAAACGTGACTGATATATACTATTTAATAAAGAGTTTGATCCTGGCTCAGGACGAACGCTGGCGGCACGCTTAACACATGCAAGTCGAACGGAGAATTTTTGGTTTACTGGAAATTCTTAGTGGCGGACGGGTGAGTAACACGTGAGCAACCTGCCTCTGAGAGGGGGATAGCTTCTGGAAACGGATGGTAATACCCTATGACATAACGAAGCCGCATGACTTTGTTATCAAAGATTTATCACTCAGAGATGGGCTCGCGTCTGATTAGCTGGTTGGTGAGGTAACGGCCCACCAAGGCGACGATCAGTA
>Ga0247609_10003136_pt1 | contig 16881 bp, 14 predicted proteins | sample 172DNAGHGlowgp2_FD_193487 | JGI IMG/M metagenome (GOLD analysis project Ga0247609, IMG submission 193487) | Sheep rumen microbial communities from Palmerston North, Manawatu-Wanganui, New Zealand - 1728 DNA GHGlow gp2 | ecosystem: Host-associated > Mammals > Digestive system > Stomach > Rumen ...
GCTGGTACGGGGTCGTGCCCTTCTCGATAAAGGCGAGCGGAGTTTTCGGGTCCTTACCGCATTCCATAAGCCGGCGCGCAATAAAGTCCATGTTGGCGATACCCATCAGGAAGATGAGCGTGCCGGGACACTTCGCGAGCGTCTCGAAGTCGAGGGAAAGGGAGATCCCCGCCGGAGCCTGCCCTGAGCCCGCCGAATGGGCGGGGATGACATCGGCGGAACTCTCAGCCTTTTCGTGCCCGGTGATGATATGAAAACTCGTCGCAATGCCGCGGTGGCTTACGGGGATACCCGCATACGCAGGCACCGAGATTGCGGACGTAATGCCCGGAACAACCTCGAATTCTATACCGGCAGCAACAAGTTCCAGAGCCTCCTCGCCGCCACGCCCGAACACGAACGGGTCGCCTCCCTTGAGGCGCGCAATAGTCGCGCCGGGCATCTCGTTGGCGAACTGCACCAGAAGCTTGTTGATTTCGGACTGTTTGACCTTGTGATGCGTCGGCATCTTGCCCACATCTACCATCTTCGCCTTGGGATTGCAGAACGAAAGAATCGCGGGCGAAACAAGGCGGTCATAGACCACGACATCGGCCTTCTCAATAATTTCCTTACCGCGGAGCGTCAAGAGCCCCGGATCGCCAGGACCCGCACCAATCAAGTAAACCTTTCCAGCACCGCTCATTACAAACCCTCAATACACTATAGCTGTTCGCGGATCTTGCCCGCAAGCGCAATTCCCGCCTCGCGAGCCGCCTCAACTGTTTTAACCGGACCGCAGTACTCCGCACGGAGCAACCGCTTAGAAGCCTCGTCCCAGTAGATTCCGCGGATTTTCATTACCGGCGCAGCACCGCCATTCTCGGCACCCGAACCCTGGACGAATTCCGCAAAACTCGCCACCGGGAACTGACAACCCGCATTGAGCGCCTTGAGGAAGGCCATCTCGGCAACGGCGATGCAATAGGTGGGAGCGTCGTTTACACGAGCGAGGATGCCCGCGACCTGCGCGTCATCTGCCAATGTCTCTATCGCTAGAATTCCCTGGCCGGATGCAGGCAGCATCTTATCTGTATCAAAATATTCCGTCATCTGGTCAGCAAGGCCCATGCGCTTGAGGCCGGCAGCCGCCAGCACGACGCCGTCAAGCTCTTCAAGCTTCGAGAGACGCGTCTGGATATTCCCGCGGATGGGCACGTATTCCAAATCTGGGCGGAGCGCCTTCAGTTGCACCACACGGCGGATACTCCCGGTACCGACGCGGGCACCCGAGGGTAGGTCCATAAACTTCTTGCCGTTCACTCCCCCGCGGGCAATAAACGCATCACGCGGGTCTTCGCGCTTCAGGACTACAGCCAACTTGAATTCCGGCAAGACTTCTGCCGGCATGTCCTTGAGGCTATGCACCGCAATGTCGGCGCGGCCTTCGAGCAGGGCAAGTTCGAGTTCCTTGATGAACACGCCCTTGCCACCGAAGCTCGCAAGGGACTTGTCGAGCCTTCGGTCGCCCTCGGTCGTCATCGGCACGAGTTCATATTCAAGCCCCGGGTTCGCCGACACGAGGGCCTTGGCGGCAAGCGTAGTCTGCGCCACGGCAAGGGCGCTCTTGCGGGTTGCAATGCGTAGCAAGGAGTCTCGCATCTAATTCTCCCCTCCCAGAGATTCCGCATCAAGTGCGGAATGACGTTTGTCAGACTGATCTAGACATTTAAGGAAAATTTTCACATCTTCGGGCGAATTGCCGGCCTTCACCTTGTACAGGTAGTCATTCGCCATCTTCTTGGCAAAGCGCTCGTACATCATCGCAATCCGCCTACAGTCTTCTTCTGGCAAGTCCGGCATCGACCGCAACAATTTTTCGGCATCTTCGTTTGCCGCGCGCACCATGCGTTCCGCGTGCACATTTATCTCTTTCGAGACCTCGTCCATGCTGTTCCAGTGCACGAACTCGTCAATACCTTCCTTTAGAATCTTCTGCGCGGCATCGAGTTCTTCCATACGCAAGCGACGGTTCTCGGAAACAATCTTCTCCAAGTCATCGACGCACACGTACTGCACGCCGGGCAATTCCCCGATGCTCGCTTCCGCATTGCGCGGGCTACCGAGGTCGATGACTAGACGCTTGGATTCTATCGCTCCGCTAGCTGCGGAGCCTGCCCTGAGCTTGCCGAAGGGCTCCGAATGACAAGCGTTTTCGAATTCATTCTTCGTGACAATGGGTTCCTGGCAGGCACTGCAGAGGATAACCACGTCGCACTTGCCCAGCACGCTATAGCGGTCCTCGTACTTCACGGGGGTAAGCACGTCCGCGAACTTTTCGGCATTCGCAAACGTCTTGCTACTGGCATAGATGTTCGTCGTGTATTCCTGCACATACTTGAGCATCAACGAACCCATTTCGCCAAGCCCAACAATATACACGGTACGGTTTTCAAGGTCGTTAAACGTATGCAGCACCTGCTTCATCGCCAAGAACGGGATGTTGCAACTAAGCTTACTCAGGTTCGTCTCGGTCTTGATGCGCTTGGTGGTGTGGATTGCCCCCTGGAACAACTTGTTCAGGGTATTGCCCGTCGCATGGAGCGAATGCGCCGTCTCGTATGCACGGCCAATCTGGTGTAATATCTGGTCCTCGCCCACCGCCACAGAATCGAGCCCGGCACACACATTCATCACATGGTGGACAACCTCATCTCCCGACTTGAAATAGAAAAACTTGGCAAAATCGTCGTAGTTCTGCCCTGCCAACCCACACACATACCGCACAAGTTCCGATTCGTCAATTACTCGGTCAGAAGCCACGTAGACTTCAGTGCGGTTGCAGGTCGCAAGGATCAGGAGTTCGTCAAACGGGGATTTTTCAAGCGCAGCAGTCTTGACATCCATCGCGATGTAAAACTTTTCGCGGATTGCAATTTCTGCCACCTTGTGGCTCATGCCTGCCATGTAGATTTTGCGCATGGAGACAATTTAGAAAATTAAGGGGCTGTTATTTTTTGACGGACTTGCTCAGTTCGTTGTTAATCCACTTATACCGAGTTTTCATCCAAGCCACCATCGAATCCAGGGCCTCGTCATAATCCTTGAAGGGCTCCTTGAGTGCCCAGTTCTCTGTATTTTCCATAATAGGCCAGCGTTTGTATTCATTTTTAAGCGCGCGCGAAATATTCGAGGCATACAAGGGAACACTGTCAATAAGCGCACGGAACGTATCCCTGTGATAAAACCAATAGTCCAACGCCTTGGGACGAACTTCCCGATTGTTGAATATACGGCTGAACCATTTATAGCGGACTATGTACCAGCCATCAGCGCCACGGTTCTTCTTATACGACTCGTTCCCAAACGAGATATCGAAATCCCAGAGAGGGCCAAACCGCATCGGGTTCCCCTTCTCCCACGAAATAAATATGCTGCGACCGAAATTACCGTCTTCATTTTTCGAGAACTCCTGTACCCAGTAATAAAGGATAAAATCGTCTATGTCAATCCATTCATGCATCTGTCTCCCGCTGGAGGATTCGCCATCACGCATGAACTCTTCGAACTCGTTCAGTTGGTCGACAAGCATTGCAGCCGACTCGGGTTTAAGGTTCTTCGGATTCTTTACATGGAACGAAAATCCCATCGACGACGTGACGAACGGCGAATCCTGCTTTTTGCTGCTTTCCTTTTCGAACAGGAACGAAGAATCGTTCTTGGCGATATTCACGCGGTTCTTCCCGACCTTCACCGTCTCGGAAAGCAGATATAGCCCCATGTACTTGCGATTGAGATAGAGTTCCACATACCGGCAGCGCGGTGTATAGCGGGCGCCAAGCCATTCCGAAAGGCGAGTCATCATGAAGTTTCGCAAATGGGTCTTGTCGCCGTAATTTGCAATCAATGCCCAATCGCGATTCTCCGGCATTCCCAGAAGGCTTACTTTATCATCAAATTCCAGTTTCATGCCATACTTCGGCATCATAAAACTGGAATTACCTCGACCACGTACCGTCAGCGAATAGACCTCGCTTTCGGGGGCACTTTGGCCATAAATCTGCAAATGCGACGGGAATTCCGTCTCACGATCACGAATTTCGCGGAAATCTTCTGTTTCGATGACAATGCGGGGCAAATCCGCATACGGATACTCAGAATCATTCAACGGAAGAAATTCAGGCGTTTCCTCGGGTACGTCCCACACGCAACTGCTAAAAATCAACGACAGCAGCACAGGAACAGCAAGTTTTCGCCAAAAGAAATTCATTCATTTGTTAAAATAATATATTTTTAAGACAATGTTCAAGAGACTCGGACTGATATTGCTATGTACCACGCTCCACTGCGTGGCTACCGAGGTATTGCATCCGATTACCCCTCCCACCACCCATGCCATTGCCGAAGGCACATTCGAGCTTGACGAAGACGTTTACAGTTTCGACACAAGATTTTCGATAGAGTTCGCCCCCACGGAACGCTTTAGCCTGTATGCCGATGTCTCGTACCGTTTCATGGAATACAGTTACGAATATTCCACAAAAGGATACGTCCACAACTACTGCAACTTACACACTAATGGCTTCAACGAGACGTATGTCGGATTCCGCAGCATAATATTCAGGCACATCGGACTTGATTGGGGGTGGAGATTCCCACCCGGCGAGGGATCCCGGCTTCAGAGATTCCACAGGCTAAACATAGAACCATTCGTGTATCTACCTTTTTCAAAGTCTCTCCTGCTCGGGACATCACTACGCTATAACAGATTCCTTGAAGACAAAAACTACAAGCCCGGCGACGAAATCGGGATAAAGGCGTCGTTCGTATGGAAACTCCGATGGGACGAGGAAAAAGGAACGGGCTGGAAGATTAGCGAGACTGCACTTTTCCAGACACGGTTCCATGATTCAAAGAACCTGAATCTCGAAGAAGAATACAGCAGCATGGACGACAGGTATTCCGGTTTCAAGTTCCGCTTCGACGTTTCCCGTTCATTTAGTTTATTTAAAGTCCCGATTGGAATCGGGCTAGACTATGAAATTCACAAGGGAACGCTGTTCGGGTTCGAGACTGGTCACCGTATTGGTGCGTACTTCAATCTGTTGTAAATAAAGAGCCCTATTCGAAAAAGCGGAAACTCGTTTTCTTGAGTTCGCGCACGGAATTGAGGACTGCGTATTCGGGATTGCCGATAGAAGCGGCGGCGTCTTTTATATACTGGTCGAGTTCAGCAGCGGACTGCGCATGCATCATGGCGTACAGATTGTACGGGAAGCCTTCAAATACGGGCCGCTCGTAGCAATGGGAAATGTAGGGCTTCTGCGCAAGAACTGTCCCGGCATCGGCGTGAGTCGCAAAGCAGACCATCGCATTGTAGGCAAAGCCCGCATCCTGGTGCCGGAGGATTGCACCGAAGCGGCGCATTCTCTTTTGAGCGAGGTCGTCGCGGAGCTCTTCGGTAGATACGCCCCAGTCCCTGAAGGGAGTGAGCGTGTGAGGAATATCGGTACAGGCGATGCTGATTCGGGCTCGGTCTGGACCAGACAAGACGCAGACAGGAGATTGCTTGCGCCACGCTCCGCTCGCGGCAGACTCAGTTTTCTCCACTCGCATTGACGATTCAGTTTTTAGCGCTGCAGTACCCATCACCGTGTTTATCTTGAACTTCTTTGTCGCGGTAAGGATATGCACGTCATGCAGATCCGTGCTCGCACAAAGCCCATCCACGACTGCGCGGATTTCGTTTTCGGACTGAGCGATGACCGTGAACCACACGTTATATTCATGGGTACGGACGTAATTGTGGGTAATCGCAGGAATCCCGTTGACCGCAGCCGCAAACTTATCGATGTCGGCAACCTTACCCGCACAGAGGCGCGAAATAAAGCCGAGCACCTTGGAATCGTACACTCCACCGATACGGCGAATAACACCCGACTTGCGCAGACTCTCGACCGCAGCAAAAGTGCTCTGCTCGTCGAAGCCAAGCCGCCCCGCCAATACCTGGTACGGGCGCTCTTCCAGCGGGAAGGCGTCCTGGATAATGGCGAGGAGATGTTGGTCTAGAGCAGTCATAAAGAATGTGAGATGAGGAATGTGAAATGTGAGATTATTAATTAGTCATTACTCATTTCACATTACACATTTGTAATTTCTTCGTCCGTCAGATAGCAGGCCGGGTCCTGTTCCCAGAAGTCGCCCGTCACGGCTTCGGCGCGGGTGCGGAAGTTCCCGTTGCAAAGGTTCAGGTAGGCGCACTTGGGGCAGCGTCCCTTCAGAATCGGCTTGCGGTTCTTGAGACCCGCCATAATCGGGTTACTTTCATCGCTCCAGATTTCACCGAAGCTGCGTTCGCGCACGTTGCCGAGCGTAATGTACTGCGTAAACTGGTCAGGGTGAACGTTGCCAATGCTGTCGATGTTGCCAAAGGCCATGCCGCTGCGGTTTCCGCCGTTACGCTGGATAAGTTCCAGTACCTTCTCGGCACGAGCAGGGTCCTCACGCTTCATGCGCAGGTACAGGTAAACTGCATCGGCGTGGTTGTCCACCGTCAAAATTTCCTTGTCGATGCCGCGCTTCTTGAAATCGAGCGTGCGGTCGATAATCAAGTCCATCGCCTTGCGGCTTTCTTCGTGGTTCAAGTCGTTTTCAACCATCGCGGAACCACGCCCGCTATAGACCAGGTGATAGAAGCACACGCGGTCAATGTTCTCGCTTTCGAGCAAGTCAAAAATGGCGTTCAAATCCTGCACGTTGTAGCGCGTGATCGTAAAACGCAGGCCCACCTTCTGGCCTGTCGCCACGCAGTTGCGGATGCCACGGAGTGCAAGCCTGTAGGCGCCCTCCTTGCCGCGGAACTTGTCGTGCGTTGCTTCGCAGCCATCGAGGCTGATACCCACATAGCCCACACCCATGTCCTTGAGTTTCTGGGCAACATCGGGCGTAATGCAGGTTCCGTTCGTGCTGATGGTAGGGCGGATTCCCTTGCTTGCCGCATAGTTCGCAAGTTCAAAAAAATCGGGACGAAGCAAAGGCTCGCCACCGCTAAAGAGGATTACCGGCACCTTGAAATCGGCCAACTGATCTATGAGGGCGATTCCCTCTTCGTGAGTCAATTCGTTCTGGTACTTGATGGCCTCGGAGCGAGCATAGCAGTGCACGCAACTCAGATTGCAGGTCTTGGTGCAGTTCCACACCACAACGGGGCCGCGACCCGGCGCAACGCCGTTCTTGCATTCATGAGCCTTGGGCTCGTAACGCAATTGGTCGCCGTAGTTCGGCGTATCCATCAAAAGCTTGGTAATGCTAATCATGAACGCAAATATAGAAATTCAAGAATACCGGACATAAAAAAACACCCTCGGCGAACCGAGGGCGTCAAAAGTCATAGAAATCTAGATTATTTTTCGGCAGCGAACTTCTTGGAGGCAGCCTTGACCTTCGGGTCGTTCTGCGCATCCTTGATCTTCTGCTTGATGCCGTCCTCGATCTGCTTCTTGAGCTTGGCGGCGAGGGCGGGGAAACGGTCTTCCAGGGAATCACTGAAAACGGCCGGCTTCTTGGCAGCAGGAGCTGCACCCTTGCGCTTGGCGTTCAGGGGGCGCTTCTTCTTGGCCGGAGCCTTCTTTTCTTGAGCTTTTTCTTTGGATTTCGGTTCCTGAGGCTTGACTTCTTCGGTGGATTTGACTTCTGTTTCTTCTGCCATAATGTACCTCTTGGAAATTTGTCTTTAGACAATTATGTTAATTTGACGGCCCAAAGATAGCATTTTTTGGCGAAATTTGCAAGTGAGGCCCCTCAAACCGCAAAGCCAGTCTAGCGATTTTCAAGCCAATGCGCAAGGACCGTGATATCGGCAGGGCGTACGCCAGGCACGCGGCTAGCCTGGCCGAGAGTAAGCGGCTTGTGGGCGTTCAGGCGCTGGCGACTCTCGATGCTGATAGCAGTCACCTGCATGTAGTCCAGGTTCTCGGGCAGGCGAACCGCTTCCATCTTCTTCTGGTCGTCAATTTCGCGGGCCTGCCTGTCGAAGAAGCCGGCATAGATTTCCTCGGCATACATGAACCACTGGTCACGGCGGGCAAGAGTCATATCAGGGAGCGCGGTCCGGAAAAACAGTTCCGGATCAATTCCTGGACGGCGCAATACGTTAATCCAGCGGCAGCGTTCGCTCGCAAGGGCCTGTCCCCCGCTTTCGAGAACCACGTTCGCCTGGTCCGGAGTGGCTGATTCTTCAGCAAGGCGCTTGCGAGCGGCATCCATCAGGTCAAGGCGATGTTTCCAGTCGGCGTAGTCGCTATCCGAAATCATCCCGATTGCATGTGCGCGTTCTTTCAGGCGCGTTTCCGCATTGTCGCTACGGAGGAAGAGCCTGTATTCCGCGCGGCTCGTGAACATCCTGTACGGCTCGTCGAGCAGGATGTTCGTGAGGTCGTCCGCCATTACCCCTAGGTAACTGTCGGAACGACCTAAAATAAAGGGCCCTTCGCCCTTTATTTTCAGAGCCGCGTTGATTCCGGCCAGGAGTCCCTGACCCGCTGCCTCTTCATAGCCGCTCGTGCCGCAGACCTGGCCAGCAAAGTACAGGCCCGGAACCTTCTTGCATTCGAACGTCGGGTAAAGCTGCGTAGCGTCGACAGAATCGTATTCTACCGCATAGCCAATCTGCAACACGCGGGCGCGAGTAAGGCCCGGAATCGTGTGGATGGCTGCAAGCTGGATATCTGCAGGGAGGCTCGAGCTGAACCCGTTGATGTAAACACGACCGATATCCGCCTGTTCCGGTTCAAGGAATAGCTGGTGGCCGTCACGGTCGCCAAAGCGGTTGATCTTGTCCTCGATACTCGGGCAATAGCGCGGGCCCTTGCCGTGGATACGCCCGCTAAACATCGGGCTATCCTTGAACCCGCTCCGCAGAATGTCGTGCGTCTTGATGTTCGTGCGCGTAATCCAGCAAACGCAATCGTTACGTACAAACTTGTTTAGAGCATCGCCCCAGAAATAGTCCGCATCGCGACCGGGAACAGTCTCGGCAACGTGACGGTCACTCATGGGCCAGGCGACATCGTCGCCGCGCTGCACGTCGCATTCGTTAAAGTCGATGGAATCCGGATCAAGTCGGCTCGGCGTACCCGTCTTGAGTCTGCGTAACGCAATGCCGTTAAACGCAAGGCATTCCGAAAGTTTGTCCGCACTCGGCTCGCCCACTCGCCCACCGATGCTCGTCTCGAGCCCAGTAAACATCTTGGAGGCAAGGAAGGTTCCACTCGTAACAACGAGTGCACGGGTCACGTAGCGGTCGCCATTCAAAAGCGTGAGTTCCAGGCGGCCATCTGCCATGCGTTCAAACGCAGCAAGTTCCCCCTGGATAACGGAAAGCCCGGGAAGGTTCGTAATGACCTCTCGGGCAATCTCGCTGTAATACTTCATGTCGCACTGGGCACGCGGGCCCCACACGGCCGGTCCCTTGCTCATGTTGAGCATGCGGAACTGGATGCCGGCCTTGTCGGTCAAAAGCCCCATCAGACCGCCGAGTGCATCGATATCGCGAACAATCTGGCCTTTCGCCACGCCACCTACGGCCGGGTTACAGCTCATACGCCCGATGGCATTAATGTCCATCGTGAGCATGGCGGTCTTTACACCAAGCTTCCAGGCGGCGTGCGTCGCCTCGATGCCGGCATGGCCGCCACCGACTACGACGACATCGTATTGTGCGTTTATAGACACTACTTCGTTGCGGCAGCGGGCTTGAGCGTGTCAACCACTGCAGGCTTCGGCGGTTCGATATTCCACACGACAGGCTTGCCATCCATGAGGGCGGCAATTTCCTGCTTGAGGGTATCCTTCTCGCTCTCGAAGGCAACGTATTCCTTGTACGAAGCATCCGGATTCACGAGGTAGACCTTCGGGACGTAACCATCGCTGTAAAGTTCGCCAAACTGCCGGGCTTCATCCCACACGATGTTGATGGTATCGTCGAACTTGGCATTGTCGGCAAACTTGCGGATGCCGCTCTTGTTGTTTCCACCGCTAGCAACAGCAACCGTGATCAGGCCCTTCGGGGCAAATTCCTTAGCAATCTCGAGAATCTGCGGTGCAGCGTGTGCGCAGTGGCCACAGGTCGCGGAGAAGTAGAAAATCATAAGGGGCTTGCCGGCCCAGGTCTCGAGGTTTTCGGCCTTGTTCGTGATGCCGGTGACCTTCACCTTGTAGTTCATCTTGGCAGGCATGCCGTTCACGAGAGTATCGCCACGGAGTTCCTTCACCGCTTCCTTGAGCTTGGCTTCCTCTTCCTGAGCCTTCTTTACGGCTTCTTCACGGAGGACCTTCATCTTTTCGTTATAGCGTTCGCCCACAGCCTTGAGGGAGTCTTCGGGGAGCGTAAGGGCGAGCGTCGTATCGCGCACCTTAGCGGCAGCTTCACGTACACCGATTACAAAGTAATCCAGGTCAAATTCGGTCTGGAACTGGGCAGCGATGTTGACGAACTGATTTTCAAACTGCACGCCGATGAAGTAGGAGAACTTCTGATTACGGGTAGCCTCGGCACCGAGAACCACAGGCTGCTTCGTAGGAGCAGGAGCCTTCACGATAGGCAGGGCCTTCATGGCAGAATCCATGTAGGCGCGGAACTTGGACTGGTCGCCGTTAAAGGAAGCCACCGTAGCGCTATCCGGACGGATCTTTTCCATACGGGTACGGGCGTTGGAATTGTAGTCAAAGCCGATGCTCCTCAGAGAATCGGCTTCCACCTGCAGCTTGAAGCTCGAATCCTTATCGGACTTGTAGCCATCCACAATACCCTGGACAAGGGCGTCCTCGTCGAGTTCCTCGCCCATCTGCAGCGGAATCATCTTGAAATTCTGGAGAGCAAACTGGGCACCCAGCATGTAGGCGAACTTCTGGTCGTCCGTCGAAGTCAGCTTAATCTCAGCAGCAGTCTTACCAGCAGGAACATTATCACAGGCAGTCATCACCAAGGCGGCGGTGGCAAGGCCCAGCAGGACTTTACATTTCATTTTTCTACTCCTTGAACCACATAGGTTCGTCATTTCGGACTATAAGATAGCAATTTCAGCAAGGAGGGATTTCATTTCGGCAGGGAAATTGACGCTCCTGAAAACGCGGGGCGCGTCCCAGTACGGGAGGCGCAGTTCCACCTTATATGCATAAAGCATGTGGTAGCGGGCCCCGAGAACGCGGTAATCCTCTTCAGTCAGGCCCTCTCGGGCTAGTTTATCATAATAGAAGCCGTTCTGGGCGTAGAGGCGGTCGGCGACAATCGGGAACCCGAGTTCGGCAAGGTGGGCACGGATCTGGTGCTTGCGCCCGGTCAGAAGTTCACATTCTAGCACGGTATACGTCTGACCGTCGCGTTCAAAGACAACTAACTTGCGAAAAACGGTCGAGCAGGGTTTACCGTCTTCGAACCGGAACATCTTTACTCGCAAGGGGCTCGCCGGATCTTCGCGCAAGGGAAAATCGCAGCGGAATTCCTGGTGAGGAAACTCTCCACGGACTACCGCGAGATAGAATTTTCGGAGCAGGATACGATCCAGGTTCTTCTGGAACCGGGCTGCCGTCTCCGCGTATTTTGCAAAAAGCATGAGGCCACCCGTATCTCGGTCAAGCCGGTGCATCGGGGTCGCGGTCTCGCAGTCGGTCGCACGCCGGACAACGGAAGCAAACGTGTTGTAAAAAATGCGCCCCGTGTGGTGAACCGGGATACCCGCAGGCTTTGCAACCAAGATAAACTCGTCGTCCTCGAATACCGTATCGAAATCCGTCGGAACTTCCGGCTCCTCGTAGTTTTCCACATGATACACGACCTTGTCACCCTTATGCGCTATGGTTTCAAGGTTTGCAACAACGCCGTTGACCGAAACTAGGCCCCGTTCAAAACGGTCTATCCATTCCTCACGGCTATGGTAGGTGAATCGGTCGACAAGGGAATCAAGCAGGGGGCGGCCGTTCTGTTCCGGCCGGACCTCGCTTTCGAAGTACATGTCGCGGGGAGCCTTCATGCGTTACTGTAGGGAATCGCGGACATAGCCGTTTTTCGCAGGAGAATCATTAAAGATTTCAAACTTCTGCGATCCAATGACAGCACCGTTCTTGTAGGCCGTTTCCACAAGGTAACGGCCCGGAGCGGGATCCTTTTTCTTCGTATAACTGCGGTAGCCTGCCTCGCGCCCGCCACGCATCACCATCCGGCCCGAGGACACCTTGTCGATAAGCTTGTAGTCGCCAGTTGCCTCGTCCTTCATGTACCAACGATATTCCAGTTCCGCCTTCAGGTCAGCCGGAGCGTAGACCGACGACAGGTAATAGACCTCGGCCCCATCGATGCGATGTACCGACGGGAGTTTCACCCCGATGGTCTGCAAGAATGTCGGGTCATCGATATCGCAGGAATAGTTCGTCCTGTCGAAATTCTGGCATACCATCTGCTGTTTCAGGACAAGTGGTACAGGCGGGACCCAGTTCATCACGTAGGCAACGATAAGCGCCGTGCTTATAACGGCGGGCGCGATGAGCACGCGTTTCTTGTGATGCGAAAGCCTCTGGATACCTATGCACACCCCGAAAGAAGCAAGCGTACTCAAGAAGAACCACAGGAATCCGATACGGTGGACCAAGTGCGGAATCGTGAAGTTCATGAACATCGTCCCGAGCAGGCAGAAGAACGCAAGACTCACACCAAAACTTTCATACTTCTTCTGCAGGAATTCGTTACCCACCAAAAGAACTGCAAGCATCAATACGAGGATAAGGGAAGCAAGCGAGCCACTACTCTTGAAATAGCACACAACAAGCGCACTGTACATGCTACCGAAACAGAACTGCATCATCCACGTGAAGCGGGATTTCCAGGCTTCGCTCCATTCGCGGTCAAGGAACCGATGGTGCACGACAATAGCGTTCTTCGGGACAGATGTGGATTCGTACCCCATCTTGCCGGCAAACTTCTTGGCTCCTGCAGTCGAAGCGTCTGCCGCATTCTTGATTTTGGATGCGGAAGCATCGGCTACATTCTTGATTTTCGACGCAACAGCGGTTGTCGCAGGCTTTGTCAAGTTCGCCATTTTGCCCGCAACCGCAGAAAATCTGGACGATGCGGCAAATGGCGCGGGCTTCTCAGCGGGTTCAGCAGCCTTGATGTTATCCGCACCGGCATCCACTGTAGCCACCGTCTGCGTCGCAGGCTTTGCGCTCTGGGCCGGAGTCATGGACTTTGCCGCCTTCAGGCGTTCCTTGGTCCAACCTTCCGGATGTTCCAGGTGAGCCGAAAGCAGCACCACCAGAATAAAGGCCCCAACATAATACGCCAGTAGGAATGCGAGGTCCGTCTGGTCGATGCGCTGCCCGAGTGTTATGGAATCCCAGCTGAAACCGGCAAGAAAAGCCACAGCCGGAAAAAACTTCTCGGCTTTCTGCACCGCCGGTTTCGCTCTTAACTTATCAACAAATTGCATTCCTACCCCACAATCCTTACGCTCTGTACAAATCGTTCTCTATGATATAGCGGTAAACCTTCGGATCGAGCCCCGCCGGTTTCTCGTTCCTGTTGCGCCAAAGATCCTTGCGAATCTGCGTACTGGAATACTTCCCCACAAAGCCGTCTTCGGCTCCAATCCAACAGAATGGAGCATAACCTTTCGCAAGGTGTTCCGCCTCATCGGGTTTCGGATACCCGTTTCGCGCAAAGATGATAAGCCCAATATCTCGCAAGAGCAAGTGACCGTTGTATTCCGTGCCATAGAAATGCAGCGGATCACGCCAATGCGGGATATTCCCGTAACTGTCGGCACCGACCAGTAGCCTGAAATCCGTATCCGGGAACTTTTCCTTGAGGCTCATCAGGAATACGTACGAGCCGCGAAAATCTCCCTGCTGGATTTCCAGGTCCGAAAGAATAAAGCGCGGTTCATCGGATGTCACGAGTTCCAGCATCGCGAAACGGTCATCCGGAGAGGCATTGAGAGTCTTGTCCCAACGGTCCGGGCTAGGCATGAACCAGACCTCGTCGCAGAATCCACGCTGTAGGCAAAGCCTTGCGACCGTAATGTGATCTTCATGAATCGGGTCAAACGCCCCACCCATCACAGCAACGTTCTTCATCGCCGTTTCCATTCCCTAGTACACGTACGCAACAAAGCCGAGGTTCATCTGCAGGCGGCTCCCCGAGATGTTCTTATCCAGGAACGGATCATAATGGTCGAGGACATTCCTGTAACCAATTTCTGCAAAAAGCATCGTCTTGGAGAGGATATTGATTACACTTCCGATTCCAACGCCCCATTCGTTCCAGGAGACATCGCCCACATCAGAAAGTTCCTTTACTCTCGAGAAATTGCCGACCAAGTAGACATCGCCAAGCAAGTGGACGCCCAGTTCGACATCCAGGATGACATGCTCGATTTCGGTCTTTTCGCCATCGTCGCTTTCACCGGTAAAATCATAGAAACCGTAACCAGCACGGAAAAAAGCCACATGCGGGAACCAGATGCCAGCCATAGGCTCTATCTGTTGCAGGCCAAGGCCACGTTCCGTGCCGACACCCGTACCCGAACCAAACCCGAGGGCACCGCCCACAAACAGTGGCGTATGAATCCCGGTCGTCTCGGAACCAGACGTACTTGTGGTTGAAGCCTTTTCGGATGAACCCGTAGCTTGTGCAAACGCCGAACCGCAGCACAGGGCAAGAACACACAATGCATAGAAAAGAACGTTTCTCATATCACATTTCCGTATTCTAGACAATATAATCAATCTCTGGATTTCAATATTCGCAAATAGCTCTGGTAACGCGCTTTGGAGAGTTTTCCCTCGTCCAACGCCTTCAAGACCGCACATCCGGTTTCCTTGACATGCAAACAATTGCTGAATTTACACGTAAAAAGGTCACTATCGAAGAATCCAGGGAAAATTTTCGCAAGAGTCTCCGGTTCCATGTCCATGAGGCCGATACTCCTTATGCCCGGAGTATCGATAACATAGCCGCCACCCGGCAGGTCAAAAAGACTCGAAGAAATGGTGGTATGGCGCCCCTTGCCGTCGCGTTCACGCACCTCTCCGGTCGCAAGGGATGCCGAAGGCACAAGGGCATTCACAAGCGTAGACTTGCCGACCCCGCTCATGCCGCTAAAAACCGAGGACTTGCCCTGCAGTTCTGCACGCAGTTCACCGAGCCCAGTCCCCGACTTGACGCTCACGGGAATCACCTTGTCGGCAATGCTCATAAAATCGCGGATATCATCGGAGAGGTCCGCTTCGCCATTCGGGAGCAAGTCCATCTTGGTAAGCACCAGGATGAACGGCAGGCTGTTCAGGTTCGCCGCCAGCAAGAATCGGTCCATGAACCCGTAGTTGAATTCGGGCTGCGTCACGCTCGCGACAATCACCACCTGGTCAATGTTCGCAGCAAGAGTCTGCTGCTTGTAGAAACTATCGCGGGGACCAGGCCGCTTGAGTTCACTCTTGCGGGGCAAGACACGCACCACGCAATACTTCTGGGACCCCACGCCCGCGCCGTCATCATCGCCATCGTTCACGAGACCGAGGAGCACGTTGTCGCCCACCGCCGGGAACTCGCCCAACTGCTTGGAGGTTGTCGCACGGTACATCGCCGTGACGGTTTCAGGCACACCGCCCTCCGCGGGAGCAGCAAGCCTTACCTCGCAAGTGCGACGGTGGACTTCAATTACAAGTCCCTCCACGCAATTTTCTTCACCGATATTCGCGACCGGGTTCTTCAGTTGCTTGATTTTAGCCTTCTTGAACTCGCGACTGAAGCGCTCCTTGGTCGGGCGTTCATCCACGACACCCGAATGCCATTCGCGCAAGGCGTCGATGCGGCGCGACCTGTGGGCGCGTCTCGATGTCCTTATCTCGCTCAGTTCATCGTCATCAAGCATAATTCAAAATCACTGCAACACGCGGGTATGTACCATCACGTCGGTAGTATCGTTCGCTTTCACTGCCGGCGAAGCGAATGTAATTTCTGTCTGCTTGCGGATTTCCGCAACCTGCGTCTTGAGGCGAGCAAGGCGCTCCCCCGAAAGTTTCGGAGTCGCAATCATCGTCTTCGAGAGCGGGTTTATCCAGGCACCCTGTGCATTCTTGAACCCGTAATGGAGATGCGGACCCGTACTGCGGCCCGTAGAGCCGACACGCCCGATGGCCTGGCCCGGGGCAACTTTTGCCCCGACCCCCACACCGCGCGCAGACAGGTGCATGTACCAGCTGCTCGTACCATCCCTATGACGGATGGCAATCTTGTTGCCGCTAAACTCGTCGTAACCCGAGACAATCACCTCGCCTTCTGCGACAGCATGCACGACAGTACCCGTAGGCGCCCCATAGTCCACGCCGTAATGGACCTTGACCTGCCCCGTAATCGGATGCACGCGGGAGCCATAGGAGCTCGTTATGCGCAAGTGTTCCAGCGGGTAGCGCAGGCCGTCAAAGACAAGAGCGTCGCCTGTTTCCGTGTAATGCGCATTATAGGAACTCTTCGGATCGGGATCTTCGTACCTGAAGGCTTCGTGATGGCCGACGATGCGCCCGTCAAATTCGGCATAGACGACCTTGCCCGAGACCCATGTATCCTTGTAGTAGGAATCCTCGAGCAGAATGCGGAACCGGTCGCCCGCACGGGCCAGCGGGAACGCCACCTTGCACTGCAAAACGCCACTCACCACACCCACCATGCGGCGCGGGATACCGACCTTCAGCAAGATTCCGTTCAGGGTAGAGCCCTCTTCGAGCGCGCCCTCGTAAGCCGACTGCTTTTTCACGACTGGCTTTTCCACCAACTTGTAGACAAAACCGCTGTCCGTCCTCACGACCACATGCGACGTGATAACGTTCGGAGCATAGCGGAAGCGCTGCACA
>Ga0247609_10003140_pt1 | contig 16876 bp, 11 predicted proteins | sample 172DNAGHGlowgp2_FD_193487 | JGI IMG/M metagenome (GOLD analysis project Ga0247609, IMG submission 193487) | Sheep rumen microbial communities from Palmerston North, Manawatu-Wanganui, New Zealand - 1728 DNA GHGlow gp2 | ecosystem: Host-associated > Mammals > Digestive system > Stomach > Rumen ...
ATCTAGTGGAGATAACGTTAACATTGAAGAAAAAATAATGGATTACCATAATATGGGACCAGATGGTTCTATAACAATAAGAATTCCTGCGTTAGATGTTGTATCAGATTATACTTTTGAAATATTTTCTTATTCAACTAATTGTAGAGGAGAGGTATTAAGAACTATAAGATTAACAATACCAAAGTATAATTCATATTCCCAACTAGAAGCGTGTAAAGATAATAAAGATTTTTATTTATGCCAAGAATATATAACATTTAATATTGATAAAGATAACTTTTATAGACAAATAGATGAATACGAAGAAAAAGGTGGAGCTAACGCTGATGTTTTAATAAATGAAGCAAATGCTCTAAACAAAATTGTTAATCCAAATTCCAAATTAAGATTTGTAGTCGTTGGATTACTATTAGTAGGAGGAATTATAGCAACATACTTTATAGTAAAAAAGAATAGAAAGAAGAGTCAGTTATGGAAGTAAATAGATTTTTAAAAACTTTTATTATTGCTATAATATGCATCTTTTCTTTTATAGGAGTAGTTAAAGCTGAAAATTTATCACTACAACTTGGATATAGCACAAAATTACTAGAAGAAAATGGTGATCATATAGGTGTAACATGTAGTGCAACATCTGGGAATATTGATGCATCACCATTTAAACTTAACTATGTTGAATCTGGTGCTAGAAATAATTTTGGCTCATATTACGAAGTATTATATGAAACTGAACCAACTAGTGATGGAACTGTAATAATAACTTGTAGTTACAAAACTAGAGATGATGTAGCAAAAACTCAAGATTATACATTAATTTATAATGTTAGTGATGAAATGACAGGAGTTACCACTTTTAGTCTTGATAACACAAACCGTACATCATATAACTTGTTTTATGAGAAAGGAATGTTTTCTTTCACTTCGATAGATTTAGATAATTCAGATGGAATATTAGAAATAGATTGTTCTACCAATAAATGTGTTATTTCTGTAAATTCAGGATATGGTCAAATACCATCAAAAACATTAACTGGAACTATTAAATACGTTACTAAAAAAAATGGAAATGAAATTAAACACACTGATACTTTAATAATAGTTGTATCAGGTTCAGGAGCAAGAATGAATACAAGTGGTCCTGGAACATGTGAAACACCTAGTTCATCAGATTGGACTTCAAAAGGTGGAAACCTTTATGAAAGTAATAAACTAGGCTCTATTAGTGTTCCGGATTGTACTCCTAAAAATACGTACCCACTTCTTACTTTTGCTGGATGGGTTCCTATTAAAAACGGTGAATCTAGTTCATATCAAGCTGGTCAAACAATAAATACATGTGCAACTAATGGTAGAACACCAGCTAAAGGTTCAATTGATGTATCTGGAGCAGGATATACATATTTCCCTTGCTATGTAAGATCAAACGGAATAATTATAAATGGAAATGGTAATAAAATTTTATTCCCAGATAACCAAAAAGATAAATGGATTCAATTTGGAGCAGCTGGTTCTTATTATAATAATAAAGAAACTAATATTGTTTTACCAAACGTTGAATTAACTGGATATTTTTCAGAAAACAAATCAATAAAAGGATGGTATAACCAAGATAAAGGAACATATCATCAACCAGGTGATACAGTTACCGCAGATGGTTCAACATATATATTAGAAGTAGAAACAACAGTAATTCATAGAAATTACTACAAATCAATTTATGTTAATGAACCATACTTATTAAAGCCATCAGAAGCTGAAGTAACAGAATGTAGATCAGCTAATACAGAAGTTATTTCTACATCTGGATCAGGAGAATGTATTCTTTATGGTAATAAAGTTAGTAGTGACTATATAGATGTAGTAGTATATGGTAAAAACGGTTACCAAAAAACATTCTATGTTAGCGTTGTATCTAGAAAAGATAGATCAGAAAGTGGAGATGAACCATTCATAATTAACATTGATCCTAACGTAGTTGCATCTGTTACCGATATAGGTACATTAAATAGTTATATCGTAGATAGTTGTGATAACTTCTCACTAGCCGGTTATCGTGACACCGGTGTAAAAGATGGTGGAGGATCTAATATATTAGGTTACAAATTTAACAAAAGTGGTTGTAATTCAAATATCAATTATAATTCATATTGTATAGATGCTGGTCGTTTAGGACCAACAGCTGGAGGAATGTCTTATATTAAATCAGAAACCATTAATATGAATTCAGATTTTGGAAAACTAGTTACTTATATGGGTAGACAAAATATGTATACAGATTCAGATTCTGATATTACTGATGTTACAACATGTATAAGAATAGTTGGTATTATGGATGGTATTTCAGTAGCTAGTGACTTTAATATCAATGAAAAACAACATGCTGCCAGTTATGAATCATACGCGGTTTTAGCAGAAAGACTAAAACCATATGCATCACGATATCATAGTAGTGAAGAAGATAAAGCAGCATATAATAATGAAGTAAATACAATTTATACAGAAGGTAAAATAAATTCCCGAGTTAAAGATATATTATTGAATTATAAGGGAGTAGAAGATACAAAAGCTGCTGGATTTGAAAGACAAATTGAAGATATTGACTATAGTGAAATAGCCGATGATGGTAGTTACACAGTAACATTTACTGGAGTAATGTATGTACCAGGTGCTATTAAGAGTATTGAAAATCCAATATCTTCTCAACTAGAAGTATTAGAGAGAGAAATAACAGAAAATGAAGAATTATCAGATAGTGAAAGAACAGCTTATAACTTTAAAATAGCAATTAGAGCTAATGTTAAAACATTAACATTACCTGAAACATCAGGAAAAAGTACAATTCCTGTTCTAGAATTATCTAAAGACTATTGCTTTAAAGTTACAATTTCTGATAGTAAAGGTATGGACGCCTTTATGATGGAACCTGGGAATTCAGCTGATGCAGCAGCCGGATATCAAAGAATGTTAACAGTTAACTCTTCAGATTTATCAATATATGTTTATTTCCCACCTTCACCTAGTGTAAATTCATGTGGACTAGTAAGTGGATTAAACTGGAATGATGCATCAACATTTAATCCTAATTTATTTAGAACAACTGGATGTTGTAACTTACCAGCTGTACCTCAAGATGTTTTAGATAATCACTGCTCAAATGCTTGTATTTCAACAACTCTAACAAGCATCTGCGATTATAGAACACCAGAATTATTTAATAATAATCCAGAAACAGCAGATCTTTATATGGTTAATGAAGGTCGAACTAGAGATGGAGATTATAAAATAGGTTCTGGAACAAATTCAGAATGTATTGTTAAAACCGATGATATGGGTTGGGCTAGTCCTGGTATGGGATTAGATACTAGTGTTAATAAAACAGATGATGCTGGTAACTCATTAATGGTTAATACTTATAGAAATAATTTATATTGTCGTGTAAGTTGTAGTGAAAACTGGCAATTATCAATGCAATCATTTGGTAACTTTGTTGGCAATAAAGCAATTGCAGCCGGAAGTTATTTCCAAATAAATGATCAAGATATGTTTATAAGTGGTAAAAGAACATGTTATACAACATTTATAGATTATGGTTCAATAGATGGTAGAGGTAGTGGAGGATTCACTAACGATGTAAATATTGAATCAGATAAAATAGTTAATAACTACAATAAATATTCAAATCTATCTCACGTATATGCCGATTTGGCATGTCAAAATGATAAAGAATATTCAACTGTCGGTGGACATACAGCTGTATGTTCATATAGTCAAATTTTAACAAGCGCTAGAAAATTCTGCTATTCTTATACTCAAGAATCATATTGCTTAACTGCTAGAGATTATTTTGACTGGGAATCAGGCGGTAACTGTATGTTTAAAGATGTATCAAGATTAACGGAATATTATTGCGATGAAGGAGATGGGGATCCTTACGAAATAGAAGAAGATTATGATAGCATAATGATGTGTAGACATGAATCCGCACCTACACAACATGCCGCAACTTGTGACACAGGAAGATATTCAGATGATGGCTATTCACGATGTTTAAGTAAAACGGATTATAAATCAAAAGTAGATGGTTCATGTCCGTCAGGCTATTATACTTATAAGCTATCAACGGGAACTAGCTCAACATTATGTTATTTAAATATTGGATATACTCCACACGATCCAACTTGTGATGACGGAACGGGATCTCTTAATCTTGATAAGACAAAGTGTATAAAAACATATGTAGCTCACGAATGGTGGACATGTTCATTAGGACGTGATAACGAACAAGGAGTTACACTATATGGTGACATAGCAATTACCCCTTCTTACGCGTTTACAAACGACCTAAGAAGATATGGATTACATAGAGAATCCGAAATAAGTGACGCTGTAGCAAATATTGGAAGTATAGGAGTAACTTTAACGGCTGTTAGAGGACTTGGAGAAAGTACTGACACAGCTCTTAGCGAAGAAGATCATAGTAGAATGCACTATTGTGTATATTCATATCCTAAATTAACATATAACAAATGCGAAAGTGAAGGATATGGTATATGTATAAACTATTATATGAGCACATCAAATGGTATTGATGATGGAGATACGACACCTGAAGGCGCAGGAACTGCACCAGGTCAGTATGTAAATTATACAGACATTACATCAGATAACTATGGTAATACAGTAGAAAAGCCTAAGGGAGAACTTCAAAGTTATGAATCAGTTAGAAGCTCTGCATATGGTTCTGGATCCGGCTTCACAACAGGTACTCAAGATAGAGCAGCATTAGATGGATATGCCTATGAAAACTGGAAACAAGCTTCTGTTGAACTTGCTGATGATAGTGGCTCTGAATCGTCAAATTATAAATCATCAAGAGCAGTTGATTCAAGTATTTACGACAAATATAGAATAGCCACAGATCCATCGGCATTCTGTCCAGGAGGTTCTTGGACAACGGTTGCATCTGAAGGCATGTCATATTCATCGGGAGGACCTGATATAGCTGATAAAGAATCTCTTGTTGAAAGTGGTAATAACGTTATTATTACGGGTGTAACAGTTTCTGAAAGCTGTGACTCATCATTCCCAAATTGTGTAACAAAACAAAATAGTGGCGGATCATCAACAGGTGCATATGTTTCGGGGAACTTTAAACCAAGTCGATTTAATGATTTATCCGTTAGTGAAGATAATGGTGACCCAGATAATCCTACCGGAACTCCAACACAAGATACAATTCAAGATGCAGCTGATACATCTTTAACAGCAGGAAGAGAAGTTGATGAAAGCGCAGAATCCCAAACAAGTGCTTCTGCATGTGGAGGTGCAGATAACTGCGATACAGAAAGAGGAGTAGCTGTCAGAGAAGCATTCTTAGACTCAGGTTTTAAAGGAAAACTTGATGGATATGCCCAAGGCATGATTGCAGCAAGTACTAATATTAATGTTTATGCAAATGATATGTTTGCTTGTCAACACTTTGAAATGTTTAATTCAACAGATGATCAGAATGAAGAAAGAGAAAACAATATAACATGGTCAACAAACTTCATGGGACATACTAAATCGTTTGTTAAGATTGTTTCTTCATTTGAACCAGAAGTATCTTATTCATATGATGAAAAAGAATATATGACAATTCTTGGTAATAATAATGTTATGGAAAGATTTACCGAATTGAATGATGAAACATGGGATAAAGATAATTGTTATAACATAGCTACAAGAAGTGGCCCTGGTGGTTGCTATAATAAAGCTACAAATCAAAAAGTTGATACATCTATTAATTATTATAAAAATGCCCAAGGTGATATAGAATCTAAACCAATAACATTAGCAAGGAATTATACAATAAACTATTACTATGATAATAATAATAGTGCTTGGGATAATAATTCGATAGAAGCAAAAAGTTATGGTGAACAAGGTAATCCAGGTACTGTGCTAGAACTAAAATGTTCAAATGGTAATTGTAATATTGGAGATCAACTAGCTTCCCCAACTGGAGGAGCAAGTGGAGGAAACAACAAATATAAACGAGCTGTCTTATGTACAATTGGTTTGGTAATGGATAAACCAACATTAGCAACATACTCCGATGGTAAATCATCAGGAACATCATTAATATACTTAAATGATAAAGATTACTTCTGGACTGCAGGAACTTGTTACGTTAACCAAGTTCAATACTTAAGAGCTAACTATGTTAAAGCATCTATTGAAAATAGTAGTTTCTATAAGAATAAAGGTTATTGGTATGTTAATACTGCTAACGATACAAAAGCCAATGGCTTAACATTAAGAGATGCCTTGACTAATTCAAATAATAATATCAGTTCAACATATAATATAGATGCAGAAGAAGAACTTGGTAGATGGTCAATATTAGGAAACTATAATGTTTTCCCAATAAAATTAACTACACCAAGAGATTTATACCAATATACATATACATTTGCCAATATAGGTTCATATGGCGATGGTGAACTTGGTCGTGTTATGGGACGTGACCAATCATTGATAGTTTTAAATACTCGTACATGTTTCTATGAAGTTTTTGAAGAATTATGTATGTGTTGTGGTAATCCAATAAATGCTCACGTTGACTCAGAGTCACCATACATTTTTGCTAGTAGAGATGAAGTAGAGTATGAAATGAGTAATGAAGATCCTGGAGATATTACAACATCAACATTAGCTATAACAACATCAAATGTTTCATTATCAGATATAACTTCAGATACTGATAGACAATTAGGGGATAACTGGTCAGAAAAATCTACGTTCTTCTTTAATGGAGAAGACTCATTCACAACTAGAAAAGGAGCAGACTTATTAACTAAACTAGAAAGTGTAGGAGATAATGTTTACTCAGAAGAACCAGAATATAAGTTCACTTTAAATCCTGAAGGATTATCTCATATTAGAGAATACAATGATTCTCATACTTATGGAGTTACATATGAAGACTTAATAAGTATAGGAAGATATGCAATGAATCCATTCTATGATGAAACATTCCTAGAATGTGACGATATAACAAATAGTGATTGTAGATGGGAAGTTGCAATAACAACTGATGATGATTATTATCCTCAGAATAGAATTATCAACTTCACTCACTTCGGAAGTAACTTCCTAATGAATGAATTAAAAGGAATAAAAGGAGTTACATTCTCAGGTAAGTATAGTGATTATTCTAGTATTGGAATGAATGAATCTTGTTATGTACTACAAACAGATAGTGTTGACATTACGACAGAGTTAAATAAGTTATCAGAAACTTGTCGTTGGGTTGATTATGTTCAAAAAGGTACAAAAGAAGATGGAACAACAGTTGATAGATACTTCAGACTATCATTTAAATAGAAAAAAAGTTCAGGTTTACTCTGAACTTTTTTATTAATTGTAAATCTATTATAAAAATGATAAAATTAAAGTGATAGTAAGGTGATATAATGAAAAAAATAACAAAGTTATTAATTTTTATTCTATTATTACTAGTTTGCAATACCGTATATGCCGAAGATGCAGAAAATATATCTTGTGATCCAGTTGAAAAAAAGAATATTATGCAAAACGCTTCAAATATCAAAGTAACATTTGTTCCAACTGAAAAATCATCAGAGCAACAAGTACTACAAAGATATATGGATATTAAAATATATAATGTTACTTCAGATGTTTTCTTATCAATAAAAGGTGATTCTGTTGGTACTCAAATGAACGCTAGAACATTAAGTATTAACGATGTTGGTCCAGAAGGAGCTATCGTTTTAAGAATGCCAGCATTAGATAGAATAGCTAATCTAGTACTAGAAGTATACTCTAAGGGTCAAACTTGTAATGGCGACAAAATAAAAACTCTAACACTTAAAATACCAAAATATAATTTTTATTCTCAACTAGAAGTATGTAATGATGTTCCTGAATTCTATTTATGTCAAGAATATATAGATTTTGAAATAGATCCTTCAAAATTTTATGATCAAGTTGCTGACTATAAAGAAAAAAAAGAAAATCCTGAATTGAGTGAAATTATTGTTAATGATAATACACCTGCTCAACATAATATTTATATAGCTCCAAAGTCATATATAAAGCATATAATATTTGGTGTTGTAGTAGTAATTGTAGTAGTTTCAGGTTATTTCTTTATAAAAAGGAAAAAGCATAAACCAGATATATGGTAAAAAGTTCAATTATTGAACTTTTTTTATGGTATAATTTAATAGAGAAGGTGCAATATGAAAAATAACGAAGTAAAATGGGCAATAGGTATAGGAGCAATAATGATAACTATTTGTATAATAGCTATTATGGTTGCCAAAGGTGGCGTAAAAGCTGAAGAAATAAATTTAAAAGTATATAAATTAAATATGACAGGAGAAAAAGTACAAGATTATACATATGAACAATGTAAAATGAGTACTGAAAATTTAGTATCAATTAATAGAGAATTTAAAAACGCCTTTAAAATAGCTGATAGCCATAAAGTAAGTGGGGCTCAAATACTAGGAAAATATAAATTAGTAGATGGAGAAGATTTTATAGCTTTTGATGAAAAAGTTAATAATGAATTAGTTGTATATAGAAGTGATAAATCTGCATTATATAGTTTTGATTCATCAATATATGAATTGGTTGAAAGAGTTTGTGGATAGTATATGACAGATAGGCAACTAAAAAATAGATGTAGAGTAGCTCAAAGTTTATTTGATTCTCCTGACTTTTTTCCTAGCCTATGTTCTAAAGCTGGGAATGATGTAAATAAAGCTATAGACTTATTATCTAGAATAATAGATTATATATTAAATAATAATGTAGAGACGATAGATATTGATAGAATTACAGAAAGTGAGAATAATGGCTTTGTAATATATCCTACAAATATTTATTACTATAATATGATAAACTTATTTGGTTTATCTTTTATGGCGTTAAACAGAGGAATTAATGATGATTTATCTAGATTAGATATGGCTGTATCTCATTATCGAACAACATCAGAAGTTCATTCTTTTGCATTTTATGATGATACTTCAAAAGCTATAAATATAGCTCAAACAACACCATCTATAGTCTTTTCTCATATATTAAAACAACCAAAGAAAAATGAAGAACCAATATCAGTTGGAGCTTCTGAAGTTTCATACTATTTAAGCATCTTAGAAAAAAGACTAAGAAACAAAAATGAAGATATAAAAACATCTACTCATAAAGCAGAAAAGACTATTTGTTCTTTTGTAGGAAAACAAGCATTACTAGTAATAATACCTAAGGATATTATAGATCCTACAGATATAATAAATAGAGAAATAACTGAAAATATTCCTCGAACAAAAATAGGATTATTAAGAATTCCATCTAGATATGAACTTATTCAAATGTGTGCTAGAAATAGAAAATTAGAAGAAGGAACAAAATTATCTATGGAAGATGGTAATGTACCTAAACCAAAGAGACCTAAAGTTAACTATGATTTACCATTTAGTTACTCTAGGTATGAAAAAGTATATGTTGATGAAACTTTTGACTATGATGCTGATGATTTAACTGGTGATGCCGACTATGATATAGATATTATATACGGTGGTAAAGATTATCATGAATCAAGGAAAAAAATATCGCCTAATCCAGATGAAAATATCAAATTTATAAAAAAATCTAGTTCTATGTTGATAACAAGAGTAGGAGATAGAATAAAAATTAATAATGGTAGACATCGTTTGGTCTATATGAAAAAATTCTTTTTAGACCATGTTGACCATTGTAAAGATGAAAAAGCTTTAGCAGCTTTAAGAGAACAATGTAGTGTAGTTGTTCTTGTAACAAGAACTTTTGATGATCAAGAAGTATTAGATATTATTGAAAGTATAATTAAATTAGTACCCGAAATACGTATTCAAAAGAATAGTGTCTTAAATGATGATATAGATTTAATAATATTCATTCAAGGAAAAATACTTAACGTAAGAAATAAATCTGAATTGATAGATTTCTATAATGGATTAAAAGAACAAAAAATAAAAAATAAATATGAAATAGCTAAATTGAATAAAGGAAGTACATTACAATCTAATTTTGTAATAGATTATATTCTTAAAAAACTAGGTAAACAAGTTATTAACTTATCATTTAGTGATATTATTGATTACATAAAGTTTAAAGGAATAGAAAAAGATGGAATAAAATATGGAATAGATTATATTGATTTAGAACAACTTTATAATGACTTCATAACATATTCTAATATAACTAATTATTCAATATTAACAAATAAAGAACCTGAATATTTTGCAGTACCTAAATTATAAGGAGAGATAATATGAAAACAATAAAAAAAATATTAATAACTATAGTATTAGGATTTATACTTTATTATTTTATGTTACCTGCTATTAACTTAAATAATATAGAATTTTATGTGTTTTTAGCAGCTATAGCAATGATTTATGGAGTATCCGATTTAGTTATAGAAAACAATACAAAAATAATTAAAAAAGGCCTAAAAAGTGTAGAAATGCCACGCCCATTAAGTTTTATCTTAATTGGTATAGCTTGTATGGTCGTAATTATTTTAATAGTTAACTTCTTCTGCTCACCAGTATTTAATGCTAAGAGTTATCAAAGAAGAATAACTGTTAATGAATTAGGAGATTTCTCTAAAGATATAAGTGAAGTTAATTTTTCTCAACTACCTCTAATAGACAGAGCATCATCTGAAGTACTTGGAGATAGAGTAATGGGTGGAATAAGTGAATTAGTAAGTCAATATAATGTATCAGAATTATATACTCAAATTAACTATAAAGACTCTATTGTTAGAGTTACTCCACTAGAATATGCAGATGCTATTAAATGGTTAACCAATCGTAAAAATGGTATCGTAGGATATATAACAGTAAATAGTGTAAACGGAGAATCTAATTTAATAAGATTAGATAAAGGAATGAAATATTCTGAAAGTGCCCACTTTAATGAAAATATATATCGTAAATTAAGATTTTCTTATCCAACAACTAATTTTGGAAAACTATCATTTGAAATAGATGAAGATGGAAAACCATACTTTATTGTTCCAACAATTGGTTATACAGCAGTAGGTTTAAAAGCTAAAGTAACAGGTGTTATTATATTTGATCCAGTAACAGGAGAAAGCACTAAATATAAATCATCTGAAATTCCATCATGGGTAGATATAGCATATTCAGCATCTTTAGTAATAGAACAAGTTGATGACTGGGGAACATACAAAAACGGGTTCTGGAATAGTATCTTCGGTCAAAAGAATGTAGTTAATACCACTGAAGGATATAACTATTTGGCAATGAATGATGATGTATATTTATACACTGGTATAACAAGTGTAGTAAGTGATGAATCTAACTTAGGATTTATTCTTACTAATATGCGTACAGGAGAAACTACATATTATAGTGTACCTGGAGCTGAAGAATATAGTGCTATGAATAGTGCTGAAGGACAAGTACAAGATATGGGATATAAAAGTACCTTCCCATTACTAATTAACTTAAATGGAAGACCTACATACTTAGTGAGTTTAAAAGACTCAAGTGGTTTAGTAAAAATGTATGGTTTTGTCGATGTAAGAGATTATCAAAAAGTAGTAGTTACAGATTCATCTAAAGGAATAGAAAATGCTAAAAACAATTACTTAAAAGTAATGAAAGAAGAAGCCAAAGATGAAGAATTAGTAATTGAAGAAATAAATGTAAAAAGTATTACAAATGCAACAATTGATGGTAATACATATTACTATATAGAAACAGATAATAAAAAATATAAGATAGCTATATATCTTAGTGATAAACTACCTTTCTTAAAACCAAATGACAAAATAAAAATCGGCTACTATGAAACCGATAACGAAATAATAGATGTTGAAAGGGTATATTAAAAGCACTTATTAAAAGTGCTTTTATTATGGCCTTAAAAAAGTAAAATAAGGTAAATTTCTTACAATAGTCCATACTATTAAAGAAATAATAAATATAGTATAGAAGTATTTATTATTAATAATACTAATCTTAATTTTAAATAAGTACTTAATAATTAAATATATAATACTCAAACATAATAATACAAAAATATATTGATTATATCTGAATGCTTTTGCAATATTTAATTCAAACAACGAAAAAAATAATCTAGTAATACCACAAGATGGGCAATAAATTCCCGTTAATTCATGAATAGGACAATCTAATCCAATACCTAATTTAGTAAATAAGAAATAATAAATAACCAATAAAACTAGTACTATAAATAACCCAACAATTATTTTCTTTTTCATAATTCTAATTAAAAAACTTACATAAGTAAGTTTTTAGTCTTTTAGTGGAACACCCTTAGCATCAGTTTTAACAGATCCGCAAAGAATCATGATACCATCAATGAATGGCCATAAAGCTCCTAAACCACAAGTTAACCATGTAGCTGCGATTTGACCAATTGCTAATCCAGTATATCCTAAATAGAATCTACCAACACCAAATGAACCTAAGAATAATTGTAATAATCCAGCAACTAATTTAGATTTTTGTTCAACTCCACCTTGTACAGGTTGTTGATATTGAGTTTGTTGTGGTTGTTGTTGTACTACCATACTAGCTCCACATTTTTCACAAAATTGTGCACCTTCAGGTACTTCAGCACCACAGTTTGGACAATACTTCATCCTATATCACACCTTTCTAGATTTATTATATAATATATTTAAAAAAAATAAAATAAAAATATTATGGTATAATAAATTTGGTGAAGAATATGAACTTATTAAAAGATAAATACATAATACTAGAAATAATACCAACCGGTATTAATAAAGAAAAAGGAGATATTATTGAACTAACTGCATTAAAATTAGAAGGTCTTAATTTAATAGAAAGATTTAATTATCGACTAAACGAAGATAAAATACTAATACCTGATTTTAAAGAAATGATTAGTTATGATAAAGATCTATTTAACTATGTAGATTCTACTGATGAAATATTAAATGAATTTAAAACATTTACTGATGATTTACCTCTTCTTATAATTGATAATGCATATACTAAGAATTTTCTAAGTGATTTATCTAATCCTAAAGAGTCAATATTCAAATACTTAGATAAAGAATACCATGATCAAATTATTGAAGAAATAATAAAAGAATATGACATTGAACCAACCAATTATATTGTAGATATTTTATATGAATCATTAATCAAACATTTATAAAAAAATATGATATAATTAAAAAAGAATAGGTGAATAAAATGAAAAGAATAAATAGGAACGAAATATTAAATATTACATTATATATAGTAAGTGTAACATTATATATTTTTTTATCTTTACTACTATATTTATCTCTATATAGAGTAAATCCATACTATTTATTTGTAATTATTCCTGTTATTTTCTTATTTACTATTCTTTCATTAAGTCAACTTATTAAAATAATACTAACTCTATTATTACTTAACTTTCGAAAAAATGGTAACTATACAAGTGAAGAAAAAATGTATCTAACAATAGACAAAGTAAATACAATGACTAAATATACTTTAGTAGCTATCTTTATAGCATTACTGTTATCAATAATGATTTTAGATATTACAATATGCTTTATTAAAGATAAAATCGTATTACTATCTATATCTATTGTAATATGGTTCCTAATTGGTTACTTCTTATATGACTTTATTAGTTACAAAATGAGAAAGAAAATAAGAGAGTAATTATTGTCGGGGGATTGGTATGAAAAAAGGTAAGCATAAAAAAATACCATTATACTTAATAATAACATTACTTATAATGCTTATAATTACAATTTGGATTATATTAAGTACTGAAAAAGAATACAAAGAAAGCATTAACTATTACACAGGAGATATATATTCTTTAAACTTCAGTGCTAACTTAATAGATAAAATAGAAGAAGATAATGTTGTAATTAGTCCTTTAAATATTAATCAATCATTAATACCTTTTTACTATGGATCAGATAATATTACAGAAAAAGAAATTAAAGCTTATTACAAAAATAACATAGATAACACAACTGCTATGTTAATAGAAAAATATAACAATAATAAAATAGGTGAAATAGAAAAAGACACATTTATTAAAAACTATGAAAAATTAATAAATGAATTATATAATAACAATTATCATGAACTAACTATTGAAAAAATAACTAATCTTAAAGATGAAGAAAGAAAAAATATTCAAACGCTAATTAAAAAGATAAATCTTAATTATGATCGCATGAATAGTTTAAATAACATGTCTATTAAAGCTATTAACAAATATACACTTAACAAAAAAGAAATAAATAATAATGTTTATAACATTAAAGAAAATATAGATTTAGTATTAGATAAATATGAATCATATTGTTTAAGAGAAAATATTGTTAATAACAATAATCTTTATTACATTAATCTTAACTTAGAAAAAGATTATCTTAATAAATTAAAAAATACTAATATTACCATTAATAAGATTAATAGTTTAGATGAAATAAATAACCTTAAAACTTATATTGAACATAAAGAAAATGAACTTATATCTATTAATACTTTTGAATATACCAATGAATGGTTGGTAGATTTTGATCCTGATTTAATTAAATCAGCAGAATTTATTAATGGTAATAAAATAACAGCAGTAGAAATGATGTATGAAGAAGAAAATACTTATTTAGAAAATAACTATGCTGTTGGTTTTAAAAAAGATTATAAGAATAATAATTACTCATTTATTGCTGTTCTTCCTAAAAAAGAAGAATATAAAGCTAGTAATTTAGATTTAAATAACTTCATTAATAGTGAGAAGAAAGGCCCTGTTAAAATAGGATTACCAAGATTTTCTATTAATAGTGAAATAGATTTAAAAGAACTATTATCCAATAAAATAAGTTTTGATAAATCTAATTTATCTAAAATAGATTCCAATAATCCTAAAATCAATACATACATAGCTAAATCATCTATAGTAATAGGTGATAAAGGATCTATAAATACTAAGATAAAAGTAAATAAAAAAGATTCCATTATTAATAAAGATTATAAAAAAGAAATAATACTAAATAAACCTTTCTATTTTATAATTATAAATAATCAAACTAATGATGTAATATTAATAGGTAAAGTATCAAATATAAGGTGATAATATGAAAGAAAAAATACTTATAAGTGCTTGTTTACTTGGTATTAATTGTAAATATAATGGTGGTAATAACTATAATGAAGAATTGATTAATAAATTAAAAAACAAATATGATTTAATACCAATATGTCCTGAAATATATGGAGGATTAGCTACACCTCGTAAACCATCTGAAATAAAAGAAAATAGGGTAGTTAATATAGATAATGAAGATGTAACTGATAACTATAAAAAAGGAGCTATAGAGACTTTAAAAATAGCTAAAATACTAAATGTACATAAAGCTATACTTAAATCTAAAAGTCCATCATGTGGTAAAGGACAAATATATAATGGAGAATTTAATAATACCTTAATAGAAGGAAATGGTATTACTACAAAGCTTTTACTTGAAAACAATATAGAAGTAATATCAGATAAAGAAATATAACAAAAACAAATATAATGTGTTATAATTTATAATAGGTGAAGAATATGAAGAGGGAAAATACTTTATTAGCAAATATATCTAAATTAAATACCTATATTCATATGGTTAAATCTAACAATTTAATCAGTATTTATTTAGAAAAAATAACAAATAAAAAAAGTAAATCTTTGAAGTTTGTTAATGACTTTGATTATCTTTCTCTTGATCTTTTATATACTTCCCTAGAAATAATGAGTAATAAAGAGAAAATTTCTTTAGAAGAATTTAATAAAATAGATAAAGGTGAACTTAAATATTACATGAATAAAATAAAAGGTATTAACTACTTTAAAAAACAAGTTCCAAGTCTAAAAAATGAAGAGCAAATAGTTAATTACTTAAGATCATCTCTATCTAAAGGTAAATATGTTGTTAATAACAATGCTACTATTAAATTTGAAAATGGTCTTATTGTAGATGCTGACTGGTTAGTAGAATTTGCTAACTTCTTAATAACATCTATTAATAATAATGTTTACTTATCTAATGATTGCAAGAACTTTACATTAAAAACAGTAGTATTACCAGAATATACTAATAATGTTCGTAAATTCATTAAAGATATAAAAGTATATGAATATGTAGTTCATCATAAAGATAGAAAAAAACTTACATTTGTAAATGTAGAATACTTAATAAATACACTAAGTAAAATTAAAGATTATGATTTTAAAGAACTACAACAAATAAATAGTGAACTATCAAAAGAGAATTTTACTTTATCAATTAATAAACAACCAGCAATTTTTAAACCAAATGATAAAGCTAAATTAGAAAAACTACTTAACGAAAAAGAAGATAACATTTCTGTTATCGAAGAATTTGTTAAAGATACTTTTGATTGCTTTAATACTAAAGCCAAAAACTCTCGTAAAGAATTGATTGAATCTTTTGAATTACTACGTAGTCTAACATATGCTTATAAAAACTGTTATAGTTTAGATGAATGTCGTAAATTATTTGATATCGATGAATCATCAGAAAAACTATATAGTGCTTTAGCAATATCTAATTTCTATATTAATTATATATATGATGAAGATAATCTTTCTAAACACTTTAATTATTCATTACTTAAATTAGATGAATTAAAACCAAATACAATAGATTATGAAACAATAGAGTATAAAACTATTATCAATAATCTAAGTACTCTAAATAAAAAGATTGTTGTTGAAAACAGAAAAATAAATAATATTTTATTACTATCTCGTCGATTACCTA
>Ga0247609_10003141_pt1 | contig 16874 bp, 10 predicted proteins | sample 172DNAGHGlowgp2_FD_193487 | JGI IMG/M metagenome (GOLD analysis project Ga0247609, IMG submission 193487) | Sheep rumen microbial communities from Palmerston North, Manawatu-Wanganui, New Zealand - 1728 DNA GHGlow gp2 | ecosystem: Host-associated > Mammals > Digestive system > Stomach > Rumen ...
GTTGCTCATGTTGCGCACGTCGGAACTGATCATGATGGGGGCCGCCATGATGGACCACATCGTCATCTGGGAGCGCTGTTCCTCGTAAGAGAGGCCCCTATTGCCCACTTCGAGCATGTCCGGGTCGTTCCAGTGGCCGGGCTTTGCAATCTGCCAATACTTGTTGTTCGCATCGATGATTTCGTAGACGCCGCGGTACCAGGAGGTAGAAATCCATTCGGGACCGATATCGAAAGTGGTGCGCCAGAGGTTGGCAATCTTGGGCATCCAGTCCTTGTATTCCCACATGCAAATGCTGAACACGATATCGCGTCCGGAATTGCGGAGTGCGTTGGACATGGCAGTGTAATCTTTTTCCTGGGTTCTCGGATCGGAATCGCAGTTGTCGTACTTCCAGTAGTCCACACCCCATTCGGCGAGCTTCTTGGCATCCTGTTCTTCGTGACCATTGGAACCGCTTTCACTCTGCCAGTTGCTATTGTAATGGTGACAGGTACGTTTACCGCGGTCGCCGTAAAGGCCGAACTTCAGGCCCTTGCTATGCACGTAATCGGCAATGGCTTTCATGCCGCTCGGGAAAGTCTTCGGGTTGTTCTGGAGGTTGCCTTGCGCATCGCGCTTGGTGTCCATCCAGTTGTCGTCGAGGTTCAGGTAAATATAGCCCGCATCCTTCAACCCGGAATTGACCATCGCATCGGCGATTTCCTGAATCTGCTTTTCGTTGATGTTTTCGTGGAACACGTTCCAGCTGTTCCAACCCAGCGGGGGCGTAAGCACCAAACTATCCGGGTGCGCGAAAGCCTGAGAGGCCATACCCAAAAAGGCAAGGGCAACAGCCCCGCCAAGCGAGTTCTTTTTTAATCCAAACATCTTTATCTCCACTTTTTTGATTTGCTGATTTAAAAATACTCTCCGAAAATGGCAAAATACCCGCCCAAAAGGAAGGCGCCATTGATTATTTATCAATGGCGCTAAGGGAAAAATTGGCGTTTTTTGCGTTTTTTAGCGGGAAACGGGCACCAGGAACGATTTTTCGCCCTTCAGGTCACGCAGGAGGTAAACTCCCTTCGTGTAACCCGCGCGCAGGAGCGTCTCTGCCTCGGTCGCATCGCGCAATTCGACCGTCCCGAGCCTGTGACCGCGCAGGTCGAACACGGCATACGCTGCCGGCTGTTCGCGCACAAACTGCACCCCGCGCAAGGCGGTCGTTCCCGTATCGGCGGGCGCATCTATCTTCGCGATTTTCACGTTATCGAGCGTGAGCGTGCCGGTAGCGGCGCCCGCATTAAAGCTCAGGCGGCTGTTCGTATCGGTCGCGGCAGCCATCTGGAACTTGAACGTGTAGGTTTTCGATGTGGTACCGAGTTCAAAGTTCTGCTTTTCCTTGAGGTAGCTGGCCCACGGGTCATTGTGCTGTTCCACGTTCACCTCGAGCGTACGGGCAACACCCGCACTCGCGTCGAAACTGATTTCGTACCACTGGCCCTTTTCGAGGTGCAGGTCGTGTTGGATAAGCTGCACTTGGTAATTCTCGGTACCGATGGCAGAAATATCCAGCTGGTACTTGCCGCCCTTGGCCTCGCCCGTCGCCTTCGCGTCACCGTGCACCTGCAGGTCCCAAGCCACGGAGGTGGAATCGAAACCGCCGTTAAAGATGCTGTCGCGGTTCGTTGGCACCACAATCGCAGGGGGCGGCGGCGTGATGCTCGAGCCATCGAGCGAGTAGTTCTTCACAAAGTTCCAGATTTCGACGCTCGTGTTGACGCTCACGGCCTCGTCCATGGAATACCAGTGGCCCTTGCCTTCGATAGTCAGCAGGCGAACTTCAACGCCATCGGTGCAGCCGCTCCAGATTTCGAGAGATGCGGCAGAGCCCGGCTTTGTCGAGGGATACGGCTTGATCTTCTGCGAATTGCCGGAACATTTTTGCGCGTTGACCCAGCCCTTGAGGGTATTCACGGTGCTGTTGTAGTTCACCACGTCGTCGCTCGTGCCGTGCGTATGCATAATCGGCATGGCGCGCTTGGGCGAGTTCACGCCACCGCCACCCGAAACGGGCGCGATGGCTGCAATCATGTCGCCCATCTTGTTTGCCGCATGGTAACTCATCATACCGCCCATCGAGAAGCCCGATACGTACACGCGGTTCTTGTCGATGCCATACCTGCTGTACATCTCATTGATGATTGCCTTCAGGAAGTTGATATCCTTGTCACCACCGATATCCCAGGCCTTGTTCTCACCATTCGGGAACACCACCACGAAGCGTGCCGTATCGGCAATCGATTCCCACTTGGCAGCGTTCTGCTGGTATGGCGCATCCTGGTTCATACCGTGCATCTGAATGATGAGCGGGCGACCCTTCTCGATATTTTTCGGGGCATACACGTTCATCGTACGGTTAGCACCGTTCACGTTTAAGTTGTCTGCAAAAACCGGGGCCACCGCGATTGTCGCGGCAGCCAGCGCGAAGGCAGAGAGGGCCTTCGCAGAGAGAGATCTGCGTCCAAACATCTGTTCTCCTTTTTGAACATTTTACACCAATCTAAAGATATATACGAAAAACCCCCGCAACCATGTGCGGGGGAAATAAAGCATTATCAAATTGTTAAAGACTACTTTGTAACTAGAACGCGGCGAGTCAGTCCATTCTGGCCACGGATAAGGTACACGCCCTTCTCGGAAACCATCGCGCGGACCTTGGACTGAACCTCGTATGTACTGACCGCATCCACGGAGCCCACGAGCGTACCGTTCAGGGAGAACACGCGGTAGGTCTGCACGCCCTGCACATCGAAACGGACATTCTTTACGATACCTGTCGGGTCAATAGGTTCAGGGTCCGTAGCGTTAGCACCCTTCACGAATGTAAAGTAGTCGATGTCAAGCCAGGCGCCAACAACCGTAAAGCGGAGCACGTGTTCGCCTGCAGGGAGCGTTACATTGGCCTTCACCTTGTTATAATCGTCGTAGTTGTCTTCACCGGAACTTGCTGCCGGCACCGCGATTTCTTCAGTAATGTCCTCGCCATCTAGGGAAAGCTTGAAGCTCGAAGTGGAACCAGCCGCAGCGACAGCCGCAAACATGGTGTACTCGCCCGCTTCCTTGATATTCACGGTATATTCGAGCCAGTCGCCTTCGCTATTGTAGCCCACAACGACGCCGGTTGCCTTTTCGTAGAGGTCCACGCCAGTGCCTTCGCGGTAGTTGCTCGTTCCGTGATTTTCGGAATCGCCATCATAGTACGAGGAACCATCCTTGCCCTTGCCCGGCACATCGAAATTCTCGGCTTCGATCTTGCCCGGGAGCGAAATTGCGGGGCAGTTCTCGCCAGCGGCACAGAACGGAGTCTGGGGAACAGGTTCCGAGCCGGCACCATCGAGATAGATTTCATCGTTCACGTCGACACCGACCTTGAACCAGTCAAAGTCCGCATAGCCGCCGGCAGTCTTTGTCGCAAAGTTGAAGAGGCCCCAGCGTACGCCCACGAACATGTGGAGGTCGTAATTGAGTTTCACGTCGCTACCGATCTTGGTCCAAGAGTTACCATCGGTGCTGTAGTAGAAGTATGCGGTACCGCGGTCAATCGGTAAGTCGAAATCGATACGCAGGTAAACCTTGGAACCCGAAATCGCCTTGCTGTCCTTCAGGCTTTCACCATCCTTTGTTCCGGTGTACATCACCACCTTGTAGCTGCCGCCATCCTTTGCGAGAGCCACAAAGCCCTTGTCATCTTGCAGGGCAACGAGGCCAGCCATGTCGCCATCCTTCATGCCGGTGCCATCGACAAGCGTACGGCCGGAGCACTTGGGGCCAAAGGTGCGCTGGGTCAGAGTGTTCTTCGCCGTCACCACGCGGGAATCAGTACGGCTTGTGGTAATGCGGTAGAAACCCGGATTTGCGGAGAGGCTCCAGTTCTTGTTATCGGGATTGTGGTTGAACTGCCATTCAAGCGCAAGTTCGCTAGATTCAAAATCATCGCTGGTGACCATGCCGTAGCCCGGGAGCGGGGATTCCGGCAGGTCAATCGTCGAGGGAGCCTTGCTTCCGCTCGTCGGGACCGGCCAACCGTCCTTCCATTCCATCGGGACAAGGTGCGACATACGGCCAACCGGGCCGGAATCGCGGAACAAAAGCGCATACCACTTGCCATCGGGAGTGTCAAAGATGCCGCCCTGCGCAACGCCGTTATCGGAGAGGAAATACCTTCCGCTAAATCCGGAGAGCAGGCTCTTGGAACGGTAAACAATTTCGCTACGGCTCTTGCCCGCCGGCCAAGAAATCGTGAACAGGTAGTATTCGCCGTTCACCTTTTCCATGTGCGAGCCTTCCTGCTGCACGTAATAGTTGCTAGTGCCAGTCACCTGGTTCACGCTCACGCCGCCGAGCTTGCCGCTCTTGCCACCGGCCTTCACGCCGCTCGCATCGTCGTTCAGCTGCACGTAGCTAATCTGGTCGCCACTGCCGTAGAACACCCAAACAGTGCCGTCGTCATCGAAGAACAGGGACGGATCGTGATAGAACGGGAGCTGCACTTCGCTCCACTGGCCGCTTTCCACGTCAGCGGTCTTGTACAGGTGAGTCTTGCCTGTCGTGTAGGACGGGGTCAGCACGTAGAAGAATCCCTTGTGGTAACGGATGCTCGATGCCCACGAGCCCTTACCGTAGGCGTCCTTGCCGCCATTCAGGTTTTGCTGGTCGTTGTTGGTGAGCGTCTGGTAGGCATAGCCCACCGTGCGCCACTGGGCCAAATCGGTGCTCTTGAAAACGGGCACGCCAGGCGCAAAATGCATGGTCGTCGTCACCATGTAGTAAGCGTCATCAACGCGGACAATCGAGGGGTCCGGGCTATCGACGTACATAATCGGGTTATTGACTGTGACTGCTGCGACAACGCCAGCAGAAATCATCGTAGCGCACGCTACGCGGGCCAGTAAACGGAAACATCCCATACAGAAACTCCTTTTTGCGCAGGGCACCACCCCTGCACAATTCCATAACCTAAAAATACCTCTAGAAGAGCCCTTTTTATATACTTTAGAGCTGCTTTTTATGGACTTTTTGTCAATAGGGATAGCGCAAAAAAACAAGGCCCCGGCATGACCGGAGCCTTTTTGATGCGATTATTGAATTACCTAGCCGTAAATGAACCCAAGGGTAACTGCGACAACAATAAAGAACGCAATCTGCTTAACGATGATAAATTCGCTATTTCTCATTGATGACCACCTTTTTCATTTGCTGCTTTGAGGTTCCTGGATTAGAAACTACAAAATATACGCCCTTAGAGGCAATGTTGTGCATCACACTATTTTTCACTTTTGCCACTGCCTCGTTCATATTTTTTGCTTGCATGCTGAAAATCACACGTCCCTGCAGGTCAACGACCGCGAAATTGGACTCCGTTTCAGTCGCATGCGACACAAAGGCGGGCTTGACAAAGGAGGGGGGCTCATCGGGGTCGGTAGCGTCCTTGCCCTTCACGAAGGTGAAGTAGTCCACATCGAACCAGGAGGCCGTCACCGTCATCCTCAGGATATGCTCGCCCGCGGGGAGTGTCACGTTCGCCTGGACCTTGCTAAAGTCATCGAATGTGCCCGCCACATCGGTTTTTGAGGCAAGGAGCGCATCCGTAATATTTTCTCCGTCAATGGAAAGCTGGAAGGCGGATGTCGCGTTATCCGTCGCCACAGCGGCAAACATCGTGTAGTCGCCCGCTTCCTTCACATTCACGGTATACTCGAGCCACTCGCCTTCCTGGTTGTAGCCCACCACATAGCCCGTAGCCTTCTTGTAGATATCGACACCCGTGCCTTCGCGGTAGCTCTTGCCTCCGTTGCTTTCGGCACCATGGTCATCGGAATCGTTTTCCTTGTAGGAATCGTTGCCGCTACCCTTGCCCGGAACGTCGAAGTTTTCGGCCTCGATCTTGCCCGGGAGTTCAACCACCGTGCCGCCAAACGGAGTCTGCGGTTCGGGTTCCACCGGTTCGACATTGATAAGCTTGAGCATCTGCTGGGCGTAGCGTTCGCCCATGCCGCGGTAGCCTTCCACCGTAAAGTGCAGGCCGTCGCCCTTGCTGCCGTAGCCCGCGGAACTCGCCACACCAAAGTTCGCAATGTAGTTGGAAAGCCCGCGTACGCGGCTGCTAAAGCCCGCACACGAACCGCCGTCCACCATTTCGCCCGCGACAAACGGAGTCTCTTCGGCGTTCAAACCAAGTTGGGTAAGCATGTATTCGTAGGTCTTCTTGACCTTGCCTTCCCACACGCCCTGGCCCATACCGCCGTCGGTTTCGCCCTGGTGGAAGATAATGCCCTTGATAACGCCCTTTTCTTGGGCCTTCTTGGCAACGTCAATGATGCGCTTCATGGCATTACCATCGTTACCGTAAGCCTTGGCGCTGTTCTGCAGCCAGCTCTCTGCCGTACTCAGATAAGCCTTGTAGTCATCCGGGTCAAACAGGCGAATGCTGGTACCGCCCACGGCCACCGGAATAATGCCGATGGTGATGTCCGGGAGGGAATCGGCCATATGGCGGCCGAACCAGTCAGCCACAGAAAGGCCCTGGTTACACTTGAACATCGGCGGAATAGCCGGGTAGACCTCACCGACCGTGGGGCGCCCGAGATTGCTGCACTCCGTCGTCGCAAACATCTTCACGCGGGGATGTTCCTTCTTGTCGACATCGGTAAAGTTCGTCGCGTTGCCTTCCATGTTGGACTGGCCATACGCAATGTAAATGTGGAAGTTAGGGTCCGGAGCAGCCTGCGAAAGCGTCGGTACAAGCAGTGCACCGCCAATAAGCCCGCACGCAACCGTCAGGACCTGGGAGAGTTTTTTCACATCCATATCACACCTCTTGTGTTACCCTAAAAGTATCCCGAAAAACACGGAAGGTCACGTAAAGGCATTTTTTTACCGTGGACAAATCGTCAAAAAAAACAGAGGCGACTTTCACAAAAGTCGCCTTTTTCCCATTTTTCGTCACTTTTTGTTTACAAAAAGCGCTTCAAGGTATCTTTTCATTTACTTAAGGGTCCGAAGAACCGAATCTACCTTGGCCGTCATCTTGACCGCCCCGGGATATGCGAGATGGTCCTTGTCGTTGCTCATTTCACCCAAGAAATCGTGGTTTCCCATCTTGTTCTCGTCCATGAAGATGAAGTTCGGGTGTTCCTTGCTCAGGTCTGCTATTCCCTGCAACAACGCGGGAGCCTCGCTGCGGCGCGGGCCGTAACGCCCGAACGAGCCCGTCTTCTGGAAGTTCGGATTCTGCGGAAACACGATACCGATAACATATATGCCCTTGCTTTCGGCCAGTTCTATGATTTCCACAAGGTGTCCCAGCGCCTCATAGTAGTTGTCCGAGGCAAAATCCATCCAGGTGCTATCGTATTCCACGACAGGCAGGTCTTCCCAGGGTTTCGCATTGAACCGCACATAGCCCATCTCGTCACGGAAATAGCCCGCATAGAAATCCGACCCGAACGAAGACTGCACCACCTCGGCCAGGCCGGTAGGGACGCTGTCTTGCCAGAAGTTATGATTTGCGTCGTACACATAGCCCGGATATTTCTTGTATTCATTGTAGAAAAAGTTGTAGTCGCTCCGTTCACTATGGAACCACAGGTCAATATCCAGCGATACGACAAGGTACTTGAGATTCTTCACATGCGGGAGAATATAGTTCTCGAACAGGTACTTGGAACCATAGACCATGTTGGGCACATTTGCCATGTTTATAACAAAGTAATCGTCACTAAACAAGGCCGGCACAAGGCCTTCGAGCGGTCGCGACGACCCGACGATAGCCACGTTCGCGCTATCCTTATACGTCCAGAGGAGTTCCAGCTTGTAACGCATCATGTAGGGAGCCTCGCCCGCACCGAGCGCGCAGTACACGCCCGCGCTGTCGAGATCCAGATCCGTCTGGAGAGCACTGCCCGCTTCTTGAGTCCAGAGGGCAGGATGCCAGATTTCTTCGCCTTCCAGGAGGACAATCATGCTAGAATCCGAGACATCAACCAGCAAGACCCAACCGTGCCTGCCTTCGGCATTTGTAATCGAGGTCACCACAAGTTTTTCGTCGGAACGCATTGTGGCATCATGCACCCATTCCGTATGGTCAAACGCGTAACCAGGAGACATCCCGATGGATTCAATCAGATTGCCGGTACTATCGGCAATGAGCAGGCGTTCGTGCGTGCCATAGTCCTGCCCGACAAAGGTACGGCCCGTTTGCCCACCAAAATCCAGGAACAACGTGCGGTTGCTGCCATCGCGCGCGAGGCTTGCATTGCATGCCTGCTCGCCACCATACCATACCGTATCGACAAATGAGCCCGTGCTGTCCGTGATATGGGCCCGCAGTCTCGTGGAACCCGTAACGGCAAACTTGCCATCGCGACTTACGCCACCGTGGTACGCCCCGTCAAAGAGTTTCTGCGGCACGCCAAAGCCGTTATTTGCAAATTGCACCTGCCACGTAGACTGTGAAAGGAACGTCGCGTCATCCTTGTTGTTTGCCGCAGAAGTCACAAAGACAATCACCGTATCGCCCGAATCCAGCACACGCCAGCGCGGGATTGCGGCACCATCTACATCGAGCTTTACGATATAGCTCCAGATGGCATCGAGACTACGCACGTATATATGCGACTTGGCATCGACACCCTCGATTCCTGTACAGAACGCGACATACTTGCCATCGGGCGAAATATCTGGGTGGTACACCTCCAGTGTGTCGACAATTTCTTCGACGTTCGGGACCCCGCTGGAGTAGTCGATGTACGCGAGATTCCCCGTCAGGTCGTTCCTGAAGGCGAGTTTTACGTTGTACGAACCCGTCTTCCCGCGGAGCTTTGCGGCAGTAGACATGACGACAAAGCGGCTGTTCCCCGCATTGCCCTTGTCATTCATCCATACGGCATCGGGAATGGCGCCTATCGCGAGACGGAATCCGACATATTCGGCATGAGTAGAGGACGTCACCGTGTACACGTCACCACGGGAATACCTCTGCATTCCATTTGCCGGCATGCGGAACGAGCCGCCCTTCACGATGCGCTTGCCCTGGTGACCGCCATCGGGCGCGCCCGCAAAATTCACAAGCGAAGTATCGCGCAGGTTCGCATACCAGTCGTTCACCCACTCCATCACGTTACCGGCCATATCGCAGACAGCCGCCTGCAGGGCGGCAGAACATACGCTATGGGGCTTGTCGCCGGAATTTTCTGCACTCCATACGTGTTGCACGTCCCAATGCCAGCGGGCGACATACATCCACTCCGCCTCGGTGGGGAGGCGAATCCCGTTGGACTGCGGGTCAAACGCATAGCCTTCCAAGTAGGTGCAGTGGCCCAGGTTATCCTTCACTATCGAGGAATACCTGTAGGCGGTATCGAGACCCTGCGAAATACTCCTTGCGTTTGCGAAAAGCACCGCATCGTAGAACGTCACATCGGTCACAGGCAAGGAATCGCTTTCGCATGCAGGCACAAACCCTCGACCTTCCATCACCGACTTGTATTCACCGCAAGTCACCTCATGTTTCGAGAGCCAAAAATCGTAGTTTAATTTTACCAGCATACGCGGGCGTTCGCCGGCAGGGACTGTCGCAAGGTCAGACCCGAGATACACGGAATCGCCGGCAGCGTTAAACTTTACGAATCCGGGATTTTCAGAAAGCGAATCTTCAGGTGGTTCAAATGGCTGCGGGGGTCTAGAGGAAACTTCGTCCGAACACCCGATAACAGCAGCAAAAGCAAGCAGAACGAGCAGCGGAATCCTGCAAGCACGGGCAACATCTTTTATGGAACATTTATAAAACATCGCTAATTTTCTCTTTCCCATTCCACCTTCATATCTGCAAATATATATTTTTTCAGCATGCCCACCGAAGCCATCGAATCGCTCATCAAGAAACTTTCCCCGCTCATGGAGGAAGATTCCGAAATATTCCGCGAACTTGCGGTATTTTTTGGCGACAACTCGAAGGTACAAACGCACCGGGACGATCTTTCGAAATTCCTGGGCCGCAAGCGGCTTTATCAAGTGCTGCGTTTTACGGGCGAAAGCTACAAGGACTGCGTGTACCAACTCGTAGACGACCATCCCGAATCGATGGAAGCGCTCGGCATGTTACGTTACTACACTTCGCCGAGCAAGAAGATCGACTGGGAACAGATCGAGCATGCCGAAATCGCGCTCGGCAAGGAACTCACCACAAACGCCTACGGCTGGATGCCCGACGCCTGGACCGCATTCGAAGGCACCGAAGATAGTTCAGAAAAATCGCCCAGCCTCGTAGCCATTCTCGCATTCGATTACGGCGATTAACCGCACACGCTACTGCGGAATGAATTCAAACAAAGTTATTCCCGGAAGCTTACCCTTTCGGCTATCCAGGTAATCGGCAAGGGACATGTCCACCACCTGCTTACGCTGCGAAGACGCATGGCGGAGCCGCGGTGCCTCGCCCGGTTTGAATACGACGAAACCTGTGTGGCTCGCATCGTACTTTTCTGCCTTCGAAATAAAGGCGACGCCCATGACCTTCAAGGTATCGGAGCGCGTTTCCTTGGCCCACTTGCGAGCCTTTTCATAAGGCAGGTAGCGGATTTGCACCTTCGGGTCATCGGCGGGTTTGCCGTCGACCAGGTACTTCATCTTTTTCGACTTGAAGAATTCCTTCTTCGCGATGGTGCGCTCCATGAGCGTATCGCCTTCTACGGGCTTGATGCGGGCGAACTTGCCTTCGCCCAGCCAGTCGACAATCAAGTAGTGCTTGCGCGTGCGGTAATTGATTTTCCCGTCGATGTAGCGGATACGCTGCAACACGTTGAACAGGGAATCTTCGTTCACTGCGTTCGCCATCGCAAGCACGTGTTCCACGTAGGTAACGCAATCCACGGAATCCAGGTAAACCATCGGTTTCTGCTCTACGGTATCGATATGGCCCTCACCCATCTTGCCTAGGCCATACGGCGTTTTCATGAGCCTTCTGGAGAAATACTCCAGGCGGGCGTCAAGGCCCTTCACGTCCATGCCGTCACGCCACATATCCTTCATGCGCAGGAGCGACGGGTAGCCGTTATTCGCCCATTCCACAAGCGCTATCCACACGGAATCCATCGTGTTCTTGCAATCGGCATCCTTGTTTTTGCCCGTCTGGTTCAGGTACATCGCTACAGAAAGCGTGTCGCCCGCCATCGTGAAGATGTAGCCCGCAAGCCCGTGGACTTCGGCAATGTAGCCCGTCTTGAAGCGCGTAAACCAGGGATACAGAAGCGTCTGCATGCGCTTGCTGCCCGAACCGATCCGCGGGCTCGCAAACGAATTGATGTAGTACTCGCCCTTCGGGTGGCGCGCCATCTTGGCAAGCATCTGCGTTTCGATCGTAGGCTTGAGCTTGTTTTTAGCGGCAAGCCCGCAACCGTCGTAAACTTCGAACCCGCTGGAATCAAGCCCCATTTCGGCGAGGAACCTGCGTTCGAGTTTCTTGCCGTTTTCTACACTGCCCACGCCGTACATGTAGGCGGCCGCATTGCGGAAGAGCGTTTCGGCATGCAGGTTTTGGCTCCGCTGGTTGATTTCGTCCATCACGCTCAGCAGGGGCGCCGAGGAGAAGGAGAACTGCCTCATCTTCTCGCCAGAAGAGGCGACGGCGACCTCGTTCAAGATAAGCCCGCGGTCACGGAAGGCCTTCAAAAGCGCCGCACGGAAATAGCCGAGGGCTCCGCGCACGGGGATCACGAACTGCGTCGAATCGGATTCGATATCGAACTCACCTTCGATGGTCACCACGGGTGCGACCGGGTCGAGAGCGCGGTTCCACTTGAGTTTCTGCTTGCGGCCACGCTTATTGCGAGGGGCCGTCTTCGTAATGAGTTTGTTCACGACCTTCACGTAACCCACATCGGGCACCACCGATACGCGCACCGTATCGTCTTCTGCACCAGGCTTAATGCGGATTACCGTACAGTTGTCGTTAAACTGCAGGGGCGTTACCTCGGCGCCGTAGTAATAGTCAAAGAAGTCGCTACGCCAGTGTTCGGGCCTCCAGGGCGGAGTAAAGAAACTTGTATCGAGAACAAGACGACCACGCACGGTATCGATTCCAAGCGACCTGATAGAATCTGCCATCGCGTAAAGTACGAGCATCGGGTCGGTATAATAGCGGGCAGAAATATTCGGGTCACCCTCGCCACGTACGTTCACCTCACCAGTAAACACATTGCGCTGTTGGGTTCCAAGCAGGGAAACCTTTGTCTGCGGGGCATAATCAAGCGGCAAAAAATGCAGCGCCGTCGCCGTCGAAAGTGTCTTCATCGTGCTTGCAGGCGTAAAATAGTCGTCCGCATTCACGTTCAAAAGTTCAGCACCCGTACTTACCGAACGCACGGAAAGCCCGAATTTTACCTCGGGTATAACGGAATCTATGTACGCCTGATAAGGTGCGAAATCAAACCCCGCAAAGAGCGGCACCATCGCAAACAGAAGAACAACTACAAACCTATGCAAGAACCCCACCCCAACCACTCACTTTTTGCGACGAACAAAGTAGGCTATCAAGCCAATGGGAACGATAATTGCCGCAAGGATAACCAGAACGACAACGATGTCTATCAAGCCCCACAGGTGCAACGATGTCGCAGGCGGCTCGAACTTCAGGTCCTCGGGCATGACTTCCGGGATATCCTTATCGAACACAGATTCAATCTGTGCTAGCGCTGCACTTTCGTCCAGATTTTCGCCGTTACGGAGGATCTCGTTCATGCGGTTGTGCGCCTTCACCAGGAACTTTGCTATCTCGCGATTGCGGGTCGGACTATCGGTATTTACAGATAGCGTCGTACCGATATTATTTGCCAGCAGGTTCAGTTCGCCCTCGATTTCGCCCCATTCGGGAATGTTCGGAAAACTCTTGCCTGTTTCGAGGCTCTTGATAATCTGCGAGTAGCGACGGTCCTGATTCCAGATGCTGATAAGCCCGCGGTCCGAAGGTAGGAACCCGACCGCACGGCAAAAAGCATCAATGTTATCGGCGCGAACCAAATAAGCCAGCAGGTTTTCTGCAGCATGGAACCGCACTGAATCGTCATGTACAGGTAAGGCGAGATGGCTTCCGCCCACAAACGTAGAACGGGAGTACGGGCCCTCGGGGCCAGACAGGATCATGATGCCGTCATCCGCGATAGCGCTCGACCGGAGACCGCCGACATCTGCAGGGTACTCCAGCTGACGCACCAGTTCCGATGTTCCATAATGGATAAGCAGTTCGGAATTCACGAACCGCGCCGCGTTCTGGGCTGAATTCTCCGAAAGGCTTAAAGGAGCAAGTTCCTCGTCACCTAGAATCTTCACGTACACGGCAAGGCCCGCAAGTGTCAGGGAATCCAGCAGGCTACTCTTGCACTTTCCCTCGTCGCACTTCAAGAAATCACCGCCAAACCCCCACACGAAGGGCGCCATCTGTTGCGGTCCAGTCCAGTCGTCCTTGCCAGGGAGCGCGAACGCGGCGACACGCTTCATTTCGGAATTCTTCAATTCACCACGATTGATAGCGCGGAGGGCCCCGAGGAACTTGGTAAAGTCATTGATATCGCTATCCTGGATATCGAGCGTATGCCAGAGCCATTCATTTGCGAAAAGGGTGCGCACGTCCAGGAACCACGGGAACGAATACACATCGGTCTGGCCCGCGATGCGGCTCGCCTTGAACGCTTCCGTATAGAAACGAGAGGAATCAATTTGCGTAAGGAGCGTATCGAGTACGCGGAGTTTACCGATCGAGGCAAAATGCGGAACCCATGTGGAGCCCAACTGCAGTACGTCGGGGAAATCGGGAACGGAATCCGGATTGGCAAAAGCATCGGAGATGACCGAGTAGGCATTACCCCAGTTCAGTATGCGCACTTCGACAGGGATGCCCGTATCGCGTTTGAATTTTTTCACCAGCTTGTGTACAGCCTTCTGTGAACCAATCCCGTTATCCATGACCCACAGATTAAGCGGGCCCGACCAGGGAGCGCTCTGCAGTACCGGCTCCGCATGCACAGGATTTTCAAAGAGTACAACAGCGGCAACCAGCATGGCAAGCAGGCCGCGTTCCGAATGCCGCACAATCTTTTCCATCACGTCCATCATTTTGCGAGCTTGCTGAAATCCTCGAAAAAGTTCGGATAGGTCTTGTTCACGCACGCAGGGTCAAGAATCTTGATAGGCACACCACCGAGGGACACGAGACTGAAGCACATAGCCATGCGGTGGTCGTTGTAGGTTTCAATAGTTGCAGGCTGCAATACTTCGGGAGGCGTCACCGTGATGCTGTCCATAGACTCGCGCACCGTAGCGCCCACCTTGCGCAATTCCGCAGCCATCGCCGCGATGCGGTCGGTTTCCTTCACGCGCCAACTTGCGATACCGGTAATCGTCATCGGGGCATCTGCGAACAGGGCGAGCACCGCGACCGTCATCGCGGCATCGGGAATTTCAACCGCATTGAATTCCCCGAGGCTCCTGAGCTTGCCCTTCGGGCCTTCGCATTCGATAAACTCGTCGCCCCAGGTAATCTTTGCGCCCATGCTTTCTAGCACCTTCGCAAACTGCGCATCGCCCTGCGTGCTGCACTTGCCCACACCCACGACCTTCACCTTCCCGCCGGTAATGGCAGCAGCGGCGAGCGGATAGCTAGCCGAACTCGCATCTCCCTCGACAAAGAAGTCGCCTGGAGTCTTGAACACGCCATGCGGCACATCGAACCTGTACGGCCGCAACTCAGGCCACGAGACATTCACGCCAAAGCGTTTCATCACTGCAAGCGTAAGCCTGATGTAGGGTTCAGAAATCAGTTCCCCATCCACGTGTATTCTCAGCGGAGCCTTGCAGTACGGGGCACAGACCAGAAGCGCCGTGAGGTACTGGCTCGAGATATTGCCACGCACATGCACTTCTCCGCCCTCGAGCCCGGATGCATCGATGCGGAGCGGCGGATAGCCCTCCGTTTCGAGGTATTCAATCTTTGCGCCAAGCGTAAGCAACGCGTCTACAAGGTCGCTTATCGGACGTTCGCTCATGCGTTCTTCGCCCGTAAGCGTAAACTGGCCCTTCCCGAGCGAAAGCGCGGCCGTAAGCGAGCGCATCGCCGTACCCGCGTTGCCGAGGAACAGGTCCACGGCGCCATCCACCGCTATAGGCTTGCCGCTCCCTTCCACAACCGCCTCGGAATAGTCATCCGAAAAATCAATGCGCACGCCCAACTTCTGCAGGGCCTCGCCCATGTAGCGCGTGTCGTCGCTCTTAAGCAAGTTATGCAGGCGGGATTTCCCTTCCGCGAGGGCCGCAATTAAAAAAGCCCTGTTGGTAATGCTCTTGGACCCAGGGAGGCGAATCTCCCCGCCAAACGAAGTAAAAGCCGGTAACTGAATAAAAGACGGGCGGAACTGAAAATCATCCATATTTCAAAATTATAAATTATTGAAAAGGCGGCGCACGGAGCACCGCAAAATCCGCTTAAATTCGACGACAACCGCAAAACAGCAGGTAAACCATGGAACAAGAAATCACGACAAAGGAATTCGAGGTACGCTTCTCGGACTGCGACCACCACAGCCGCCTAAAACTTTCGAACCTTTTCCTGTTCATGGAAGAGACCGCCATCGCCGATGCCGAGAAGAACGGCTTCGGGCTCTGGAAGATGATGCAGGCAGGCTACACCACAGTCATCACGCGCTTCAAAATCCGCATATTGCACCAGCCCGTATGGGGCGAAAAGATTGCCGTTTCGACCTGGGCAAAGGAAATCATCAAGGACAAGGTCGTATTGAAGGACTATTCCATCGTTGATTCACAGGGGCACTCTATCGCTCAGGCGACATCGAGCTGGCTACTCGTGAACATCAAGACGGGCAGAGCCGAGAACCCGGCCAACAGCCCGTTCCCCATCCCGCTTTTCCCTGGCAAGAACGCCCTGCCCGAGATGATGGACATTCTCGACCCGCAAATCGAGCCAAAGGTAATCTGCACCGAGACAGCAAAATACAGCGACCTCGACATGAACAACCACGTGAACCACTGCCGCTACGTGGACTGGGTCATGGACTCCCTCGATGCCGACGAACTCAAGAGCCGTCGCATTCGTTCCATACAAATGAATTATCTCTCGCAGGTCCCGCTCGGAGGCAAGGTGAGCATCGTGCGGTTCAAGAACACGAACCACCACGCCTATATATTCGGGATGAACGAGATAGGCATGCAGCGCGACCCGCACGATGCGGAATGCCATTTCCAGGCACGCATCGGATTTGCGGACTAGTCGCTAGTCCCTGCCGGTAACCACACCGATATCAGGCCACAATTCGAATTCCACTGTCCCATCGCGGTCGGTGCGGAAGAACCGCGCCGTATCCCCAAGCACATACCCATACTTGCGGACAACTTCCTCACGAGGGTGTCCGTAACTGTTGCCCGCACCGACACTTGCCACAGCGTAATCCGGAGCAACCCGCGCAACGAACCTGAGCGAACTGCTCCCCGCCGACCCGTGATGCGGTACCTGCAGCAAATCCGCAGAGAGCGTAGGGGAGAGTTCCAGCAGGCGGCGCTCACCCGCAGAGTCCAAATCGCCCGTCAGCAGCATGGAGGCAGCCCCGAACTCCGCCCGCAACACAACGCTTGCAGGGTTTCCGCCCTCGTGCACGTAGTCCGGCGGCCAGAGCACGTCGAACTGCGGGGCATCCCCGGAACCCGAAATCTGCTCGCACATGTCGCCTCGATAAAGCGTATCGACCGGGATATCGAACCTGCGGGCCAACCCGAGCACGCTATCGCGCACGAAACCACCCGCGGTATCGGGCCCGACGTACAGGTGG